>Ga0194123_10005460_pt1 | contig 13636 bp, 14 predicted proteins | sample TA2MahsurfametaG_5_FD_155479 | JGI IMG/M metagenome (GOLD analysis project Ga0194123, IMG submission 155479) | Freshwater microbial communities from Lake Tanganyika, Tanzania - TA2015023 Mahale A surface | ecosystem: Environmental > Aquatic > Freshwater > Lake | place: Tanzania: Lake Tanganyika... | reverse complement strand
GCGGCAGGGCCAGCACCTGGCCGATCTGCAGCAGGGTGGGGTCGCGGATGCCGTTGAGGTCGATCAGCGCCTGCAGGCTCACCCGGTGCCGCAGGGCCAGCTGCTCGAGGGTGTCGCCGGCGGCCACCGTTACCGTGCGCGCCTGCGACTGGGGGGCGGGGTTGGCCAGTCCAGGGGTAGGGAACGGACCTGCGAACAGGCTGATCCACAGGCCGGCGCAGAGGGTGGCTGGGGCCAACACGCGCAGGCGCACCATGGCGTTCGGGAGCGACACCGAACCCTAAGGGGAATGCTTCTGGAGCGGCTTGCGCTCCGGCCCCATGCTGGACCCCTCTGGCGTTCGCACCCGGGCCTGGCTGTTGGGGCTTGGCCTGGCGGGGCTGCTGGTGCTGTGGGCGCAGCTCAACCAGCCCCGACCGCAGCCGGGTGATCTTGTGGGGCTGCTGCCGGCCAGTCGGCCGGTGCTTTCCGTGCGGCGGCGGCTGCAGCTGCTGGAGGATCCCCGCGCTGACGCCTCCGGGGGCGGCTGTCGTGCCCTCGCCCAATTGCCGGTTGGGCGTACGGAGCTGCTGTTCCGCCCCTGCCCAACCCTTCAGTTGGGGTGGCAACTGGAGGTGGAGGGGCGGCTGCAGCGCCCCGGGCGGGCCCTCCATCCGTTGTTGGCGGGGCCGGCGGAGCGCCTGCAGCGGCAGGGGGTGTGGACCCAGCTGCGGGTACGGCGCTGGCGGCTGCTGGAGCGGCCCGTCACCCCGATCGCTGACCTGCGGCGCCGCATGGCCGCCGCGCTGTTGCAGGCCGGGGGGCCTGCCGCCGGCGGGGTGTTGGCGGCGTTGGTGTTGGGGAGTGCGGTGGTGCCCCTGCCCGTGGAGGTGCGGGAGGCCTTCCGGGCCTCGGGCCTCTCCCATGCCCTGGCCGCCAGCGGCTTTCACCTCACGGTGCTGCTGGGGGCGGTGATGGCCGTGGGCCGCCTGGCACCGCGGCCGCTCCGGTGGCTGCTGGCCTTTGGGGCCATGGGGCTGTTTCTGTTGCTGGCGGGCCCCCAGCCCTCCGTGGTGCGGGCCGTGCTGATGGGGGCCCTGGCGTTTGCGCTGCAGGAGGCCCGCCGCCATCCCCGGCCCCTGGGGGTGCTGCTGGTGTGTGTGGTGCTGGTGTTGGTGGCGCGCCCGGGCTGGTTGCTGGATGTGGGGTTTCAGCTCAGCGTCGCTGCCACGGCGGGGCTGTTGCTTAGCGCCCGGCCCCAGGAGCAATGGCTGGCGGCCCGGATGCCGCGCTGGCTAGCGGCTGCGGTGGCGGTGCCCCTGGCGGCATCGCTGTGGACCCTGCCCCTGCAGCTGCTGCATTTCGGGGCCCTGCCGCTTTAGAGGCAGCGCTTACGACCGAATCAAAGTCTCCCCTAGGTGCGGCTAGTTCTGAACTGCCTGTGGGCCTCTTTCCTGGGCATTGCCGGCTAGCTCAGCCCAGCCGTATCCACGCGTCCATGATGCTTTAAGGGGGTTTTAGGTGGAGTGGCTCGGTGGCCCTTTGAACACAAGCCTGAGCACATGGAGTCGGATGCTATGGCCACACCCCATGGATTGCTTCCATCCCGGCCCCACGCCGAGCCCTTCTCCACGCTGGTGGAGGCCCTGGACAGTGATGGCGAGCGGGGACTGAGCGAGGCGGCGGCCCAGCGGCGGCTCCAGGAGCACGGCGCGAACAGCATCACCAGCCGCGGCGGCAAGCCCGGCTGGCTGAAGTTTCTGCTGCAGTTCAACAACCCGCTGCTGATCACCCTGCTGGTGGTGGGCAGCGTCAAGCTGGCCCTGGGCAAGCCCCGCGATGCTCTGGTGATCTGGAGCGTCACGCTGATCAATGCCGTGATCGGCTTCGTGCAGGAGAGCAAGGCCGAGAGCGCTATCGCCGCCCTGGCGCGCTCGGTGCAGACCGAGGTGGAGGTGGTGCGCGATGGAGTGCGGCGGCGCCTGGACTCCGCCCAGCTGGTACCCGGCGACCTGGTGCGCCTGGAGGCCGGCGCCCGGGTGCCCGCTGATCTGCGGGTGCTGCAGAGCCGCAACCTGCACGTCGATGAGTCGGGGCTCACCGGTGAGTCGCTGCCGGTGGCCAAGGGCACCACGGCCGTCGAGCCTGAGGCGCCCCTGGCCGAGCGGATCGGCATGGCCTACGCCGGCAGTTTCGTCACGGCTGGCCAGGGTCTGGGTCTTGTGGTGGCCACCGGGAACGGCACGGAGGTGGGCTGCATCTCCACCTCCCTGCAGGAGCAGGTGGACCTCACCACACCGCTGACGCGAAAGTTCGGGCGCTTCAGCCGCACCCTGCTCAAGGCCATCCTGGTGGTGGCCACCCTCACCTTTGTGGCGGGAGTGGTGCGGGGTCGCAGCGCCGAGGAGATGTTCGATGGTGCGGTGGCGCTGGCGGTGGGGGCGATCCCCGAGGAGCTGCCGGCGATCGTGACGATCACCCTGGCGATCGGCGTGCACCGCATGGCGCTCAGGCGGGCGATCATCCGCAGGCTGCCGGCGGTGGAGGCCTTGGGCAGCACCACGGTGATCTGCTCCGACAAGACCGGCACGCTCACCCAGAACCGGATGACGGTGCAGCACCTCTACGGCGGTGGTGAGCTTCTGGCGATTGAAGAGCTGTGGCCTGCCAATGGCGCGTTCAGCAACGTGGCCCTGCAGGAAACGGTGCTGGCTGGATTGCTCTGCAACGACGCCCGCCCCAGCAGCCAGGAGGGCCTGGTGGGCGACCCCACCGAGACCGCCCTGCTGGTGGCGGCCCGTTCGGTGGGCATCGATCGCCAGGAGGCCCTCGAGCGCCACCCGCGCCGCGATGCGATCCCGTTTGAATCCGAGCAGCAGTTCATGGCCACCCTGCATGGCAGCGAGCGGATCCTGCTGAAGGGTTCGGTGGAGGCGGTGCTGCAGCGCTGCAGCCGCCAGCTCGACGCCGCCGGCCGGCCCCAGCCCCTCGATCGCGGCGCCATCGAAGCCGCCGTGGCGGCGATGGCGGCCCGGGGCGAGCGGGTGCTGGCCTTCGCCATCGGTCTGGCCGATCCGGCCCTCGACCAGCTCGAGCATCACCATGTGGCGGCCGACCTGGATTTCCTCGGCCTGCAGGGGATGCTCGATCCACCGCGCCCCGAGGCGATCCGGGCCGTAGCCGCCTGTCAGGCCGCCGGCATCCGCGTGAAGATGATCACCGGCGACCACCTGGAAACCGCCCGGGCGATCGCGCGGCAGATGGGGATCGGTAGGAGCGCCAATGCTGCCGATCGATCCGCCGAGCTGCCGGCTGTGGATGGGCGCCAGTTAGCTGCTCTCACCCCTGATGCGATCGCTGAGCTGGTGGATCGCGTCGATGTGTTCGCCCGGGTGGCGCCGGCCCAGAAGCTGCAGCTGGTGCAGGCCCTGCAGGCCAACGGCGAGGTGGTGGCGATGACCGGCGACGGCGTCAACGACGCGCCGGCGCTCAAGCAGGCCGACATCGGCATCGCCATGGGTGAGGGCGGCACCGAGGTGGCGCGTCAGGCCGCCGACATGCTGCTCACCGACGACAACTTCGCCACGATCGAGGCGGCGGTGGAAGAGGGGCGCACGGTGTACCTCAATCTGCGCAAGACGCTGGCCTTCGTGCTGCCGGTCAATGGCGGCGCCTCGATGACGATTCTGCTGTCGGCGGTGCTGGGTGCCCCGCTGCCGATCACTGCGCTGCAGGTGCTGTGGCTGAACATGATCTGTTCGCTGACGATGTCGATCGCGCTGGCCTTCGAGCCGATCGCCCCGCAGCTGATGGAGCAACCGCCGCGGCCCCCCGAGCAGCCATTGCTCACGGGCAGCCTGATCCGACGGGTGCTGCTGGTGTCGCTGTTCAGCTGGGCGGTGATCTACGGGCTGTTCTTCTGGGGCTCCCACCGCAGCAACGATCTGGCTCTGGCCCGCACGATGGCGATCCAGGCCCTGGTGCTGGCCCATCTGGTGTATCTGGTCAGCATCAGTCAGCTGCGCCGTGGGCTGCGGGATCTGCCTACGCGTGGCTGGCAGGTCGTGACGAGGGCTCCTGCCATGGGGCTGGCGATCGCAGGCACGCTGGCGGTTCAGACCCTGTTCAGCCAGACGCCGGCGTTGAACCGTTTCTTCAGCACAGCCCCCCTGAACCTGGAACAACTGCTGGTCTGCGCCTTGCCCATGCTGCTGATGCTGCCGGTGGCCTGGCTGGCAGAGCGCCTGGATCCCACCACCGGGAAGTCGGTGCCACCGGCTTTCCGTCATTGTTGATGACCCAGCCGCAGGGGGGAGCGTGTCGATCCATGCCGGCCTGCTCCTGGCAGGAGTGCTCCTGCTGCTGGGCATCGCCTCCAGCAAGTTCTCCGCCCGCCTGGGCGTGCCCGTGCTGGTGCTGTTCCTGTCGGTGGGGATGCTGGCCGGCTCGGAGGGCGTGGGCCGGATTCCGTTTGAGAACTACGGCCTGGCCAACAGCGTCGGCAGTGTCGCCCTAGCTGTTGTGTCTCACCACGTTGATCAGCAAAGCAGCTCGTCGAGCCGCTGCTGAGGGGATCGGCTCAACAACCGCATGAGCAACGAAACGCTGCTGGAGCGGGTGCAGCGCCTGATCGCCGAGGCCCAGCGGGCGGAAGCCGGCCCGGGCTGATCCGCTCAACGCGCAGCAGACGAGGCCGCCAGCTCCAGCGCAGCGGTGCGGCTGGCGCAGAAGTCCACCCCCCCATAACGGGCGATGCCGAAGCGGGTGAGCCGGTCGCGATAGCGGGGTTGGGGAGCCGCGATCAGCACCCGGCGTCCCTGCTGCGAGGCATCGCGGCAGAGGGCGTCAATGGCCAGCGACGCCGTCACCCCCAGGTGGCTGACGGCACTGAGGTCGAGCACCAGGCAGGCATAGACATCACTGTCATTGAGCAGTTGGGTGAGATAGCGGCTGGCACCGAAACTCAACGGCCCCTCCAGGCTGAGCAGCACCACACGGCTTCCGGCCTGTTGCAGCAGCTGCCGTTCGTGGGAACTGAGCACCCCACCGTCGTCGTCGTCAGCGGAAACACGGCGACTGGCCCGGCGCAGTGCATCGCTCTGATCCTTGATGGTCATCACATTGGCGATCGACACGCCGATCACCACGGCGGTCACGAGGTCCCAGAACACCGTGAGCAGCAGCACCACGGCATGCACCATGCCCGAGAGGGGGGTGCGGCCTCCGGCCTGCACGTTGGTCACGGTGCGCATCGTGGCGCCGGCTCCGGGCAACCCACCCAGCAGGCGCAGATCGTCAAACCGCAGCTGCGGCCAACGCAGGGTGGGCAGCCCCTGGGGGATGGCCCCGAGCCGGGGCAGCGCCGCTTCCGGCACCAGGGTGCTGAGCGCCGTGATCAGCAGCAGGGCCAGCAACGGCGCCGGCAGCCAGTGGTTCCAGCGCCTGGGATACCAGCGCACCAGCGCGAAGGTGAGCGCACCGAAGAGTGCCGCCAGACCGTTGAACCGCGGCAACTCCCCCGGCAGGGCCGCGAGCAGCTGGGGGATCGATCCGCGCAGGTCGAGCCCCAGCAGCACCGGCAGCTGCAGCACCACCACGATGGCGCCGATCCCCGACATGAATCCGGAAATCACCGAATAGGGCATCTGCACGATGTACTGGCCGAGGCGCAGCAGACCGAACAGCACCTGCAGCGCCCCCGCCACCAGGGCCACGGTGAAGGCCATCGCCAGGGCGGAGCCGCTGCCGTAGCGGCTCGCCATGGCCGTGATGATGCCGGCCATGATCACGGTCATCGGGCCTGTGGGGCCGGACACCTGGGCCGGGGTTCCGCCGAGGGGTGCGGCCACGAAGCCGAGCACGATCGCCCCCCAGAGGCCGGCAATCGCACCCGCGCCGGAAGTGACCCCGAACGCCATCGCCAGCGGCAGGGCCACCACGGCCGTGGTGATGCCGCCGGCCAGATCACCGCGCCAGTTATGGAGCACCCCCCGGGTCCAACTGCTGCCGGAGCGCCACACCCTGCCCACTGGAGGCTCCCGGAAAGGCGAGCGCATGCTGGTGGGCGGCAACTCCTGCCACCCTGAACTCCAGAACGGCAACAGGCAAGCATGGCGGCCAGGGTGGGCACAATGAACCCAGCCCATCAACAGCTCAGGTGCACTGCAACGGCGTGGAGCTGAATGTGCAGCGCTCGGGCAGCGGAGTGAAGCTGCTGTTCTGCAACAGCTCCGGCACCACCGTGGGCACCAGTGGTGGGTCTAGCCACGTCGATCTCGCAGCTGATCTTCTAGAAGTTTCAGTCGCTCTTCGATGCTCAGTTCTGGCACTGCTCTCACGTTGATGCCTAGGCCATCGCAAAAAGCGACGGCCTGTTGCTCTTTGCCCATTAGGCCGCGCTCTTGCTCCATCTGAAATGGAGAGAGCTCTCGAGTGATTCTCTTGTTGCCCTTAAAAAAGTAGGCATTGCTGAAGCGCCCATTCACGTCCCATTCCCTCATCTCCTGCAACTGCTTTGAGGAGTAGCCGAGAAACCCAAGAACCGTACTCATAGCATCCTTGATTGATTGCAGATTCTGGTGCTCCTTAATTGGATTGAAAACGTCCCTGCCTTGTAATTCATTCATTTGATCTACTTTCCACTGCTTGACCTTTGCTTTGTAAATCGCGCATGCAGTCCTTGGGTCATCCATCTGCCCTGCACTGGCTGATCCGGCAAAAATCACAAGCGCGGCAACCAGGCCCAGGCGCATGCTGTGGAGCATTGCTGTGTCTTCAGATTTGGCCATTTTGCATCGCGCGTTTAGAAGGTGATTCTCTACGCCTGGCGTTGCTTATTCCCCCATTGGGGGCTTTGCTGTTTCAGGCTAGGCCTGTGGCTACCGGGGGGGGTAGTCAAATCCGACAAGGTCGTGCGTACCCAACTGCTCTGTCTGGTGAGGGGTTGCCGTCGTCTCTGGTTTTGCACCGCGTTCCCATCTCTGCGCATGGGGGCACCTACTCGGCGGCTGACTTTCTTGCAGTCAGCCAGTTATTGAGGGCACGAATTCTCCCGAGAGGAGAAAGCCGCGCAGGTGCTTCACTCTGAGAAGGCTTCCTTTCCCGATCTCGCTCTTCGAGAAGCCTCTGCAGTTCAGGGTCGGTGGCGCTACCGCTTTCCGACACGGTTGCCTTCCTTCCGTCGAGGTGCTCGTACTCGTACCAGGCCGTCGGCCTCCCGGTTTCGTCCCACCCGTCGCAGAAGCTTGCCAGGTACCAGCCGCCCATGTTCATCGCTTTTGCCATCTGCTCGCGGCGTTGTTGAACGGGGTTGGAGCTGGCCATCGCTGCTCGTCGGGGCACGTGCCAATCAAGCTGATCTGCTGCCAGTACGAAACCGTTCGGCTATGGGCATGCCCATAACCCCCTGCTCAAAACCTGCTCGGGTTGACCGAAACACTGTCTCGATTGTTGACCGATCAAAACAGGGGGTGTTATGAATTAGGTGGGCCAGCGCAGCGCCAACTGCCTGACCCGTGACCGTTCCACTGGAGATGGACCGATGACCAAGATTTTGACCGGGCCTACTGCGGCCTCGCCAGCAACCGCCAGGGCTGGCAGGAAACTCGGCTATGGCCGGGTTAGCACCGAGCACCAGAGTGAGGCCCAGCAACGGGCCCAGCTTGAGGCTGCCGGCTGCAGCGAGATCCTCACCGAAACGATCAGCAGCGGCCGGAAGGATCGCCCCGCCCTGGCCCAGGTCCTTGATCAGCTGCAGGCCGGCGACACGCTGGTGATCTGCAAGCTCGACCGCTTGGCCCGCAGCCTGCAAGAGCTGCTTGTCATCGCTGCTGACCTTGAGGCCAGGGGCATCAACCTGCAGGTGCTCGATCAGGCGATCGACACCACAACGCCTACCGGCCGATTGCTGTTTCAGCTGCTGGGTGCTGTTGGTGAGTTTGAGAGGCAGCTGGCCATCGAGCGCACCCGCGCCAGCGTTGAGCATCGCCGCAGTACCGGGGGCAATCTTGGCGGCCGGCCGAAGTCCTACAGCCCAGAGCAGCAGCGCCTGGGCCACCGCTTGAAGGATGAGGGCGAGAGCGTCAGCGGGGTGGCCCGGGCCCTGGGCATCAGCAGAGCCGCCGCTGGGCGATTGCTGCAGGAGCCGCTGGCTGCTGCGAGCTGAGCTGCTTCAGCGCCGCACCGATACAGCCCGCCCTGGGGTGCCTGCTGGCCCTGGAGGCGGGCTTTCTCGTGTTGGCCTCCTCTCCCAGCGCAGGGGCTGGCCCTGGCCTCTTGAGCGCCCCAGCGTGGGGAGAGTGCTGCTGCTGGTGGCCAGCCCCCGATCAAGACGCCGCAGCGCGCACACATGGGCCCCAGAGGAGCCCCGGGGCGATGGCCTGCCCTGGCCGATGCTGAACGAGCAGCAGGCGCTGCAGGTCCGTCTGGGCGGCTCTGAGCAGGCCGCAGCGGCCAGCCGAGCCCAGGTGCTCGTGAGCCAGGGCTACGGGCCGCTGCTGGAGTGGCTGCAGCATCCCGGCCAGCATCCAGGCGAGCGACCGCCAGCGGCTCAGACAGGAGCCCCTGCGGGCTGCCAGGGCCATGAGATGCAGGGCCTGTTCGAGGCCGCCTGAGCACGTCACCGTGGGGTATGGCACGCCGATCGCTCACCCCTCGTCAGATACAGCTGCGCGAGGCCCTGGCCCAGCTCAAGGCTGAGCAGCTGGTGCTCAAACAGCAAAGGTTGCGCTTGGCCGCTGCCAAGCGGGAGGTGGATCGCCTCTGCCGATGCGACTGGTGCGGCGACAAAACCTTGCCAACCCGGAAGGAGCTGCAGCTGTGCCCTGCATGCAGTGCCGATCAGCGCGAACAGCAGCGGATCGCCTTGCTTGCCCAACACGGCTACGGCCCTGACGGCAGGCTGCTACTGGCCGGCCAAGGCAGTTACCCCGACAAATTTTTATGCGCATAGCCGCATAAACAGGCCGCCGCGCTTTTTCTCAGGGGCAAGCCTGCAGCGGTCTTCTCCTAGCTCGGAGAGGTCGCTACTCGCAGGCCTCCCAGAACTGCCAGCGCTGTCGTTCGCGCCGCTGCGGTCCGCCGGTGGCCGCGACGGTCACAGGGTTAACGCACCAGAAGTGTCTCCGATCCCTTTTGTCCTGCCCCTTGGCCACCATCCCCAGACGCCTGAGCCGGGCGAGTGAACCGTTGACGGTGTTGGTCCGGTCGTGGCCGATGGCGGCGGCCAGATCCTGACTGCTCACCCAAGCCCTGCCGCTGCGCCAATCCAAGCGGGCCAGCAGCACCCACAGCACAGCCAGGTCGCGGGGATGCAAGAGGCCATCTCTGAGTGCTGCCAGCAGGGGACCATCAGGTTCAAGTGGAAGCAGGGCAAAAGGGCTGCCCATGCCATCGCTGAGCTGAGCCGTCATTGCGCCATTCGGGAGAGGGGGCAGCCGCGGTCGCCTGCTGTGGTGGGTATGAAAGTCGCCGCTGGGCATTGCTGACCCGCTCTCCACGGGTGGAACTGCGCCCGACATCAGGTCACCTCCCACGGCGTCTTGCAAGCCTTCACGCTGATGCCTTCTGGGAATCGCTGAGAGCCTGCCGCTGACTGTTTGAGTCGCGCAGGGTGGATTGCCTGTGCTTTTTGTTCCGGCCGCCTCAGATTCTTTGCATCGCAATGGGAGAACAAGGAACAACCCGGGTGTTCCCCTGATGTTCCTTTTGTTCCTTGGAACATCCGAGAAAAGTTCAGGAACAACCCCAGATCCTTTGCAGGGCAGGGGAGGAACAAAAAGAACATCTCATTTTCTTTTTCATACGTGAGGGCAGTCGTCACTGTGGGATTCTCCAGCGGTGCTCTCCGATAGTCAGCCGGTCTTCCTCGATGGTTCCGTTGTCAGCAAGAAGCCTGAGGTTGGTCTGGGTTTGCTTAGCAGCGTTGTTCTTGGATGCAAACTCAGTTGGCAGCGCTGCGCAGACCTGAGAGGTCGTCAGCCACTCCCCAGCAGCGACAGCCAGTACCCCATAAAGGGCCTTCTTCCACCCCCGGAGCCGCTCAGCCGCATCACCTTCTTGGGCTTGGCGCTTCAGTTCACGGTCCTCTGCTGCGGTGGAGATGTAGTCCCAGGTGTTGAAGGGTCCGTTCTCGACGATCAGCCGCTGGTTAGCCGCGCCGCGCTTCTGACTGGTGATGACCCGGCGCGGCGATTCCGTGTGCAACTTCTCCTTCCCGGCTTCGATGTGGGTCTCGTAGGCCAGACCGATGTGCCTGGAGATGGCACGGTCGATTGAGCCGCTGCCGGAGCCGCTGTAAACCCCCAGCTCTCCGCTCATGGCGGATTGCTTGTTGGTGTGGTGGGTGACGATGCAGGGGTTGCCCTGACGGGCCATCTCGACCTGGCGCATCAGCCGGCCTGCAGATTCATCGGCCTCCTTGACCCCTGGGGGCAGCACGGCCGAAAGCGAATCGACGATGGCCAGCCCACCAGTGTGTTGCTGGTTCCAGTTGCGGATCCACCGCATGCCGTCGGCATCCAGACGAAACCCGCCGCCAGAGGTTTTGAGGTGGATGCACGGGTGCAGCCGATAGGTCACCTTCTCCTGGCCATCCACCACCTCCGTGCCGATCACCTCTGCCAAACCCTTCTCAGCCAGCAAGGCGCCCCACTGCTGCCGGTCCTGATCGGTGCCGACGATCAGCACATGCCGGTCCGCCCCCGAGAGGAGCTTGCGCTGCAGGAAGGCGTCCTGGCCGTTGAGGAAGGCCGCGGCCAGAGCCACCAACAGCCTTGATTTTCCGGCACCCGGCATCCCCACCAGGAGGTTGAGGCCTACCAGGAAGATCTCATCCAGCAGCCAGGTCTGGCTGAAGGTGGAGAACTCCTGGCCGGGTTCTACGTCTGGCTCATAGGCCGCCAGCGTGGTGTCCAGCTGGTCGTAGAGGTCGGCGACATCAGCGGTGCTGAGCTTGAGATCAAGGCTCTTGGCAACGGCGTGGATGGCCTGCCGCTGTTGGCTGATGCGTCGTGATGATCTGATGATCTCTTCGGCCCGCTCTTGCAGCAGCGCCCAGAGCGCATCGTGCTCGGCAACTGGATCGCCGCAGCAGCCAGCCTTGGCGTCCGCGATTCGCGTTTCCCAGGCAGTCTTCCCCTTCAACCTGGCCCGTTCTTCCCGCTCGATGGCGTCGGGGTCGAGCGGCCCCAGGGCCTCGGCGGTAGGGCGGTCGAGCTTGGTGGTGCTCATCGCCAGCCCTCCTGCATGCCCAGCTGCTGGCGCTGGAAGCGCTGCAGATCGGCCAGCTGGTAGCCCATGGCCTTGAGCCAGTGGCGGGCGGTCGGCAGCAGGCGAGCCAGGGTTGGATCACTGCGGCGGGCCTGCTGCAGTCGATGGATTAGCTGCTGGATGCTTGTGTAGGTGTCGATCACCAGCCGCATCTCCACCGGGGTGCATACCTCCCAGAGCGGCAGCCGCAGGGCTGCATGCACGCGAGGTCGCAACGCCGCATAGAAGCGCCGGCAGGCGCGCACCTGGGCGATCAGATCGACGTCAGGCTTCGCGCGGCGGCGTGAGTTTTGGGGCTGCCCAGGGCGGTGGGGGCGGTAGACGTGGGCCATGCCGCTGTGCCCACCGCCGGTGCGGCTCAGATACCAGGTCTGGCCATCTGCCTCGATGGTCTGGCCGGGCTTAAGGGTGTTGGCTGCGGCGCCTGAGTGGCAGGCGATCCAGTCATCACCCCAGCGGCAATCCCCGTCTTTGGTGCGCCCGCAGATCGGGCATGGGTTGCCTCCGCCGCTGCAGGCAGTTCGTCGACCGTTTGAGCTACTGCGCTGGTGACCACTCCAGCGGGTCAACAGCTTGCGCTGTTCTGCCAGAATCGGAGGGTAGGCATCAACTATCCGGTTCCACTGAGCCGGGGCATCGCCGTGAGAGTTGCTACCTCTCGCGGCTTTGTTGTAGGCATCCATGGGTCAACCCTCTGCCGCAGCAGATGGCTGGCTGGCGCGAAGCTCTGCAGGAACAGGCGTTTTGGCGATCAGATAAGTCCTTCGCTTCTTGACTTCTGCGCGCATTTCTTCGGCTAAACCGGCGCGTAGCTGCAGTCGGTCTATGTAATCAATCAGTGCCAAACGCAGTAGGCCTGAAGTGCTGATGCCTGTTAAGGCTGCAGCTTCTTGAACCAGCTCGTAAAACAGGGGGGTTGCGTAGCACTGCAGCGATTGGCCGGCCGTGCTCGATCCCCCCGAGGCATGTCTGCTCATCGGTGAGTGGGATGGAGCGGATGGGTCGGCCCTTGCTTCACCCCCTATCCGATTTGGGGGCCGCTGACGGTTATTGCCTGAAGCGATTTAACTGGCTCAAATAGGGCGAGTCAACCGCTGCACGCTACCGATGGTGTCGACAGCAAAAAACACAGCTGTCCTTAGCGCCCGCAAGCTCTCGCCCCGCTGCGAGCTTGATCCCATCGCCAGCTGGCTTGTGGAGCTGCTTGAAGCGATTCATGGGCAGCAGGCGGTCCCCTGGCCGTCACGCAGCCGCGGCATGCGGTCCTTGTTGGGGTCCTCCCCGCTGGGGAGGGGCAGAACTGATGCCCCGAGCGCCCAACTTGACCTTCAGGAGGTCCTGAGCCGTCGCCTCGATTCTGAAGACGACGCCCCACGCGGAGCTATCCGAGTCCACAGCACATTGGCGGGCCTTATCGCCTCTGCCCAGGGGGTGATCTGTTCTTACGGGTGGTTCCTCGATCCGACTGTGGCTGTATTCATTTGTTCTGATCAGGCCGAGGCCAAACAGATTGAGACCTTGCTGCGCAGAGATGAAGATCGGGATCGAGACGAAGATTTGCTTGCTGCCGCCCTGTCGGTTGCAGAGCAGTGGCCTCTCTATCCGGGCTGGCGTTACTCAGGGTCAAGTCCGATTCTGCTGGCCGATGAGATACCTTCAGGCGCATGTTGGCGAGAAGTGTTTCTCTCCCCAGGTTGTCGTGGCTTGAAGGCCGAGCAGCTCCTGCCGGTGGTTAGAGCGGCTGGAGTGGGGGTGCATGTAATGGCAACCGCAAGCACCAGCCCAACGGGGCGCGAGCACTACATGTGGAGTCATGCCCTTTGCGGCTCATGAACTTGCTCGCCCGTTGTGCCCAGCGGTGTGCCTTTGTTGTCAGTCACCACATGTCGCCAACTGACCGAGCGAATCCAGTAACGGCGATCCTTTTCAGTCGTGTCTACCAATACTCCTTGCCTCTCAATCAGCAGGCTTAGGTCTTGGCTGCGCTGCGTATCTGGCCGGCCTTCAAACCATCCCCAGCTGCTGCCCGGCGGACCGTCAACCTGCCCGTAAAAGCATGGCGAAGGCCAGCCCGAATCAATCGGCACCACCCGCCACTGCTTCACCAGCAGGGCCGAAATAGCGGGGTCTAACTCAGGGGGCGCAGCGCTCTCATGGCGGATCTGCTGCTGCAGTTCGCTGATGCGCTGCAGGTCCTGTCCGGTGCGGAACTGCGGCGGTAAAGATTCACGTGCCTGCAGCTCCTGGCGCAGGGATAGCAGCGCGGCCGAGGGGATCTGCACATTGCTGGCCGCGGCCTGCGCTTCAGCAATCAGCCCGAGGTGATCGGCTACCCATCCCATTAGCAGGGCTTGCTCAAGGTGATCGGCGCGGATGCCTGCCCGTTTGC
>Ga0194123_10005454_pt1 | contig 13647 bp, 5 predicted proteins | sample TA2MahsurfametaG_5_FD_155479 | JGI IMG/M metagenome (GOLD analysis project Ga0194123, IMG submission 155479) | Freshwater microbial communities from Lake Tanganyika, Tanzania - TA2015023 Mahale A surface | ecosystem: Environmental > Aquatic > Freshwater > Lake | place: Tanzania: Lake Tanganyika... | reverse complement strand
AGGGTTTTGCCGTTATTTCGCTCCCACGCTAGCGCCTCCGCGCTTCAACTAGTTTTGCCTGCAGAGTGGTGTCCTAATAGGGGTTGTGCGGGGGGAATTAGATGACTGCATGGATGGTGCGCGGGGGCGGCAGCGGCGTGGCGTGCATGGGACATCGAACGTCTGGGGATACTGCTGCGTAAGGAATGGTTCGGAGGGGCCCACGCGCGACTCTTCGACTGGCTATCACCACCCCACCCAACATTGCGGAAGCGTTACGGATTCACCTACGACGAGGTCGCCCGCTGGACCTGGTACGGCTTCAACTTCACCGGCGACGAACACATAGACGAGTGGCGACGCGTTGATTGCACGATTTGGATATCAGCCCTTGTTAAGCGGTCCCGAACCCGGGTGGTTTACGATGAGGGTTTCAGTTTGGTGAGGGTCAACTCTCCTCCGAGTACACCAAGAACGACGCGCGCGCGGCTGAGGCCGATGTACCCGAGTCGCGCTAGCTCGTCGGGGTGTGTTCGCTGTCCATTTGATTCGAGAACGCAGATAACAGCCTCTGATTCAAGTCCTTTGAATCGGTGGATAGTCTCAACTTGGATGTTCTGCCAGGACGATTCGGCACTCTTCGCAAGTTCCTCCGCGAGGGAATCGCGTGAATTCGCGGTATCGGTCAAAATGACTATCTCCTCTGGGCGGACGCTATAGATGGCAACAATCCGTTCGACGAGCCGACTCACCTGCTCTGACAACGAAGAATCTCGAGAGAGCTTCGCCAAAAGTGGCTCTGGTCCATTGGCCGCCTTTGTCGGGTTGTCGAGGTTTCCAAGCCGGTTGACATAATTGGCGATTTCTCGGGTGTTTCTACAGTTGATAGTCAGTTCAACCGTCAATGATGAATTGAAACGCTCAATGCCGCCACCTTCGTAGATGTTTTGGTTCGAGTCGAAAAAGAGATGGAGAGTGGAGGTCTTTGTGTCCTTTAAAAGACTCTCTATGGCATCCCACCAGTCTGGTTTGAGGTCTTGCGCTTCGTCGACAAAGATCGCGTCATAGGCGAGAGACGTTTCTGAGGCGATATCGGCTAGCTGGAATGGAAGAAGCTCTAAGTCGGAGGTGTCTTCACCCATCTCTCCAACGACTCGTGTGGCAAAACTGTCAATGTTCTCAATCGTGAGGTTTGAAATACCTGCTCCTAGGCCTTGAAGATGACGTGCGAGAGGCCTATTGAAGCAAAGCAATAAAGTCTTAAAGCCTTCTGAAGCGCTACGGATGGCGGAGTTCAAGGCGAGGACTGTCTTCCCGGTTCCTGCGGCACCGCGCACCAGGACTCGAGGATTGCGATGAATACTTTCCATGATGGCCTCTTGCTGTGCGGTAAGAAGTTCGATGTCATGGATAGCGGATTCGACAGATTGGCGAGCTGACAGGTTGATGACTGTGTTGGGTCTGAGTTTTTGGCGAATCGCGTCAAGAACTTCCGGAGACGTTGCGCCTTGATTCCCTAAGAAGGCCGCTGCTCGTTCAAGCGCGCTCTCGATGTCTTTCAGGTCTCGTGAATCACAAATGAGCTCGCGTCGACCAGCCGGAGAGATATCTCCAATCTGTGTATGAGACGGAAAGACAACTAGATGCCCAATTTTTGGAAGGCTGACACCAGGTAGTTGTTTTCTTAACCACTGGAGTAGGGCAAATTTCGAGGTGGAGGCCTGGTCAAAGGGGTCCTTTATGGCGTGCAGTTCACCCCTGCTGCGGGAGAACCACTCACCCTCTTTGACCAGAATCTCGCTTCCGCCCTTGACTTCCACGACGAGAAGGCCATTGCGAGGATGAAGTAGGAGGAAATCCGCCTCACCATCTCCGCTGCGGCCGTCGCGATGCCCGAACCAACGTAACGAATAGATGACGGACCACTCATCGGAAAGGGTTGCGAACGCTTCGAACGTGACCTTTTCGGCCCACCTCGAGCTGTCGTCGGGAAGAGGGAATGAAGACGGAAAGAGTCGTGCCATGAGTCAATCGGGGTGGTGGTTCGCGGGAAAGGCGCACATGCCGAGTCCATAATATGGCACTTGTGGAGCTGACGCGGGACGAGATGGTCGCCATCGAGGCACGAAACCGGCGCGACCTCGAAGCCGTCAGTCTGGTCGCAGAACTTGACCTTGATGTCGATTCACCCCAGTTCGTTGGAGCCTACGACGTGGTGTCAACCGTCATCACGAGAAACGGGCCTGAAAGAATTGAAATCATCAGTCGGAGCTATCCCGCGTGCACAGCCATTTCGCTTGCCACGCTTGGCATGCTGTACGGCGATGGGGGAGGATTTTGGGCAACTCTCTACGAGGCAGCAGGGAATAGCCATCGTCTCCCTTACCTGAACGATCAACGCCAAGCCGCTTACGGAAAGGCATTTCTTGCGGCGCTCAACGCGCTCGACCTGCCGACGTTCTCACATGTCGAAGGGAGAAGGTACCTCACGCCGATTCTCCTTCACGCTGGTCTGCCCGCGTCGGGCGTAAGACGTGTTTGGAAAGCGCTCGCTCAGCAAGTTGAACGCGGCTATGAAGATGGGCGTGAAATCGTCGCACGGTGGCGACGTGACAGTAGCGAGATGCAGGGATTCACACGGCCCGTCCACCATTTCATTCTTGAGACCGGTCGATTTGCCTCTGACCTCATTCGGCGAATGGCAAGCGTCCTCATTGACGAGAGCGGGACAAATGGGGGGCTCTCAGCCGCCGAGGTTGCTCTCAAGCACCGTGTTCCCCGCGTCTTTGTCGAACAGCTGAGGTTTGAAGGCATTGCCGGTCTCGAACGACGCGACATGTTGCCTAGGCCGTACGTCTTCTTTGACGGACTCAAGGGAGAAGGTCCCCGCCTGTACCTACCGATGCTTCCGAAGGATTCCCTGAATTCGACTTGGCGAGTAACGGACAGCCTCGATGAGCCGAAGCTCTATCAGACATCGGCGCAGCGAACCCAAGCCCCAGTGCTCAACCCCTTCGATTTATGGACGTGTGAGTTGGTCGATGACGATGAGCTTGCACTCTCACCAGGAAAGGACTTCGGAAGTTACGGTGCGAAGCCCCTCTGGTTCTTCCGGGAAACTCAGAAAGGAATTGAGTTTTTTGAACCAGAAGGAACGCTCGACGCCGGTCGAGTAATCGTTTTGGCGCGACGAGTCTGCCGAATCGAAATTGTGAGTGGTGGAGAAACTCAGCAGTGTGGCCCAAGCGAGGACCTTCCGGAGTTGGCAGGAAAATGGTCGAACTATGCATTCTTCGAAGTCGTTGTTTCGGAGGGTGATTCTTTTCGGGCCAGATACCAGGCAGAGAGCGACAAGGGAGACCCTCCCTTCTCCATCGAGTTGCAGGTAGTGGCGCCACCCGTTGCCCCAGCGCTAGTGGGTGATATGACCACGTTCGCCTCCGACTTGCAGGGCCGTCATCTGTATGTAGGGCTTCCTGACATTGTCTTTCCACAAGACTGTTCGAATCCAAGTCTGTACAACCTCATCATCAATCGCGGGATGAGTGAGGTGTGTCGTACCCGACTCGACACGATTCCAAGCGATGGCAGGAGCTTCTCGCTCGATGAAGTCCATGAGTGGAGTGCAGGCTCCTACACCGTCAGAGTTTTGGGGCCACTTGGTTCTGACCTGGTCGAACAATTTGTCTTCTTGCCAGAACTCACCTTCGAGAATGAACTTGCTGCGATGGGCCCATTTGGTTTGGTGAAGTGCGCCATCACGATTCGAGATTTTCAACCAATCGAGATTGAGTTCCCCGAAGGTCAAACGCGGAGTGAATTGCTAATCGATGTAGTCGACGAACAGCTTTCACTTTCCGTTGAGATACCACGAATTCTCTTTGACGTCGTGCGAACAAAGGACGCACTTCCCAGTCTCGGCGCCCACCCGGTCATTTGGACCGACGAAGAGTATTTTGCGTCAAAAAATGCCGCGCTCGTTCTGAAGCTACCCATCGCTAGCCGTCTCAAGGTCCACCTTCGAAGTGCCCATGAAACCGCAACGCACGAAATCTCCACTCAAAAGGATGGCCTCTTGCGTATCGAACTTCTTCGCTTCAACGACGATATCCGAAGCTTGCGCAGTCCCCAGGTTGACATCTCGGTGGAAGTGCCCGCACTTGGTGTTGCCCAGTTCCCTGTAATCCAAGTAAGAACGCAAATACGAGCGGAATTCGAAAAAGTTAACGTCGTAGAGACCCAAGGTGCCGGCAAGCAACTTGCCATTTCGATTGGGAAATTGTCCGATACATACGCAATCCAAGTCGTCGCGATGAATCGAGACATGCCTTGGCTCGGCGCAAGAGTCTTCGACGTTCCTGCAGTATCTGGTTCAACTGTTCTCGTCGCATCGATAGATGAGACGCTTCCACCGGGCCAATACGAACTGCGGGCCTATGTCAGTGGAAACATCGATGGACAAGCGTTGCATGTTGCACAAGCGGTCATCGGCACTTCCACGGATGTTCGCAACTATGTTGACCAACTCCCAGTTGACGGAAAAGGTATTGCGGTTCGCGCCATTTATGGTCACAGACCCCCTGTTCGGTTGAGTCGTGAGCACTATTTGGAAGGTTTACCTATTGCAGGAGAGTTTCTTGTGTCGCATTTGTTGGACAGCAAACACTCCACCCAGGGGAAGGAAGCTTGTCGCGACTTCGTTTTTAATGACGAATTCGACCTCGAAAGATTTGCATGGATGGGAAAAGTGTTCGCCTCACAAGACAAGAGTGATTTAGAGCGCCTCATCGTAGCTCTTTATAAAGACATTGTTGACACGCCGTCGGAGTCAATTCCACCTGAACATGGTGTTCGTTTGTGGCGAGCTTCACCTCTATTGGGTGCGGCCGTTACCTATCCATCGCGCAATCCTGAAATTGTGGCGGTGAGAAGCCGCGTGCTAGGGAGTCTCGTTAACATTCAGCAAGACGTCGCTGCTATGTCTCGTGCTTCGGACACCTACCTCACAGGTTTGGCAAACATCGACTTCGATTCCGCGCCACTGCTGAGTGATTCACATCTCAAGCGGTGTCTTGCCCGCTTCCTTTTGACAACTCGGCAGCGGCCGGCTGCAGACGCCAAACAATTCGGTGACGTGGTTCAGAAAGAAATCTTGCCTAAAGCGAGTCCGATTACGACAGAGAACCTCAGTTTGGTGACGTCGCTTGAAACGCAAGGTCAGGTCGTTTCTCCTTGGGTATCAATACCCGCGCAGATTCAACATCTCTCGGCGCTCGTTGTTGAACCTCAAAAAGTCGGCGAGAAGGCCGCCCGTCATCTTGTTGAGGCGATGAACTTTGCTCGTCCACTCGTACAACGCTGCATCCTCGCAGCACTATTTCAGACAAGAATGAGAGACCGTGACACAACTCAATCCGCTTAGAGCTTCATCTGAAGTTGTCAAGGTTTATCGCGATTATTTGCTTTCTGCATTTGAATTCAGCGACGCAGAGATTCAAAGCAATTTTGAGAGGGAGCTAGACGGCCGATTCACTCTCGGGCAGGGACCGTTCCTACAATCCACCCCGCCGTTCAAGAGAAGTCTGTCAATTCGTGACTTGGTCGCAGAGGGAACTCTAAGCACAGAATTCGTCAAAATCGACCCGCAGGTGCAGCCTTTGGAACGACCTCTGTATTCACATCAGGTTGAGGCCCTGCGCAAGATGAGTAAAGGTCGAAATCTCATCGTTGCAACAGGTACTGGTTCTGGAAAGACCGAATCATTCCTTTATCCAATTGTCAACAGTCTTTTGACGGAGCGTGAGTTAGGGACTCTTAAGAACTCTGGGGTCCGAGCACTTCTGCTCTATCCAATGAACGCGCTTGCAAACGACCAGATGAAACGACTCCGGGACGTGCTGAAAGCATTTCCCGATGTAACTTTTGGGCGTTACATCGGAGACACCAAGCGGAGCCGAAAAGAGGCTCTCGAAATTCATCGAGCCAGATTCGGTGAAGAGCCCCCGACGAACGAATTGTTGTCTCGCGAGGAGATGCAGGAACGTCCGCCGCACATTCTGGTGACGAACTTCGCGATGCTCGAATATCTTCTTCTCCGGCCAGAAGACAATCGTCTCTTTGACTCTGGTCTTGGCTCGAGTTGGCGATTTGTCGTACTTGATGAAGTGCATACCTACCAGGGAGCGCAAGGTGGCGAAATCGCCATGCTGTTGCGTCGAGTTCGTGACAGGGTGGCGTCGTCACGTCTCGGTGTCCTGCAATTTATTGGTACTTCGGCAACGCTCGGTCAGGGCCTCGCCGATGCCCCGAAAATCTGCCAGTTTGCTAGCGACCTTTTCGGTGAGAGGTGCGAGTTTGTTGAGGCTGACACTCAGCGTCAAGACCTCATTACTCCGCAGATTGAGACCTTGGCGCAACACCCGGTTCTTTGGCGGGCGACTTTTGATGAACTTGCGACTCTCGGGGCAAGTCTCGAAGATGAAAACACGCTGCGTCAGACAGTTTCGCTTCTTGCGATTCAAAAAAAGGTTGACATTTCGCTCGCCAATAATGTTGCCGAAAGCCTCGGGATGTTGCTTCTCGCTGAAGAAGCGACTTCAAAGCTGCGAGGCGAGCTTGCGGCGGCCGTCCGCAAAATTGATTACCTTGCAGCTGAAGTCCTTGGCGATAAAGGTAGCGCAGAGACCGTCCGCCAAATCATCGACCTTTGCGCATTCGCTCGAGTTCCTGGGGAACCATTTGCCTTGATGAGTGCCCGCTACCACCACCTGGTGCGCGCGCTCGAAGGCCTGTTTTATTGTTTCAACCCCGACCATCCAGATGCTCTTCCTCGGCTGTCTCTCGAGCGAAGAGCCACATGTGAAGGGTGCTCGACAGAAGAACGTGTCGTGCCCATGTTTGAACTTGGACCTTGCAGACTGTGTGGCCAACATCATCTCGTTGGGAAGAGAGTCGACGAAGGGACACATTTAAGGTTCGGTGTTGCACAAGAATTTGAGGACAATCTTGAGTATCTGACGTTCGTCGTTGGGCCCCAAAATGGCGTCGACGAAGACGAAGAAGCATTGGGAATTCCCGCTGACGAAGAGCGTACTGCAATCGTTTGTGTCGAGTGTGGGTCCTTTAGCGAGACATCGAACAAGTGTGGCCACGTCGATGCTCAACGAGAAGTCATAGTCTCAATTCCGCGCGAGCCAAGGACTCCTCTTCGGATGTGTGTGAAGTGTGGCGGACGAAGTAACGGCTCAATAGTCGACAGGGTTCAGACTGGTCGAGATGCTCCAGCGTCGATTATTGCGGCGACGTTGTATCAGTCACTGCCGGAATCGTCAGATGAAGGCAGTCAGCAACTCGTCGGGCAAGGTCGAAAACTGTTGACGTTCTCTGACTCGCGCCAGGATGCAGCATTTTTCGCGCCGTATCTCGAGAGGACTTACTCCCGAAATGTCCAGCGCAGCATGGTCCTCGATGTCCTTCATGAAGCCGGCTCGGCGCTCAGATTCGGAGAGCTCATTGAACCGATTCGACGTCGTGCGGTCAATGAGTTGATTGTTGACCCACGTAAATCTGACGGTGAACACGTGGCAGAAATCAAGAATTGGCTCGTCAGGGAAGCTCTTGCGACAGACCGTCGGCAATCACTGGGTGGAGTCGGTCTCGTCAGAATTCGCCCGGCTGCACCACGAAGCGCCCGCGTTCCAAGCGGCCTTGACAACCTAGGTCTACGAGCTGATGAAGCAGTGGAACTTGCTCTATTTCTTCTCGATACCGTAAGAGAGCAGGGCGCTGTTCACTTACCGGACTCAGTCAACATCAACGACCCCATCTTCAGTCCAAGAAACGTCGTCACGTATGTACGGCAACAGTCCTCGAGTGGAGCGCTTGGATTCGCGCCAAAGACAGTGAATCGTCGTTCACGATTCCTGGCGAAAGTATTTGAGAACCTCGGTCTTACCCTTGACCCCATAGGTGTCCTTGACTCTCTATGGTCAAACGAATTTGCCAACCCTCAATCAGAGTGGTCGTTACTTCTGCCAGAAGCGAAGGAGCGAGGAGTCTTTGTGCGTCGGCTCGACCATCAGATTCTCGAATTCGAAGCCGAATCCGACACTTGCCCTGCGTACAGGTGCAAGCGCTGTAACCAGGTCTCGTGGTTCTCAATCCGTGAGATATGTACTCGCATCAACTGTGACGGCAACCTGGAGAGAATCGAATCGGCAAGCCCAAGAAAACGAGGTTTCAAACAGACATACTTCAGCACCCAACCGATTGGTATGCGGGTGGAGGAGCACACGGGCCAACTTGATAACGACTATGCAGCATCGCTTCAGCAGAGCTTCGTCGTCGGTGGGGTGAACGTCCTCAGTTGTTCAACAACGTTTGAACTCGGAGTGGACCTCGGAGAAATCCAGTCGGTTCTATTGAAGAACGTTCCGCCATCGCCAGCCAACTATGTCCAGCGCGCAGGTCGCGCAGGCCGACGTTTGAATTCTGCGGCGCTCGTCACGACGTTCGCACAGCGTCGCAGTCACGACCTCTACTTCTTTAACCGACCTGAAGCACTTGTGAATGGCTCGATACCGCCACCGCAGATATCTGTTTCGAACGAACGTATCGCGCGCAGGCACCTTCACTCCATCGCGCTGGCTGCATACGCCCGGAAGTTGGTGGCAGCTGGAAACGAGTGGCCAACCATTGTCGGACGCTTCTTTCTGGCGTCAACGCCGAACGGGAGCTCAGTCGCAGACGGCTTTCGTGAATGGCTGGAGTCGCGCCCGATGGAGCTTCAGGCCGCTCTTCTTCGAGTCTTTCCCGAACTCGACGATGAGTTAGGAATTAATTCTTGGGAGTGGGTCGTCGCTCTCTATGACGACAGTCCAGAGTCAGAACTTGGCTGGATGCATCGAGCAACAAAGGAGATACTCGACGATTTCAACTATCTCAAGGAACTCATCGCTGAAAAACAAGCAGAGATTCAGAACTTGCCAATGGGAGACAAGAAGCGAATAGCGATATCAAAGCGGATACAGCAACTTGACAGACAATTCAACACGACGCATGACAAGCGACTGTTGGACCATCTTGCCACAAGAGTTGTCCTTCCAAAGTACGGATTTCCGGTCGACGTCGTCTCGCTCGACGTCTGGCGCTCGGGAGACGACGGAAGCGGAAGACTTGACCTCACCCGCGACCTTCGAATGGGGATTCTTGACTTCGCACCGACGTCGTCGACAGTTGCCGCAAAACGACTTTGGGAATCGACGGGAATTCGTATTCCGCCAGCTAAGACTCTGCCACTAAGAACCCCAGCAATCTGTAGCGAATGTGGAACGTTCCGCTCACAGCGAGAAGGCGGTCCATCCACCTGCCCCGTCTGCGGGAGCGACGAGGTGAAGGCGGGTCTCGGGCGAAAAGCGGTACTACCAATCTTCGGGTTTTACGGCGCCGCATCCAAGGAGCAGCCGGGCGACAATCGCCCTCCGCGCGTGGGAAGTGTGTCCTCGTACTTCAGCGACTTCTCTGGACCGTCGCCAGAACGGGAACCAGTCGTTGTCGGTAACTCGACGCTGTACGTTCGCCTGGGTAAACAGGGGCAAATCACGGTTCTGAACAGAGGGCCTGCTGGTGCCGGATTTCGAATCTGTACGTCGTGCGGCTTTGCTGATGTACCAAAGACAGCGACACGACGAAAGAGTGCTACCTCGGGCCCTGAACCGCACCCCAGGCCGGGCGCGCCAGGGCGCGACTGCACCGGAAGTCTCCATCCACGATTTCTGGGTCATGAGTTCCTCACAGACACCATTGAGATTGCTGTACCCGGACTGGATAACGAGGACGAAGCCTGGAGCACTCTTGCAGCCTTGATGGCGGTCGCACCGAAGTTTGGGATTAGCCAGAGAGACGTGTCGGGTACACTCCGGGCAGCCGGCGCCAAGGGCCGCGAGCGAGCGCTCGTCCTCTTTGACGCGGTACCTGGCGGAGCGGGGTACTCGAGAGGCTTACGGACCGTGTTGCCGGACCTATTCGCCGAAGCATTCGTATTCGTGGCCGACTGTGGCTGCGGCGAAGACACATCCTGTTACGGGTGCCTCAAGACTTACGAGAACCAATCCCATCACGACCAGTTGTCGCGAGCTGCAGCGATGCGCACGTTTCGCAGCCTTGGTCTTTAAGGCTGATGTACCACCCCCGGAGTAGACAGGTCGCATGTCCCAAAGAATTGAAGATGGCGAGCTGTGCCCATCCTACGGTGAAATCCCAATCGTTTTCGAAGGCTCAGACGAAGCCGAATGTCCCAACTGCGGCGAAGTATTGCTGCTCGCCGATGAGGACTGAGCATCGCTAAATCCATCGCAAGTACATTCGCATAAACTTGATGCAATGCCTCGTACTGGTATTCCAACAGGGATAACTGCCTCAGATGTCCATGAGGCAGTTGCCAAGCTTCGCCGAAACGGCCTACCTGCCAGCTTTTCTCCCCACACCGACTATGTGCTCGTCATGGAAGGTGAGTGGTTCCCACCGAAAGCGGTTGTTGCGCAAGCGGCGGAACGCGTCGCCGGTCGAGTACTTTCATCGTCAGATTTTTCAGGAGGTGACGGACCGGGACAAGCAAACAGGGTGTTGCGAAGGCTTGGCTTCGAAGTCATTCGAAGGAAAGCTGACGGAGTCGTCATCGACCCCGTCGTCCGTTGGTGTCGGCACGTCGGCATAACCCGCCGTGCGGTCGTTGATGGTGCGACTTCAGCGCACCAACCCACGACACTTCTTTACTTCTTGGCGCTATTCGCCTCAGGCGCGCCACGGTTCGCTCCGTGGAACGTCATCAAGCGGGAACTCGGCAATTTTCTCGGTGCAGCCGGGGGAGATAAGACGCCTCAATATCCGCTTCGGGTCTTGAGCCGTGAAGGTGTTTTGGCCGCAGATGCACTTGGCCCGCTCGAAAGTGAACAGCGTTGGACTCTTGGTGGACTAGATAGTCAAAATCCATCCTTTGGGTTGCCGGATGACCTTTATGTCGAACTGGGCTCGAACCCAGACCGCGTGAGCGAGGTGGTCGCGTTTCTCGGAACCCTCTTTGCAAACCCGAACCAATTCGACGCCGTCCGTACCGCTATTGGTGTTATTGACAGCGCGACGAACACATCGACGAATGGCGACGCGTCGAACTGAAACCCGAACACGCAGCGCAGCTGCTTGGTGTGGCCCGCAAGACGGCCCCAAACGGGCTCTTCGATGCGCGTGTGCTGGCCGATACCGCGCAGCGTTTCCGTGACCTCGGACTGGCATTTGACGCACGCAAAATCTGGGCACTGCAGGAGGCCACGCCCGAGGAAATCAAACAGGTCTACGACGAGCGCCTCGGTCCGTTGTGGTTGGACCTGCGCATCCACGACCAGATGGTTGCGTATCGGGAGTATCGCCGCCTGGGTATCGACTTCGCTCTGGTGCGTCTTGCCGCTGGCCAGACAACGCAAGGCTTGTACAACGCGGGGTTTGAGATTCACCTAGCAGAATTCGCGCCCTTTGAAGCACCCTAGAGTTCGTTCGGATGGATAAGTCCTTTCTCTTTGACGCGGGCAAGGCCCACTACGCGGCCGGGCGCTATCGCGAAGCTCAAAAGGTCTTCAATCAAGGAAGGGGATTTCGTGTCAAGCCGGGGACACGTAATTGGAATCTTTGGTTAGCGAAATCTCATCAGATGCAATCCCACTTTCGGTGGGCGAGCACCTACTACGACGATGCTCTCAAGTTTGAGAATCAAGATAAAGACCTTCACGAAATCGAGAAGGCCGAAGCCGTCAAGGGAAAGCTGACGTGCCTTCTTCACCTGCGCCGTTTTGGCGATATCGACTGGGTTTTGAGGAATGTCGAGGCTTCGCAGAAAGCAAAGGTGTTGATTGATATTGCGGAACCACATGTGGCGGGGAATCGCGGACGGGACCCTCGAGAAGAGCAGTTATCTGACGAATCGTGTGTTTGGTGTCTGTCAAAAGCGATTGAGTTTGGCGACGCGTTTGTCTCCCGGCGGCTGCTGTTGAAGCATCACCTGCATCTCGGAAGGCGCGAGCCAGCGATGAATTTTGCCAGCAAGCTATGGGAAACGCCTGAACTACGGGCGAAGTTAGACCTTCACGACCGAGCCTTGATACGGGATTTGCTTGGTGATGATGTCGCTGTCGAGGAAACCGCGAGTCGCCCCGAACTTGAAGCAGAAACAGACGGCTTTTCCGGCGCTGTTGATTTTCTGACTGAAAAACTTCAAATGGCGATGAGGTCAGGTGTCTTCGATGAGAGGACGGCCAGAGCAATCGGCGACGTTCAACCGTTGAAGTTGTTCGAGATTCTTGTCGCAACGGTCAAGAACGCGCAGGAATATTGCGCATCAGGGCTCCATGCTCGTTCATTCCGGGCTTGTGGCGCGGCATCACAGCTACTCGTCTTTGCCGAAGAACGCTATGGCCGAGCAGACGATTGGCGAACGTGTCGACAGGCAGGCAGGTTCAACGAGAAAGAGTTCTTCGACCTAATTCTAGAAAACGTTGGACATTCAGGTGTTTGGTTCGGCGAAAGTCAGTTTTTGGAATGCGTGGCATGGTCGTTGAATGACTTGCCGAGTCTCGTAGAGAATGGTCCCTACGCGAACCAACTCTGGGAGCGTGTGCCGCCAGTGATTCGAGTTCGATGTTTGCGAGAGTCTCACAAAGCCCGGCCTTCCTACAAGGCGCTTGAACTCCTCTCTTCGGAGTTGTTAGAGCTTGGCCGACAACGCCAGTTGGAGGATGTCTTCCGCGAGATGCTGGCATCATTCAAGAGCGAGATGGACGACCTCGATTTCGGTCGTTTTGGGTTGTTACTCGAAGACCTTGGCAATGTTGCAGAAGCGGAAGAGATGCTCTTTGCGGCCGCAACCCTTTATCCCCTAACCCAGTGCTCTGGAGGGGAATGGTGGGAATTGGCAAGGTTTTGTGAGCGCCAGTCTCGATTCGATGATGCGGTACGACACATCCAGTTCTGGTGTTCCTGGGAGGAATCTCAGCGTCTTGACTTGGCGAAAAGGCACGACGGTATGCGCCTCGACCTTGCCAGATATTGGGATTCATTTGGTGACCAAAATGAATCAACCCGATACCGTCGCGAAGCAGAGCAAATTCGCCTCGCCAAGCTAGGCATGGCTGGTGAAACCGTTGATTCGTCCGGTGAACCGGACAGCGAACCTGAAAGCATCGTCAATTCGGCCGAAGATTGGGTCGGAATCAAGCGTCAGTTCGGCGTTGACCCCGATTCGCTGATTGATATCGGCTACACAGACGGTGGTGACACCTACGAAGAGTTTGTTCGCGCCGGTAAGCCGTGGCTAGTTCCCGCTGCATGGGGTGCTCGTTCATCACTGATGCTGAAGAGCATGTGGTCGCGTGGATTTAAATGGGCAGACCATAACTACCTCTTTTTCAATGAATTCGCTGTCGGCATGGATTATCTCGACGAATCTTTGGCGCGCGCGGAGTCGCTGAAAGGCTCGTTTCGGATGCAACCGGAGTTTCCGATATATCTGGCGACACCAACACTGCATATCGCGCTCGACTCAACTCATTCACTTATTCACGCGTGGGTTGGCAAGGAACAGGTAGGGGTTGGCGTGTCGTTCCACCCATCGACTCTGGAACT
>Ga0194123_10005452_pt1 | contig 13648 bp, 9 predicted proteins | sample TA2MahsurfametaG_5_FD_155479 | JGI IMG/M metagenome (GOLD analysis project Ga0194123, IMG submission 155479) | Freshwater microbial communities from Lake Tanganyika, Tanzania - TA2015023 Mahale A surface | ecosystem: Environmental > Aquatic > Freshwater > Lake | place: Tanzania: Lake Tanganyika... | reverse complement strand
GCGGTTTTCGCAACTGATAGCCGCTGCTCGTAAACCGAACAATCTGCAGTCCGAGGTTCCTTTCACTAAGCCGCTTGCAGATCTGGTCAACTTGTTCGTTCGTCAATGCAGTAACCAACACGGGTGATTCCTGCTTCACCCATTTTGGGACATCATCTACGAGTAGTTGGGTCTTTCCCGATCCTGGAGGTGCCTTTACGACGCAGATAGGTAGCGAGCTCTCGCGGAAGACCCTTAGCTCATCGAGCGGTATCACCTCACCAACGGGCTTCATTCGTCACCTGCTTCGGCAGCTTCGCTTGAGCGCGACAAAGGTGCGCGGAGAAGCTGACCGAGAGCCGTTGTGGATTGTTGGCTCATGTTTCGGATCTTGTTCATGACGAAGAAGTCAGGACTGTATTCGATCAGGATGATGTCGTTCCCGATCTCGAAGCTGGCCGTGCCTTTCTCCACTGTGAACCACGCGACTCGAACTGATGGATCCGCCTTCTCAAGCTTGACTTGGAGCCCTGCAGTTCCGAACGGGCGGTAAGTGGTACCTTCTCGAAAATCAATCTCATCGGTACTGTCGTATTCCACCATCAAGGATTCCGCGTCACTGTGGCTGGCAACCACCGTGCCGTGCACGGCCTTGCCGCGTCGTACGAGTGAGAGTGCTATATCAACGTCACCGTGCGCTAGAGCTTCCTGCCTCAGCTGGGTGGCGAGCTCAATCGTCATCATCTCCTCGGCTGCACCAACTGCTGACATGTCGGTCTCGGTTCCCCTCCAATAAACACGCTCGCCGCTCAGTTCCCTTTGACGCGGTAGCACCCAGAGCCGGGACCAGGAACGCTGGCTGAACGACCGAAGAGTTCGAAGACCATAGTTCGGAGGCCGGTCGTCAAGGCGAATTGATTGATGTGCCGCGCGCGCGAGATGCCATCGGTCAAGAACCTCTTTCTCCAGCACTCTCTTCAGAGCGGTTGCCGACGGTGCATGGGTACGTTGCGATTGCTCGTAACGTTTCAGCAGATCGCCTACTTCCTGGTTCTCAAACGCGCCATCCAATGAAGTTGAAACTGATCGTTGCTCGGCCCGGGTTGCCGCCTGACGTCGCGCGACCCGGTTCCCATGATCAACGAGCCACTCGAGGAGAAAGGCAAGATGGCCATGCCGGGCGAGCGAGGCCGGGAATATGTAAAGCGACTGGAGAGCGTCGCTCGCGAGGAGAACCGTGTTCTGGATGGGGTTCTGCCACTGGAGAAACAAAGCATTGAAAAGCCTTCCGACCGTATTCAGCCGCCCCATGTCGGCGAGGGGCCATTTCGCGAACGTGTAGGCAAATGCCATCTGATGGAGGAGATCGAGATGGCTGCGGTCGGGGAGTAGCAGCTGTGGCCAGGAGTTCAGATCTTCCTCAGCAGGAAACTCCGTTAGGAGTGCGGAACCGAACGTCTCAACCATCTCTGCCACTGCGCGAGGCTCCCGAGAGTCGGGTGTTGAACACACGGAAGGAGTGGATGACGCCTTTCCGTACGCAATGGCAGCTGGGCGGCCCTCTCCGCCAACTCGCAGGAGCGCAACGATGAATGGGTCCTCTGCGATGTCAACGCAGCGCGTGTTCCATCGGCGCAGCGGTTTGCCTTCAGACCAGGCGCGTAGTCTGTCGGCGACGTCGTCAATGCCAGTATCACTCATGGTTGGTCACTGCCGTACGTGGACTCAGTCTCGCCCTCCAGCCGACGCTTCAGGTCCACCTCGGCGTCAGTCGTTGGTTGTGAGCCCTTGATAATGGCCTCAGCCCGGGAGAGTTTCACCCCGTTGAGGAATCTCACCACGTCATCCCCCAGGAATGCGCCGTCATCACGAAGCAGCGAGAGGTCGTGACAGGTGGGCGCTCGCTCACAAAACCCGACGCACGCATCCTTGAAGTCGGTCTCGGCGTGGAGTACGAGATGGATCAGTTCCTCGGCTGGCAATTCCTCGTCAAATGCGAACTGCCCGTTCAACTCCTCGGCCGACTGCTCCAGGAGCGCAAATCCGCGCCGGGCCCGCTCGGCTTGCCATTCCAGATTCTCATTCCAGCGGAGTGATGGAAAGTTCGTGCCAGGACTCGTTAGCACGAGAAACCCTGCCTTCTCCACTTTGCATGACGTCTCAAGTCCAAGTTTCTCTATGACAAGTTCAAACGCATGGACGTAGACGCCGGCCTGAGCACGAGCGCTAGCCAGGCTGGACGCCTGGGTGAAGCCACCGCGATCTGCGTACGACTTGATCTCCCCCACCACGATTGAGGCCCTCTCGCAACTCGCGTCGACGTAAGTGACGTCAAGTTTCAGTGTTGCTTCGGGCAGCAACACCCCGCGAGGAATTCTGAGCACGATTCCGCTGACGAGATGCTTACCTCTCTGAAGGTTGCGAATGTCACTGAGCCAACGCTCCGTTGACGAAATCGCCTCTTCGAGTCGCGGAGCGTCGTCTTCGGTGAAGTTTGTTCTGAGGTCGGTGTAGTGGACTGGCTCATCGTCGCCCACGATCCCGAGCCGACGGAACTCATTGATGAGCCGTGCACCATCGCTTGCAAGCACCGAGGCCTCAAAAAGTTTTCCCCTCGCAAAAGTGAGATCGGACTGAGTCTTCAGATGAATGCCCGGTGATTCGCGTTCAGCGACCTTTCTCATGCTCACGTTGTGCACGACGGCACTCACGTTGGCGTGACACGTGGGATTGGCCGCCCACTGCTCAAATCGAAGCCGCGTACCGCGGTGCTTGGCCCCACGACTCTTCGTCATATGTTCCCGTCGAGAGGCTACGCCGTGGATTGTTGTTTTGTAGGCGCAACAAGTAAATCGGGGCGCTTGTGGCATACTAGCAATCGTGTCTCGCGTAAATCCAGCAGGCGATCGCTGTCGGCAGCTGGCTGATCAGATTTGGACCCGTCTGCGGCCCGCAAAAAACGTTCAGGAAGCCCGACAAGTTGTGTCATTCAGCGAAGACGCGCTGCGCGAGTGTCCGAACAGTTACGCAGTGAGGGGGGCCCTCGCATTCGCAGTCTTTAAGGCTGAGATTCAACTAGTCAACAACGAAATCGGTATTGACCATAAGGCGATTATCGCCGCGGTTGAGCGCATTCGCGCGTGCATGGCTCACGGTCCCTATCATCAATCGTCCGCCTATGTGCCAGCACTCTCTGCAGCGGTACGCAAGCTTGTAGATACGGGTAATCCTGCCGCGCGCCGTGAGGCCGTTCTCTTGGTGAGATCGGTCGATGTGAGTCAGATCAGTCGTGTGCGCAGTGAAAAGTACGAAAGCCACGCGGAGAGTTACTTCGCAGCTGCCAGCAAAGCACTTGATGGCGATTCCCAATACCGCGAAGAGCTCATCGCAATCTGTCGGCTTGCCCTGCAGCCGGGAGTCATCGCAGATGAGGCAGATACTGGGTGGATCAAGTTCCGACTGGCAAAGGCAATCGAGGAACATTCACCTGATGAGGCGCTGGCACTTCTTGACGGTCTGACTCCGGGCGCGCGAAAAGATGGAATGACCACTCTTTACGTTCGCTTACTTCGCCAAGCCGGTCGGCATGAAGACGCGCTTGCAGCGGCTCGCAGTTTCGTAAGAAATCTGGATTTCGGAAAACTTGAGTTCGCGCATCCGGTGCTGGTTGACCTCATGGAGCTCCTTCCTGACGGGCCCGTGCGAACATCACTGGTCGTTTTCCTGCAGCACGTTGGATTCAATAAGCGAGCTCGAGGCATTGATCCAAAAGTCGTGACGGCGGCGAAGGCTCTTGGACTGCCCGCACCCGCGAAGCTGCCAGATGCAAAGCTCGTCGTGATGTTGAGTGATTTGAAGTCTGATCTATAGTCGACGTAGACGTCGAACTACGAACCCTCGACACGGCGCGCTGCACATCGCTCCGCGACCGGACAGTTGTTGCACTGGCGATGTGTAACCCCAACGAACCCCTCCTCGGGCGTCGGGAGCGGCGAGTTCACTTCTCTCGCGCTAGACGTATGTGCCGCGGCGAGTTGGGCATGATTTCCCTGCGCTGCAAGGTATGCCATTGATGCCCTCCACTTGGCAATTGCCCGAGCATCGGAACCTCGTGGCTCATCCGTTGACGAGCGGAACGTCTCTACTATGTCGTGGTTCTTTGCAAGCTCGTCAAGATCTCTGGTGGCGCTCATCCCTAACGTAAATAGCCAGTGCGCAGACGCTGACGACCTGTCTTTTTGATCGCCAGGTTTGTTGGTGCTCCAGATGATTCGGCGTTTGGCGATACTGCTCTCTTGTTGCCCGGAGGTCAGGTTTCGGAACAGTTCCCTGCAAAGTACCTCTGCCTTTGCAACAGGAAGACTTAGGCGTTCCCGAATTGCGCCAGGAAGGTTGCCGTAGAGCATCGAATGCAAGTGATCTTTGGACAGGGATGCCGACGGACCAGCGAGCCATTGGAGGGCCAAGCGGCGATCACAAACCAGCGAGGACGAAGTTGCCTCATTGGCTAGGCCCGCCAGTGCCGTTGCCCGCGATGCCTCCGTTGATTGCGTCGGGAGCACTGCGGGCAGCCTCTGGAGATTCAGAGGTCCTCCCTGGCCGCCGTCGAGATAAGGGAATCCGCCTGCAGCATGTGCAACCGCCGAACGGAAGTTTTCGCGACGTATCCCTTTCGTGGCCTCGGCGAGCAGCACGAGCACGGGCGATGGCTCAAGCTCTTCGCGCTCGAACTCGGCGATATAGCTGAGGGTGACCTTCTTGCCTTGCCGCTCATCTACTCCATTCAGCAGCACCCAGAGAAGGTAAAGGTCGCTCAACGGTGAAACGTCACCTCTCAGCGAGATGAGCTCAGCAGAAGCCGACAAGCGCTCGGACTTCTCGACCTGAATATCCTCCTCCCTGAACGGCCACCCCAATTGCGGATTCTGCCGCGGGAATGACTGATTAGACAGATTTGTCAAGTGCAGGTTGTCCTTCGAGCGTCTATACGCAAAGCGATCTACGGATGAGACTCCTCGAACTGGGCCGTCGTCCTCTTGCTCTGCATTGATGGCGATTGGGGGAGAAACCAGAAGAGCAATGATCTCGGCCAGATCTTCGGCGTACACATCAAAGTCCGCCACTTGTCGAAGGCCGGCGATTCTCTGTTCAAACTGAGCACGATGTTCAACCGATACGAGATCGAGCCTTTGTCTCACGAGGTTGCGAAGTTGGCTCGTGAAGTCACGCAACGAGTGCTTTTCCTGCTCCAGCAGTTGCGTGACCAACCCATACGCCTCTTCAATGGCCTTGAAGATTGCGTCTGCCTCTAGTGGTGTCAGGTCGACCCACGGAATCAAACGAAGGATGTTCGTAGCCGTGCGACCGATTCGCTTACGGTCCGTGAGCGATGTATCCCTCTCGCCGTACGGGCCCACCGTTGTGACAACAAGATCACGAAGACTTCGCGCTCGCTGCAGCCATTCGTCGCCAGTGCGACAGCCATTGAAGAACGGCATCGCCCGTCGCATACAAGATGCGAGAAGCATCGGGTCAAATCCCGTGCTGTTGGGCAACCATCCGCTGGAAACTACGTCAAGTAATGCTGACGAGTCGAACCTCACCTCGGTGGTGCCCGCGGGAGTTTCCGTTATGCACTCATGTAGCCGAATGAGGAACACTCCAACCGGAAGAGTTGAGAAGGCGACGGGACCGAGCTGGCTCGGGGCTACGAACCGCGCAGCGAGGCGGGCGAGCACTTCCGAGTTGGGCGCAAACAGAGTGGGTCGGTCGAGATCGTCCGTCCTCTTCCGGCTCGCCCCCTTCTTGGGCTTGCCGTGTCGATCCGGGAAGCACTCATTGACGAAGGAAACGCAAGACTGAAGTTTCTTCAGCGTGAGACCGATGTCGGGGCCCGAATCAACCCTCTTGCCGCTGAGGGCGTCGCGCAGCGCGCCTGCCGCAAGATTGTCTGAACCTGGCCCGGCGTTGTCAACGTAATGAACGACGTCAAACCCCCAACTCTCCGTGAAGTAATGCCGCCACGTCTGAAAGACGTCGCTCTCACCGTCGTCATGAACGACGAAGCGCTGCTCTGTGTTCGGAGTATTTTCGATCAACTGAAACATCGCCCACTGGGGCGACGTGAAGAAGCGAAATCCGTGTTGAAGAATGCGTCCGCCGTCTGACCGACCGAACACGTGATTGAAGGCAACCCGCATTGACTTCCTGACATCCTTCGCCGTATCGGATTGACCCGCGACGTACTCGTCAATGTCGATCCAGAGCTTTCGTCGCAGGTCGCCGAAAAACCCCCCCTTTGACTCGATGGCCTCCCACGCTCTCTGCGCAGCTTCGCCGATCGGCTCTGTCGGCCGCAAGTGACCGGGCTCTAGACCCGCGTTGGTCAGAATCTCCAGTGCTTTTGCGAAGTCTCTCCTGCCAGCCAAGAGGGCTCGTTTCATGCTGGGCGTGATGTTGGAGTCGTCGTTCAGTATTCGACGGAGTTCTGCCATGACAAAGATGGATCCAGCGATGTTCTGACCGAGTACTTGACTCTCCCAGTTGGAGATTTGGCCTTCGAAGGCTTCAAATGCCAAGGTGCGAGCATTGCGGTCGTCAATTTCTCGAATCTTGAGGAAGTCGTCGCAGGCTGGGTACACGGCAGTATCCGGGGTCTTCGGATTGCCGGAATCGTCAAGGCCAGTCCCGTACAGCATCATGTTGATGAGATGGCTGATTTGAATCGTTGGAAGACCGAGCCAGCGGAGCTCTCGCGCGATCGATGAAGTGGCAGCCACATGCCAGCAGGTGTCGAAGTCAATTGGCTGCGGCGTTAGGTCACCGAATCCTCTTCGCAAGTCCTCGAGAAGAAGCGACCTGAAAGCAACTGCCTTCATCATGAGCCTGACCTCCCGATTGCGATTAGTTCGCCCCACGAGCCCGGCTTTGGTTGCTTCTGCCAGTAGATCACGAGTTCGTCGCGGGCGCGAGTCATGGCTACGTAGAGCAGCCTGGTCTCTTCGCGTCGGGTTTCGCCATCTTCACCTTGGGCTGCCAGTGACGCCGTGTCAAAGTTTGCAATTTCCCCGTTTTCGAGTCGCCATCGCCACATCACTTTCGGCTGCCCGGTTTGTGGATGGCGGACTACGGACACAAGGCTTGATGCCTCGGAGCTTTCAAACTGAGCCCAAGTGTGCGGAATGATGACGAAGTCGAACTCCTGCCCCTTTGCCTTGTGGACGGTCAGTGCCGTAACCACGCCAAGCACCTTCGGCTGGGGTTCGTCCTCCTTGTCATTCGTTGCAATCTGAATTCTCAGCCAGTCAACGAGAGTGGGAAGGGTGAGTGGGCGTGTTGCCGTCTCGAGGTCAAGTAGTACGAGAAGATGCTCGAGGCATCGCGAGTAAGACGGCAAGTCCACGAGTTTCTCCGCGTCAGAGTCGCTGCGCAACCAACCATGCGGCTTGAACTTGTGGTAGCACTGTGCGAGCAATGCGACTGGGCTCATCACCTGGATCAATCGGTTAAGGGATCGGAGGCGAGCGCGGATCGGCTCCAGGTCGTCGACCTTCAAATTCTGATTGGCGTTCGCATCAAGAGAGGGGAGCCGATCAGACCAAGATGCGATAGGTCCGACCTGAACTCTCCAAAACGCATCGTCGTCCGAACCATCCGGCGGCTCCTGGTTTAGCGAGAAACCGCCGTACCATCTTGTTTCGCAGAACTCAAGCACAGCGGCGGTGTCCTCTGGGGACATGATGGCATCAAGTAGCACTCGAACCTCGCGGACTGCCTCGGACTGGTAGAACGTCCCACCCACGAGCACGTCGCACGGTTCACCGTTACGGCGAAGTTCGTCACGAATCTTGCTCGCAACCCAATTCTGGCGACAGAGAATTCCGATCTTCTTGATGTTCTCGGGGTCAGCCTCGGCAATCACCCGCCAAGCCTTTACCTGAGCGATGAGTTTTGTCAGGTAGTCGTTGTAGGAGGCATGTTGAAGTCGGACCTTTGATCCCTGTCTCTTGCGATCGACTTCTGCCTTGAGCTCGTCATTTTTGCCATAGTCAAGGAGTGGTCGGTCACTGTGGCTATCAGCGCGAGTGACACCCCACGTGCTGAAGTAGCGGCCCATGTCATTGAGGAGTACGCCGCCGGTTCGGAAGTTGCGGTTCAAACGCAGCTCAAGTGCGGGCGATAGTCCTGCAACCTGCATTCGCCTCGCCAATTCTGTAAACGCGCTGCCTTCCGCACCGCGGAACCTATAGATACCTTGCTTGACGTCGCCGACAACGAACATCCTGGCATCGAGGCGCTGGCTGATCTCGAGAATCAGGTCCATCTGTTTCCCGTCGGTGTCCTGGAACTCGTCGACAAACAGGAAGCGTGGATTTCCGATTCGTGGGTTTACGGCCGAGAGTAGGCCCTGCAGTGCGGCAGGCACCAGTTGGTCTACCGGCAGCAGATCGTTTTCTTCACATAGTTTTGTGAATTCCCGCCCCGTGGTCTCGATTGCCTCCTTCAGCATCTCGGCATATTCGCGAGTCATTTGGTCGATGTTCTCGTTCAGGCCCCAATCAATGGTGGGGATTTTGCCTCCTCCAAGTGGCAGTACAGGGACACCATTATTGGCGAGCGACTCCCAGATGCGCTCCATGTGGCTGAGCCACTCATGAGAAGCAGGATGCTGATCTGGCTTTCCGGAGTTTGGTCTTGAGAGGAGGCGAACGAGGCGGGTCGACAAGGCTTCATACATGATGCGTCGGAGCTCAATCAACTGGGAGCCCACGGACAGCCCTGGATTGAATCCAATTGCCGCAGCGGACTGCTGTGCGACATGCCGGGCGTACATGTGAATGGTTGAAATCTGCGTGGAGGTGAGCTGGAACATCCATGGAACTGCCGCTAGGACACACTTCGGGCAGAGTCTCCGTCGAAGGTTGAGTACGCGGGCGATTCTTTCCCGCATTTGCGTGGCTGCCTCGCGGGTGAATGTAACCAGAACAATGTCGTTCATTTTGAGGTCGTATGGGTAGAGCTTGGTATCACGTTCCTCAACAAGGGCACTGGTTGCCAGTAGGTAGACGATTCGCTCAGACATCGTCTCTGTCTTTCCCGTACCTGCTCCAGCAGTGATGACGATGTCTCTGGTGTGGTCTGCGTGAACGATCTCGTACTGACCGATGTTGATCCCGCCGTTGTCGTCGGCTTCGTGGAGTACGCGAACGACGTCACTCGGCCACTCGGCGATCTTCTTCCCGTCGGCAACACCGTCTACAGCACAGAATCCCTCGGCACCCTTGACGTCCGCATGCGACCACTCGAGTAGCCGACTGGCGATGAAGGGCAAGTACTGCTCTCGATCGGCATCCGTCGGGGGTTGGGGTGTAATGAGAAAGACTCGTATCCCGTAATGGAGAAGACCAAGCAACTGACTGCGATTGATACCGTCATCCCCGATTCGTAACACCGAATACCTCGGTAGGTGGGGAATTTTCACGTCACTTCGCTGCCTCAACACATCGAGCGCGACCATCGGGTCGGAGAGGATGCGCCGGCGCCCGCCAACTGCCTCGCTCGGAGTCTCGACTTCGCGCAGAGCAGCCTCTTCGGATTGAAGTTCAGTCGGCTCAATGGCAGCACGGCCGTCATCGACGGGCAGTAGCGGTGCAGGTGTGTTGTTGACCGGCAGCTCGGGGCCGTGAACAACGGTCATTGCAGACTCGGGCCACACCCAGGCGCTGATCTCTTCACCAGTTCCCGTAACTTTGACGTCTTGACGCCCGGCCCGACGGAGACTTCGGATGCTTGCCTGAAGCCATAGCGCCTTGTTCAGGTGATTCGCTTCTAGGCGGAGAATTATCCAGAGGGGCGAGTCGCTGTCGAGTGCGAGTCTCAGGTAGTCGCGGTAGGAGGCGTAACTGATCCAGTGCTCGCGAGCCCCGGTCAACGGATTTACGTCGGCACGGGTTCGGTACTTCACTTCCCACCACTCGCGCCTCGGTTGGTTTGAATTGAGATCAGACTTCTCTGCGAGGATGTCCGGTCGTCTTACAGCCTCCCCACTTCGGAGTTTTTCGGTCGGTGCACCGTCGGGGTCGTCAGGACGGAACGGTGGCACTAAGTCGACCGTCCATCGCTCATTTTCCAACCAGTTCTTCCAGGCCACCTCGCACATGCGCCAGATCGGCTCGTTGTCTTCTCGGCTTTCCAGACTCATGACTTGCGGGCCGCCCCAGCTTTGATTCTTGCAGCGTCACTTGCGAACCGTTCCTTGGTTCGAACCAGGTCCGCTGGTCCTTGATTGATCAATTCTTCCCAAAGACGGAGCACTTCTTCCACCATCTCAATCGGAAGTGAATCAGTCATACCCCAGCGCGTGAGCGTCTCCGTGTCGTGGGAGTAGAGCGAGCGCCAGAGCTCGAGCTCTCGGCGTAGGCGCGCCAATTCATCGTCTCGAGATTCAGGCTCGGCAATCTTGACTGGCACACGCTTAGGGGGTGCGACCTTCCCAGCACGCAGCTCTTCTAGGAAGGCTTGCTGATCCCTTTTGGGTGGTTTGCCTTGTTGCTGTCGGCGTTTGATTCGAGTTTCCATCTCGGCGATGAGCTCCGTGATCACGGCGTCTTCACTCTTTGACCTCGCATCGATCGCAACCTCTCGCAACTGTGCGATCGTCTTGCCAGAAAATCCATCCATTCCGTCCAGAAATGTACCACTTCGGATCGTCCAGCGGATTGTGGAAAGGCTCTCAGATTGGCAGCCACCGGGGGCATCCATGTCTCGTTGCAACAGAGTGGCACCCCTTTGATAGAAAGACGCTATGGCTGCGCTTGCCAGGTGTTTAACAAGCTATGCGAAGGAGCAGTGATGACCGAAGAGCAAGTATTGAAGTGGATCTTCATCCCTGTCGGAGTGCTGTTGCTGCTTCTTGGCTTCGGCCTCGCGCTTCTTGTGCCGCTGCTGGTCTTGATCTTCTACGTCGGCAAGGGACTGTAGCGGCGCCTTACCTTTCCGGAAGGTCATCGGGGTCGATGTTCACTCCGAACGGCGGTAAATCCTCCATGTCGACTCCCCGTTCCCAGAGCACGTAGTCGGTGGCATAGAAGTACTCCTCGAATTCCCCGAAGTTGTTAAGGCGATCGGCGGACAACCGTCCGAGGTCGCTCAACGAGACCTTGCGAGAACGCGGCTGTGGTGCGGGCAGGGAGTCGTCGGATTCGGTTGATTTCGTGAGTTCCGGTTCTGTGATCACTTCAAAGTCGTCATCACTGACCGAAACCCGCTCTTCGTCGGCCTGAGGCTCGTTCGCCGCATAGTGCGCTGGCGTGAGATGACGTCGCATGAAGCCGTGCAGAACTCGTGCATCGATGTCGAAAGGCCTCGCAATCAAGGAGTGGCTCAACGGAAGTGTCACGAGTTGCGAATCCTCACCGATTCGGTAAGGAGTGGCCCTGAGGTCACTGATGAGGTGATCAATCGCGTCGTGACTGAGTGCAATCATGCACACTTCCTCCGGACAAGTATCGGGGTGAATCGTCTGCACCGCACGCAGAACGAGCGAAACCATGACCGTCATCGCCTGTATGCAGCGCAGCAGGTCGTTCGGGGTTCCTTCGCCGAATTCGCGGGCAATCCAGCTACCGAGCCATTTCGGGATTGCGTTCCGCTCATCAGACTTCAGGACGCGCCCGTTGTCGCCGATGGAGCGCAACGACTCTGCAATTCCCGAACCGTCGATGACTCCGTCCGGTGAAATTGCATCACTGCCGGCTGGCACCTGTGTCTGCATCGCCGAGACGAAGCTCTTGAATGCCCGCTCAATGTTGGTGTGTTGGTTGTTCGTCATGTCTCTCTCCTGTGTTGTTGCAAACCGACGGCGTCGGCTTGGCAACCACTAGTCAACTGACTCCGACGCTGCGTCACGTGCTAAAACGGAACATATCTTTTGAATTTTGAAAACATCGTCGTTGATTCGACGATTGATGACGGAGTATTGAGAACTTAATCGTCAAGAAAACGGCTCGACTTCAACATTGTTGATTGTTTAAAGCGGGGAGGCGATGTCACCTATCACCGATGTGGTACATGAGATACCAAAGACGGGATACCATTCACGCCGAGGATACAGAGGTATGGACTCGACAACCCTTCATACTCTTGAAGCTCACGCACGCGAAGAATACGAGTCTGGAGATGTGAAGACCGCGGTTGACACAATGTGGAGGATTCTCGCGGTTCGCCCCAATTCTCCTATCTCAGGCCTCGGATTCCGAATCGCTCGAGAAACCGCTGACTTCAAACTTGCAGACGAGGTGCGGCGACAACTCGAGATGTACGGCACGTTCAACGATCATGCAGTGCTGGAGTGGATTGTGGCGCATCTCAGCTTGGGAACGGGTAGCCCGCTAGAGATTGAGATACAACGACTGCTGACCGGGCCGCGGTCTGCGGGCTGGATCTCGCACGTTACGACTTCGCTCCAGCGCTTCAGTGTAGTTATCAGGGATGATTTGTCAGTTGTAATGCCGACATCTGCACAACGCAACGGTGACGGATCACCACCAGATCTGAGAGATTCATCGGATGACTCCTTGATGCTTCGGCGGCTCCACGACCTAATCGAAGCTGAGCTGCGCGAGGGAGCCCATCGCCGTAACTATTTCCTAGTCAGACTTCTCGAGCGACTCAGTACCGACAAAGAGATTGCGAGGAATCTCTGTTCTGATGGGTTGCCTGTGCGCTTACTCAATCTGGCGGTAGACCAAGTTGCAAGCAGCCTTAAGACTCGTTGGGGGTATGGCTTCGCGGCTGACTTGCGGTGGGCGGTAGTGCGAACGAGGCGGAGCCGCATAACGTCTCTGTGGATTGCAGATGAAGGAACCCCGACCGCACGGCTGGTGACTCGAGAGTTGCAGAGGACGGCGAGCCGCCGCCGTAAGCGCTCCACGGACTCACGCGATGCCTTCTCGGTGGGGGAGATCCGATGGGTGCAGCTTCACGAAAGTCATCGCGGTAGACGGAGCGAACTCCACCATCCTGCGGTGATAGTTGAAAAGGCAGGGGCAAACAAGTGGCGGGTCATATCACTGACCACGGACGTGGAGGGAAATCCCGACGGTCGACGCGTCCCGCGTCCAACCGAGCAAGGTCTGCCTTATGCTGGCTACGTCTGGCACGAGGTTCAGAAAGTTTTCGTCGCCCAAATCGGCGACCATATCGGCTGGGTACACCCCGAACTCGTTGCGGTCATTGGCCGAAGCGTCAAGATGAGGACCGTACTCTTTGATGCCTTATCGGACGTCGCCAACGAAAAGCATCCTGAAGCGGCTTAATCGCGCAATGAAGAGGCGGCTACCCGAAGTCGTTGGTCGTAGTGATGGGACTGTCCAACTCGGGCGTCAGATATCAACTTCCACCATCAACGGCGCGTGGTCGCTCATCGTGAATGTGTCGGGAAAGTCGGCGATGCCGCCTTGCTTCTGCGTGATCTGGCCCGCGAGACTCTCGCTGACGTAGAGGTAGTCGAGGGTGAATCGACGATGGGGCGCCCAGTCCTGCTCGAACGTCTTGGGTGCAAGATCGGCAAATGGGTCTACGAGTCGTGTTCCTTTTGTTCCCAGCTGGCTCAGCGGCGCCGGAATCACCGAGTGTTCGTCGTTGAGGTCACCGGCCACGATGAACGGGC
>Ga0194123_10005449_pt1 | contig 13658 bp, 19 predicted proteins | sample TA2MahsurfametaG_5_FD_155479 | JGI IMG/M metagenome (GOLD analysis project Ga0194123, IMG submission 155479) | Freshwater microbial communities from Lake Tanganyika, Tanzania - TA2015023 Mahale A surface | ecosystem: Environmental > Aquatic > Freshwater > Lake | place: Tanzania: Lake Tanganyika... | reverse complement strand
AAGGTTCGCCGCTTCTATGAAAATGAAGGGGTGGTATTTTCTGGTGATCCTCTTGATGACTATGAAATGCTAATGGAATATATTGCCAGTGACCTTGAGGCAGTTGAAGTATGATGAACGTCGTAAGGAAACCAACCGTTATTATGGAGCGGTTTCCATATCGTTATGTGCAAGTAGGCACACTTGAAATCAATGGCAAACCCGATTGCCGTATTCAAAAAGCAGACTCTTATACTGGTCGCTATCGTGACATGTATCACTGCGATAACGAGATGCAACTGATGACAGCGATGGAGGACTTTGAGTATACTAAATGGTTAGATCCAGATAGAGTTCCTTGCTATGTGAGAGATGATGAAGAATAGTCTCGGTTATGACTCAAAACTAAGCCCTGGTCGGGAGCAAACCCCTTATGTCTAAAACAAGTGTCTTACGATATCTTGGAAATATTCTCCTTATGCTTGGTTATCAAATCATGCTATGGGGAAGTTTTAAATATGGTTTGGTCATTAAGTTTATCGGGGGTCTTCTTGGTATTCCTTTTGCGATCAAACTTAAACTTTGGGATGTGCTATTTCTAATAGTATTTTTTGGTATTACCGAGATATCAAAATTAACCCAACTTTTCTTGGTTTCTTAAAATCAAGTGGTGGAGCCTCAAAAAGGACCCTCTAAGGTTTATTACTTCCTTTAAAGAGTAATTGGTGCGGATGGGGTAACTCCCGCCTAGTTTCTTGCTTCTAGTTAAAGAGCAAGTGGCGAGCCTGAATTACCAAAGGTGGGTTGCATAAACCCACCTTTTTTAGTATAATTAAAAATAAAAAAAACAATAAATGATTTCGTTTAACAATCTTGGTAATCTTGGAAGACTCGCTAATCAGATGTTTCAGTATGCCTCCTTAAAAGGTATTGCTAAAAATTGTGGTTATGATTTTTGTATTCCACCTAAAGAATTTTTTGGTAAGAATGATTTAAATGTTAAAAGATCCGATGTTGCATTATGCGATTGTTTCAATCTTTCTGCCGTAAAAAAAGAGATTGTTATTAATCCTGTAGTTCAAGAAAGTGGATTTCATTTTGATGAAAATATATTTAATAACTGTTCAGATGGTGTAGATTTATTGGGATATTTTCAAAGTGAAAAATATTTTAAACATATTGAAGATGAAATTAGGAAAGATTTTACCTTTAAAGATGATTTGTTACAAATTTGCAGTTCTTTTATAAAACAAAATTTTCTTTGTAGTGATGTAATATCATTACATATAAGAAGAGGAGACTATGTTTCTAATCCAAATCACCCTGTTCAAACTTTGGAGTATTATAGGGACGCACTAAGTAGAATGCCAGACTTACCTGTGATTGTTTTTTCTGATGATTCTGACTGGTGTAATCAACAGGAATTATTTTCTTCTGACCGATTTGCTATTTCAAAAGGAAATTCTACAGACGCAGATTTATGTTTAATGTCGTTGTGTAAATATCACATTATTGCAAACAGTTCTTTTAGTTGGTGGGGAGCGTGGTTAGCAAATAGCGAAAAAGTGATTGCTCCTGAAAATTGGTTTGGTGGAGATTGCTCTAAAAATAATACAAAAGATTTATATCTATCACATTGGAAAACTATTTGAGAAGTATAACTATGGATTTTACTTTTGGTATTATTACTAATGGCACAGAGGATACTAGAATTAATCAAATTATTGATAGTATTGAGAAGCAGAATATACCCAACTATGAGATTATAATTGTTGGTAACTCTAAAATTGTTAGAGATAAAACGCAAGTAATTGAGTTTGACGAAACTATACTGCCAGGATGGATTACAAAAAAGAAGAATATTATTACAGAATTTTCTCAATATGAAAATATAGTTTATTTGCATGATTACATCGAACTCGGTGATAACTGGTACAAAGGATTTTTGAAATTTGGTGATAATTTTGATGTTTGTATGAATGTAATCACTAATTGTGATGGTACACGATATCGTGACTGGTTTATTTGTATATGGGATAATCCAATTATAATGGACATTGCTGGACCTGAGAGAAAATGTTTAATTCCATATGATGAAAACAGATTTAAAAAGCATATGAAATTCTCAGGAGCATACTGGGTAGCAAAAAAGAAAGTTATGATTAAAGTTCCACTCGATGAGAGATTGGGGTGGAATGATCCAAAGGGCGGTGAAGATTATGTTTGGTCCAAAGAGATTAGGGAAAAATATGAGTTTAGTATGAATTCTTACTCTGAAGTCAAATTGATCAAATCTGGTAAGGATAGAGTTTATGGAATTGCAGATGAGGAAACGATCAAAAGATATGAAGAGGCGCTGTTATGAGCAATAGAAGTGTAATCTACTTTCATATAGCAGCAGTCGGGAGGTATCAAAAAATATTTGATGAAATATATTCTCAAATTAAACAGTCTAAGTTAATTGATCGTATTGATTTTATAAATCTTTGTATAGTTGGAGATCATAATTTAGTTTATGAACACCACGAAAAAATTAAAATTCATGAAGATTCGTGTGTGGAAACTGGAGAATTTTTTACTCTGAACTTAATTAAAAAGTTTTCTGAGGGAATAGAAGAAGAATATAATGTCTTATACATTCACACAAAAGGCGTAACAACTCCAGATAATATCTGTATTGATGAATGGCGACAATATATGACATATTTTAATGTTAATCAATATCAAGAGTGCTTTGATTCTCTTGAAGAATATGATTCTTGTGGTGTTGATTTAGTTACTGAACCGGCGGTTCATTATTCTGGAAATTTTTGGTGGGCAAAGTCTTCTTATATTAAAAAATTGCCGACTATTGATGAAATCAAATTTCCAAAAACACCTCCTATACTTTCTGTACGACATAACTGCGAATTTTGGATTGGTATGGGTAATGGAAATTTAAAAAGTCTTTGGAATTCCAATATAAACGTATATGAAAGACACCTACATAGATACGAAATGCTGAATTATAAGAAATGAAATTGATTGATATTTTTAAAGAATTTAATTTAGATTCTGATTTTTTTAATGAAGGTTATGATAAAGGGGGAACTGACAAAAATACATGCCATAGTTACATTGAAAATGTATATGAAAAAGAATTTGAAACTTATAGGGAAAAAGAAATAGATTTGTTGGAGATTGGAATAGAAACTGGTGGATCTCTAAAATTATGGAAAGAATACTTTTTAAATTCAAAGTCTATTATTGGTGTTGATATTTCTGATGAAAAGATAGATCAAAGGTATCGAAACATTGATGGTGTAGCAATGCACTTTGATGATGCTTATGATGAAAAGTTTTGTGGAAAACTAGGACAATTTGATATTATTATTGATGATGGTCCTCATACATTGGAAAGTCAACTGAAGTCAATAGAATTATATTTGCCAAAATTAAAACAAAATGGGATTTTTGTAATTGAAGATATTCAAAGCACTGAGTGGTTTGATTCTTTAATTGATAAATCCGAAAAAGTGTGCGAATCTATCGATAATGATTTTGAGTATACTGTTGAATGTATTGATCTTCGTGACAAAAAAGGCAGATGGGATGACTTACTGTTTTTGATTAAAAGTTAATTTGCTAAGTATGTTTGTAATTCCGTGCAAATATAATTCAAACTTTCCATTTATTATTGGACTAGTTGAATCAATAAGAAAATTTCATCCCAATGAAAAAATAGTTGTTGTTGATAGTGATTCAAATGATAAAACTTATTTTTCTATTCTAAGTGAATATGATGTAATCGTTGAAGATGCTAAAAATAGTAACTGGATGATTGGTGCATATTGGTATGCTTATAAAAAATATCCAAGCGAAGAGTTCTATTATTTTTTACATGACTCTATGATTATAAAAGGTAATATGGATTACTTAAAAGAAAAGGATGTTACAATTTTATGTTACTTTGATAGAAAGATAGGAAATTTCAATACTTGGGGTGAAAAAATAACTACAAATTCTAAGTATGATTATGTTTTTTCTGGTCTTGGATGTTATGGTCCCATATTTTTTTGTAAGAATAAAGTGATGAAAAAAATGCTTGATATGGGAGCAGATAAATTTTTACCATCTAATAAGGCGGAAACTGGATATTGTGAAGGTTGCTATGGATTTTTTTTAGAAGAACAGGGATATGATTTAAAAGAATGCTCTTTGTATGGAGATGTTCTCTACAATGAAAGTCCATCTGGACCATCTGGAACTTTTCCACATAATACATCTTGGCAATTTCCAATAGAAAAATTTTATGCCTCACACGTTGATCTCAGAAGACTATGACTACTAAATCTAAAATTCCTTTACTCATTTACACACACTCTGATTGTTCATTTATTTGGAGTGCTCTTGTTGGGCAGATAAGTCAATATGTAAAAGATGTTGAAATTCATTTTGCATATAATGATACAATTGATGATATTGAAAAATATGATATTCCAGAAAGTTGGATCAGGCATACTTACGTCGATAATATTGTATGGACAAAAAGAATTAATTCTATCTTAAAAGAGATTGATTGTGAATATCTTCTTTTTATACATGAAGACTGGATTCCTACCGCACCAGTTTCGGGAAAAATTCTTGATGAAATGTATAATTTTATGGGTGAAAATTCTTGGGATTATTTGCTGAGTTATGCACATTACAGTGTGGTTGAATCCCAAGATGGAATTTTTACTGGACATGATGACTATTATTTTTATAAGGAAGATAGTCACATTTTCCAACCAGCGATATGGAAAAAAACTGTATTTGAAGAGTTTACTGATCAGTTAGATAAAACAAAAAATCAAAATGAAGATCAAGATTGTTTATCTTTCATGAGAAGTAAGAATACTTACAGTGTTCAAAATGTTAAAACGGTAAGGCAATATAGAACAACAAACTCTCTTATATTTCCTCACATGCACGCTCTTTCCGAAGGTCTTTGGAATTTCACAAAGTATCCAACATTAAAGGAACTGTTGGATGGTTACGGAATAGACACTGATAGTAGGGGTATACATACATGGTGGGAATTGGATACCCAGTAACTATTAAAATTATTTAAGCGTACATTATGATTACCATTAATTATCTTGCTCATGATCGTTCTACTAACTTTTGGAACATAACCAAACATTTTTTAAATCGCATTAAAGAAGAAAATAAAAGAAAAATAAGAGTTAATATTTTATCCACTCATAGTACAGATTTTGATGGACTTGATGGTATTGAAACTAATATAGTTTTATTCAACTCTGGATATAACTATATGTCAAAAGTTGAATACGCATTATCTCAAGATACAAAGTATTCTGTAAAACTTGATGAAGATTGTTTTATTGGTAATCATGTATGGGATTACATGATTGAAAATGTTGAGGTTCTTGATTCTGATGATAACTTTATTTTAGCTCCATTACTTTCGAATAATATTCCTCTGGTTGATCAATTCATTGAGTCTTTTGTTACTGATGTATCTGTAAAAGAACAGATTTATTCTGACTTTTTGAAGCGAGATATGCCAAACGGACTTTGGGGTGTTGATTATTCTCCCTTGAACCAATACACACTTCAAGCAAGTTCTTGGAATCCTAACGCTTACTATGAGGGTGTTAGTAAGATTGATCACTACTATAAAGGTATTCATCCAATTCGTATTTGTGCAGAAGCACAGATTATTCTTAATGAATACATTATGAATAATTTTGATAGGATAATTGATAAGCAAGATTATTCTATTGAAGAATTTACTTGCCCATATTACACAAATAGTGTCTTTATGATTAAAACAGAAGACTGGAAACGTGTTGTAATGACTCCTGGTCCAGATGCATTTGATGAAGTCCCTTTAAACACTTTTAAAAATACACATAACAAAAAAACGTTTTATGTTAAGAATGGATTTTCAATCCACTTGACTTATAATACAATTCATAATTCCAGTTACAATTGCTGGGGTATTGGTATGGCAAATGGTCTTGAATATGAGATCAATTTGCTGAGACAAATTTATTGCAAATTAGGATATTGAAGACTATGAAACATAAAGATGATTTAGTTAAATACTTTGAAGTATTTTCTGATAAAAATATTGATAAACTTTCAGAAATGTTTTCTGATGATGTAGAACTAAAAGACTGGAACATTTTTGCTAGTGGTAAAAAAAATGTTGTTGACGCTAATCGCAGCATCTTTGATAGTGTTAACAGCATACATGTAACTCCTGTTCAGTTCTATTCAAATTCTGAAACTTCCTATGCTGTTCAGATTTCTATAATTGTTAATGGTGAAGAAAAACTAGACGTGATTGATGTTATTGAATTTAATAATGGTGGACTAATTAAGTCTATTAATGCTTTTAAAATGGAAGATTGAGATGGAAATTCAAAGTAAACCATGGGGTTCATATACTAATCTTCTGGATGAAGAGTATACCAAAGTTAAAAAAATTGTTATTAAACCAGGAGAATCTCCTAGTTATCAATATCATTTTAAAAGAAGTGAGATTTGGGTGATTGTGAAAGGAACTGCACAGGTTAAGATTGATGATGTAGTTCATTATTACAGAGTTGGTGATGTTATTTTTATTCCAAAAGAATCAAAGCATCAAATTAAAAATATTGGAGAAGAAGAACTTGTTTTTGTAGAGGTTCAACTTGGTGATTATTTTGGTGAAGATGATATTGTAAGATTGGAGGATAAGTATGGCAGAGTATAAAGTTCTTCTTACAACAAGTGGATTGGGTTCTAGACTTGGAAATCTAACTAAATTTACAAACAAAAGTTTGGTTAGAGTTGGAGATAAACCTGTTATATCTCATATCATTGAGACATATCCAAAAGATGTTGAGTTTATTGTAACTCTTGGACATTATGGATCTCATGTAAAACAGTATCTAACTCTTGCACATGGTGATCGAAACATTCAATTTGTTGAGGTTGATAATTATACTGGTGATGGTAGTAGTTTGCTTTATTCCATCTTTTTATGTGAAGAGTATTTGCAGTGTCCATTTATTTTCCATGCTTGTGACACTGTTCTTCCTAACGACTACATTTCTAATATAGACTTTTCTACTAATTGGTCTATCGGTGGTACTGGATATAATAGTCAATCATATAGAACTATTAATTCTGTTAATGGAAAAATCGCATCTATTAATGAAAAAGGCGAGCAAAACTTTGACTTTGTTTATGTTGGAGTTTCTGGTATCGTTCAGTACGATGTATTTTGGAAAACTTGTAAAAGTATTCTTCAAACTGTGAATACTAGTGATTTGAGTGATTGTCACGTTATCCGTAAAATGAATAATTTTTCTGTCATTCCAGTTGATGAATGGTATGATATTGGAAACATTGATGCACTTAAAAGAACTAGGTCAAAGATAAAGGGAACAATTCACGTTCTTGATAAAGAAGATGAGAACATCTTTATCTTTGATAACTTTGTTATCAAATTCTTTCATAACAAAAAAATCTGTTATGATAGAGTTTTGAGAACCAAAAGTTTGGGAAACTTAGTTCCTAAACTTTTAGACAGTACTGAAAACTTTTATAAGTACGAATATATCAATGCTGATTTGATGTCAGATGTAGTAGACAGAAATAAGTTTGCAAAATTATTGAACTGGGCGAATGATAATTTATGGGTGGAAAAGGAACAAGAAAACTTTTACACCAATGCTCTATCATTCTATAAGGATAAAACTTTATTGAGGATTGAAAAATTTTTAGACAAGCATAATCTAACTGATAATATTGATTGTATTAATGGTGTAGAAGTTCCTAGAATTAAAGACCTTATATCTGAAATAAATTTCAAAGATATTATCGGACCAAATCCAACGGGATTTCATGGTGATTTTATCTTGGACAATATTTTAATCTCAGATTCATTTACATTAATTGATTGGAGACAGGATTTTAATGGTATAATTGAATCAGGAGATATGAACTATGATTTAGCAAAATTAAATCATAATCTTGTTCTTAATCATGAAATGTTACATAATAATTATTTTAAGATAGATTTTTCTGAACAAATAAATTGCGATGTTTATGTTAAAAAATCTTTGATTGATTGTAAAAATATTCTTCGTAAATTTTGCGAAGATAAAAATATAAACTTTAATAATATTGAAATTCTTACATCTTTGATTTGGTTGAATATGTCACCTCTTCATGAATATCCTCTTGATATGTTTTTATATTATTTTGGAAAGTATAACCTTTATCTCAATATTCAGGAGAATTTTAAATGACTACTGATAATGCAGCAGGTCAACATCAACATAATCCACTAGAAGAGCAGTTTTCATATGTTTCTTCAATAATTAATCCAGAATATAAACATATTCTCGAATTCGGTGTTTATAGCGGAAGAACCATTGATATAATTAGAAAAAAATTTAATGATTCTTACGAAGTTTTTGGTTTTGATTCATTTGAAGGATTGCCTGAGGATTGGGAAAATACACCGTGTCATAAGGGATTTTTTAGTACAGATGGTATTGTTCCTAATATTGATGGCGTAAAATTTTATAAAGGTTGGTTTGATGAAACTATTCCAGTTTATTTAAATGAAGCAAATCCTATATGTCTTCTTCATGTAGATTGTGATTTATATTCATCCACTAAAACTATTTTTAATTATTTACATCCATACATTAAAAGTGGAACAATTATTGTTTTTGATGAGTGGATTTATAATTATGATCCTAATTGCAATGATCATGAACAAAAAGCTTTTTATGAATATGTTGATAAGTATAATGTTAAATTTGAGTTTATTGATTTTCAAAACCATCCAGAAAGAAAGATTGTAAAAATCCTATGAGTTTCCCCAAGTATTACATAGGCCCAATGAGTAAAAATGTTGTTGACTGTGTTATTAAGCATGGTCAAAAACATTCTGTTGGTTTGATTCCGTCAAGACGGCAGGTTGACTATTGTGGTGGGTATGTGAATAACTGGAACACACAAATATTCTCAGAGTATGTAAAAGGACAAAATTCTAGTATTTTACTTTGTAGGGATCATGGTGGAGAATCACAAGGAAAAGATTATGATGATGGGGTGAAATCTTTTACAGAAGATTGTTCATACTTTGATATTATACATATTGACCCTTTTAGAGTTTCTAATTCCATAGAGCAAGCGGCAGAAAAGACAAAAGAAATCTTAGTTCAACTTTGGAATCTGAATCCTAATGTAATGTATGAAGTTGGTACTGAGGAAGCAATCTTTAAATATGAACCAAAAGAGTTAAGATGGTTTTTAAAATATCTTAAAAGTTCACTAGAACCCAATCAGTTTCATCAAATAAAGTATGCTGTCGTTCAATCTGGAACTCGCTTAGATTTGTCTACAAGAACAAATATAGGAAACTTTAATAATAGAAGATTGCAAAATTTTATTCAAGTTGTAAAAGATTTTGGGTTATTGAGTAAAGAACATAATGGAGATTATCTTACTGATTCTTTTGACGTTGAGATGCGATTTCAGGCAGGACTTGATGCAATCAATATAGCACCAGAGTATGGGCAAATAGAATCTGAATATTATTTGGAAGAATGTAAAAAGGATAATGACTTGTTTGAAGAATTTTATCAGATATGCTATAATTCAGGTAAGTGGAAAAAATGGATTCCCAATCTTAATGGAGTCTCAAAGGATCAACTTATAATAACTTGTGGTCATTATGTATTATCTGACCAAGAGTTTATAGATAAAATAAAATCAAATTTTTCATCTGCTGATAAAATTATACAGAGAAGAATTAAATCTAAACTTGGATTATTAAATGAGCAAACTAAAAACTATTGCATTTGATCTTGATGATGTAATTTGCTCTCGTCCTAATGGATATGAGCATCTAGGTCCAAACAAATATGACTACTGTGAACCAGATCAAAGTGTTATTGATCTGGTTAATTCTTTATATGAGGAGGGTAATAAAATAGTCATATATACTGCAAGAGGAATGTCTCAATATAAAGGAAACGTAGCACTAATTTATAGTGAGTTATATTCCAAAACAATTCATCAATTAAATGATTGGGGTTTGAAGTATAATCAACTTGTAATGGGTAAAATTCATTACGATTTACTGATTGATGATAAAGTACTAAATTCTTCTGGTATCACAAAGGATACAATTGTAAATTTTTTGTATGAATAAGTTAGTAATTTTTGATCTTGATGGAGTTCTCGTTGACAGTCGAGAACAACATTACGAAGCACTCAATCGTGCTTTGGAAAATGTTTCTGCTGATTATGTGATTAGTAGGGAAGAGCATTTGAGTGTTTATGATGGTCTTCCTACATCAAGAAAACTTACGATGCTTACTGAGAAGAAGGGACTTCCAGCAGATAAGCATCAACAAATATGGGAAGATAAACAAAAAGAAACTCTTGAAATTTTTTCTGATCTAGAGCATGATTTTGAATTGATGTACTATTTCAGACAACTGAAAGAAAGAGATTATCAAATTGCAGTTGCTAGTAATAGCATTCGTAATACTGTTAAACTTGTTCTCCTTAAATTGGGAGTATTAGAGTTTGTTGATTACTATGTCAGTAATGAAGATGTTGTGAGAAACAAACCATTTCCAGAAATGTACTGGAAGTGTATGACTGCTTGTAATGCTCTTCCCAAAGATACTGTAATTTTTGAAGACAGTCATATTGGTAGGCAAGGAGCTTTGGATAGTAAATCTCACTTAATTGCTATTGAAAATAGGTATGATTTGAATCAGGAAAAAATTGATAAGGTATTTAAACTTTTTACAGATAAAAAACTTACGGTGGTTCCATGGAAATCTGAAAAGATGAACGTTCTTATACCAATGGCGGGTGCAGGAACTCGCTTTGCAAATGCTGGATATACATTCCCAAAACCTTTAATTGAAGTCAATGGGAAACCAATGATACAAGTGGTAGTTGAGAATTTAAATATTGAAGCAAACTATACATTTATTGTGCAAAAGGAACATTATGAAAAATATAGTCTTCAATACTTACTTAATTTGATTGCACCTAATTGCAATATAGTTCAAGTCGATGGATTGACTGAGGGTGCTGCTTGTACCACTCTACTTGCAAAAGAGTTTATTAATAATGATGCTCCTCTTGTGATGGCCAACTCCGACCAATTTGTTGAATGGAATAGTAATGAATGTTTGTACGCATTTAATGCTGATGGCATTGATGGTGGCATTATGAGTTTTAAAGCAACTCACCCTAAGTGGTCTTATGCAAAGGTAGGAGAGGATGGATTTGTTTCTGAAGTTGCAGAGAAAAAACCAATTAGTGACAATGCAACTGTTGGTATCTACTTCTGGAAAAAAGGATCTGATTACGTGAAGTATGCAGAACAGATGATAGAAAAAAATATTAGGACAAATAACGAGTTCTATGTTTGTCCCGTATTTAATGAAGCAATTCAAGATGGGAAAAAGATTCGCATTAAAGATATTGAAAGAATGTGGGGAATTGGAACTCCCGAAGATCTTAATTATTTCTTGGAGCATTATAAAGGATGAAACTCATAGCACATAGGGGTAATATCAATGGTCCCATTTTTTCTAATGAAAATAATCCGCAATATATTGACTCTACAATCAAATTAGGTTATGATGTTGAGATTGATGTCAGGTTGGAAAATCATTACTTATATCTTGGTCATGATTTACCTCAGTATCAAGTTTCTATGCTTTGGTTGCATCAAAGAAAGAAAAATTTGTGGATACACTGTAAAAATTTAAATTCTCTTAGACTCTTTTCTGATAGTCCCACAGATTTTAATTATTTTTGGCATCAGGAAGATGACTTTACATTAACAAGTCAAAAATATATTTGGACTTATCCAGGAAAACCATATACCCACAGGTCAGTAATTGTAATGCCAGAATGGGAATTGGGTGTTGAAAAATTTAACCAGTTAAAAACATATGAATGTTATGGTATTTGTAGTGATTATATTGGGAGGGTATTATGAATTTTTCTTTTGGGATTATAACTGATGGTAATAATGATGTTTATTTAAATCAAGTAATTGATAGTATTGATGCGCTAAGTATTCCCAACTATGAAGTTATTGTTGTTGGGAATAGTAAAATAGAAAGAGATAATACAACGATCATTCCTTTCGATGAAACAATTAAGAAGGCATGGATTACGAAAAAAAAGAATTTAATCACTCAACATGCAAAATATGATAATGTAGTTTATTCTCATGATTATATTAAATTTGATAAAGATTGGTATACTGGATTTTTAAAATTTGGTAATGATTTTGATCTGTGTATGACTAAAATTGTAAATCCAAACGAAACAAGGTATCGTGATTGGTGTCTATGTATGTGGAATGATCCAAGAGATGAAAGTATTTTTGGTCATAAGAATCAATTAATTAGTGATATTGTTGAACCTGGAATGAGATGTCTTCTTCCATATGATGAAAAAAGATTTACAAATCATATGTACTTTTCTGGGGCTTACTGGGTTGCTAAAAAAAATGTTATGATGGAGTTTCCTTTGAATGATGAATTGGTTTGGGGGCAAGGTGAGGATGTTATATGGTCTATTGGAGTTAGAAAAAAGTATCAATTCAAAATGAATAAGTACTCTAAGGTAAAATTGTTAAAGCATAAAGACCCAATATATAATATTGCCGATCATAGTACAATTGAAGAATTGTCTAAAAAATTGTTAAAGTAAATTTGTAAATTATTTTTTATGGAAAATTTTAATGGATGGGACGTTAACCCAAATGATGCAAAAAATTATATTGATATTTGTAATAAAATTTTAGAAGATGATGAAGTTTTCTCTAATTTTAAAACACTACCTGAATATAATGTTATTCTAGAACACGTTCATTATGAATTAGGACAAGAGTACTTCGATTATATTCAAGAGGTTGGTAAAGAAATTTATGAAGAAAATCTAGATCAATTTTTAGAAAATGATTCTATTGGAAATCCTAAACAATTTGTTTATGGCAATAGTAAAATATCGCCAACTACTCTTAGATATATTAAAAACTGTTTAGACCTGAGTTCAATTTGTGAAGATGAAAAAATTAATAAAGTAGTAGAAATTGGTGGTGGTTATGGTGGTTTATGTAAAACTTTAAGTGTTTTATGTGATTTTGATGAATATGTAAATATCGACCTGTCTGAGGGATTGAAAGTTCAAGAAAAATACTTAAAAAACTTTTCTAACGTATATTCAAAAATTAAGTTCATCCCTTGTGAACAGTTAGATAATATCTCTGACGTTGATCTTTTAATTAGTAACTATTCTCTTTCAGAACTTGATATTCAATCTCAATTAAATTATTATGATAAAGTAATTAAAAATAGTAAGATAGTCTATATTACATATAATTTGATGGTTGATAATGTTTATGATAACTATAATCTTATAACTTCTAAATTGAAAGATGATGGATTTACACTTTATAATGACTATCGAGAATGTGGAGGCACTAAAAATATAATCATAGTTGGTAAAAAATAATATGAAAATCTGCATTCTTACTATAGCAACAAACAAATATATTCAGTTTGTTGAAAGACTTCTTGATAATATTGAAGAGAACTTTTTGAATGGGCACGAGATTGAATGTCTTTTATTTACCGATCACG
>Ga0194123_10005438_pt1 | contig 13682 bp, 12 predicted proteins | sample TA2MahsurfametaG_5_FD_155479 | JGI IMG/M metagenome (GOLD analysis project Ga0194123, IMG submission 155479) | Freshwater microbial communities from Lake Tanganyika, Tanzania - TA2015023 Mahale A surface | ecosystem: Environmental > Aquatic > Freshwater > Lake | place: Tanzania: Lake Tanganyika... | reverse complement strand
TCAATTAGCCTGCCGCCACAAACTTCGAGAAACTGATGCTACCTTATTGAGAACCTTAAGCTCTGTATACTTCGTCAGTGCCATTCCGCCAAGCTTCTTGTGCCACGTGTGATACGTCGCATAAATATTCCTGGCCGTCCCGCAGGCCTTTTTAACCTTAGCATCCACGGCCTAGTCCAGTTTTACCTACTTTAAAATCCTAAAATAATCTTTTACCGAATACCGCTTCCGAGCTATCCCCCGACTCGCTTAAATCGCCGCCAACATAATGGCTCAACTTTAGAGAGCTTAGAGTCTCACAGGCAAACACTCTTTCACATCACTCTATGGCCGAATCAGCCGCTCAGTAGGAAAATGTTTTGCAATTTCATCCAATGCGAACATTCCTGTTTGATAGTCCCAGGCATTAATCAGCACGAGTCGCATTCCACCAGGTGGCTTTGCATGATCCGAGTTCGCCTTTCTAGGATCGAACGTAATCTGAAGGCTTGAAATTCCGGGTCGGGATCTGATCTCGTCCTGTATTTTGCTGGCAGGAACCTCATATTCAAATTCCTCATCGGCAAAAAGTGGAATTGAGAAACCTTCGCGCTCAATTTCATTAAATTGCCAATGGCCTCGGTCATAAAGCGATACAACTGCCTGAATCCAAGATGCGCCATAAAGATCACACCATTGATCGGCAAACCGGAGATGAGCTTCAATGATATGTTTATCGATCGTTTCAAAATTAACCATCCCCGTGTATCGCGGCAAATGAGAAGAGGAGAATTTTTGTAATTCATTTATTAACACTACATCGCGCTCGGCGTGGATCGTCCAGTGTCTAAACATTCCATCTCTAAACGTAGCCCCAGTTGCATGCCGCGCCCATATGATCCTACCTTGAATAATTGCGCAATCAGTTGAAACGTGGGTTCCCGATAAAATCGGCATCCAGAAATGCCCAGCCTCGTAAGAATGCTCATAATCAAGTAATGACGGGATTACCCTACTTCCAACACCCATGCCTTTAAGATTGACAATTGGTTTGGAAAATATGGGGAAATAATCGGGTATGGTTCCGTGCGGGCCAGCTGGTAACCCTTGAGCCAAAGCAATATATAAACGATCATAAATATGCCTTTCGCTCGGATAAAACTCCCAAGCATCAATATCATCTATTGGAATAATAACATGTTCGGGACAATGAACATGATCAAAATACTGCTTGCGCCAAGGATCGCGGATAAGAATAGGCATCGCGCAGCACTCCCTAAACTGAATGCTCCTTCGGTCAAACCGAGGGAAACCGAGCCATCCCAACCAAAACAATTAATGACTTCGGTTTAAGCAGCAAAACATACTACATTTTTGCGCAAAACAATCTAAAGCGTTTTTTCTATCCAAGGCGGCAACGCAGTCGAGTAGTCATGACTTGGGTCCCTGATTTCCTCCAGCTTTTTGTTGGAACCCTTCGTAAAAGGAGATGGATGGAATGAAACGCTCACGGTTCACAAAGGGACGGATTATCGTGATTTCGAAGAAAGCGGGGGATCACTAATTTTGCATTTGTTGTAATGTATTTTGTCAGGCAGCCGTAAACCCATTGTCTACGAAGAGATGCGTACCGTTGACGAAGCTCGCATCGTCACTTGCGAGGAATAGTGCCGCGCGGGCGACTTCTTCGGGCTCGCAGATCCGCCCCTGCTGCGCGGCAAGAGCCGCCTCTGATACGTCGACGCCGTAGCGTTGCAATTCTGCCACTTCGCGCAGGCCATGTGGTGTCCGAACGAAGCCCGGGCACACCGCATTGCAGCGGATATTTCGGTCTCGGAACTCCACCGCAATTGCGCGCGCAAACATATGGCAGGCGCCCTTAGTCGTATCATATAGTACTTCCATTGGCGTGCCTGCGACAGCAGAAATTGAAGAAGTGCACACGATAGATCCGCCGCCTGCGGCTATCATTTGCGGCAACACAGCGCGGGTCATTAAAAACATACTCTTCACATTGATCGACGTGAGTTGATCCCATTCCTCCTCAGTAGTAGCAAGGAAGGGCTTAATGACGATCGAGCCGGCATGATTGAAAAGTACAGTAATCGATCCAAGTTTTGCCTGAACCTCTGCAACTGCCCGCATTACCTCATCGGCTCTCGAGACATCAGCCTGAACGAAACAGGCTTTTCCGCCACCGCGTTCAATGTCGGCAATTGCCTCCAGCCCAGATTTAACATTAATATCTACAATGCCGACTTTCGCGCCCTCTGCAGCAAAGAGCCGTGATGCCGCGCCGCCCATACCACCGGCCCCACCTGAAATTAAGGCGATTTTATTTTGAAGCTTTCCACTCATACAAGGCGTTATCGTCTCGTTGTTTTAGCCTTCACCAAACTTCGCCTCTGTAGCTGCGATCTCAGCCTGACGATGTTTAATCTCATCGCCGATCGGCGGGCCGCGGAAGCGCTTATCTTCAAAGGCAAACCACAAAATTAACGAAACAATTATGAAGCCTAACGTGATTTGCAACGCGTAGTCATTTGGCGGTTGAATGCCGATGTAAAATAGCAACGCCATCGCAAGGATCGAGAGGATCGCCACAACCTTGAAGGTGTTAATGCCCATATTCCACGGCCCCATCTTGGGCCATTTCACGCCACCGATGGCTATAAAGCCCAAAGCAATTGGCAACGTGAAGGACAGAAATAAGAAAATCACTGTGCAAGATACCACAATTGAGTAAGCAGGCGTTCCAGCAATTGTGATCGCTGATGTCAACCAAACAAAAAGCACCGACAAGATCGCCGATGTCCAAATCGCTGCAACTGGTGTGCGTAACTTTGTGCTTACCTTCGCAAGAGCCCTCGAGGCACCCGGAATACCGCCATCACGCGAGAACGCATACAGCATGCGTGACGCAGAGGTAACCGTTGCAAGACCGCACAGTAATTGTGCCAAAAATATTAAAATATAAAGCAAGCTCTTCAGCGTTGGATTGACCTGTTGGTCCATACCCCAAAAAAACACGTTCCAACCTTGCTTCGCAGCTTCATCCATATTTGGAAGCATTATTATAAAGGCGCAGAGGAAAAGCCAGCCGAAGAGACCCGACCAGATAACAGAGGACACCATGCCAGATGGTACCGATTGTGCCGCATTGTTCGTTTCTTCTGCAGTGTGAGCCGACGCATCATAACCGGTGATAGTATAGACCGGAAGTAACAAGCCTAAAAGGAAAGCCATAATGCCCGAGACTGCAAGCGGCCACACACCTGACGCTCCTTCCGTTCCTGTGAAATTCGCAAATGTCCAAAGTCTAGAGATCTCATAACTGTTGGCTGAGGCAAGAAAGACAACAGTAAGTAAGATTGAGGTAGCAAAGATTAGGTAACCCGAAAAGTCCGTGAGCTTGGCAGTCAACCGAATGCCATAGTGGTTGATGATAGCTTGAAGAGCGGTTATCACCGCAACGAAAATAACGCGATGAGCTAGTGTATCTTCAATGCCGAAGATCTGACCAAAGGCGCCAAAAAAGAAGTAAAATGTACCAACATTGATTGCGCCAAGAACGGTAACGAGCCCTAAAAGATTTAGCCACGCCGACAACCATCCGGTAAAACGATTCCCCAGAATTGAGCCCCAGTGATAAAGGCCACCGGCCGTCGGATAGGCTGATGAGATTTGGGCGAGCGCCAAGGCGAAAAGACCCGAAACGATGACCCCTACCGGCCAACCTATGCCAATTGCAGCACCGCCAACACCCGATGTTGCCTGACCCAATGAGTTAATGCCACCAGACAAAATACAAATTATTGAAAAGGAAATGGCAAAATTGGAGAACTTACCCATGGTGCGAGAAAGCTCTTGAGCGTAGCCCATGTCGTGAAGGATTTTTTTATCCTGTGACTGATTGACTGCCATATCACCCGCCTTTGCTCCAGAAAAACACGAAAAAACTCAAACAAATACGAATCATAACATATCTTGATTCTAGTATTATTGCCACTCCCCCCAAAATACCTCCCTGATGCCAGACGGTGCTGCATTTTGATTAATTTATTTTTAATCCGCTCGATAAGCTGTTAGATTAGCCAAAACGTACCGAATGGCATCAGTTGTTCATTTTGAACGACCGTGCGATTAGAGAGATAACTATCTTGGGAGATCAGAAAAAGTTGATCTAAATTTTCTCATACCGCGAGGGTTTTTGTGTCTCAAAATAAAACTTGTTATCAAGATCAGTATTTGTCGATCGACGCGTCAAGTTGCGCAGATAATCTAAAATTTCGTTGTATGAGTTTGAGATGATCCGGCCCATCATATTTCTCGCCTTTTTACTTTTGATTGTATTTGGACTTTTTTTGTTTCAAGTGCAATTGCCGAATTTCGCAGATTTAAAGACACATCTAGCAGATCTGACGTCATGGCGCGATCAGGCTCCTTTTGCTTCCGCTTGGCTGACATTTACAGCATATACCTTGGTTACAACACTCTCAATTCCAGTTGCTACCATTATGACGCTCGGCATCGGTGCCCTGTTTGGATTCGTTCAGGGTCTTCTGATTGTTTCATTTGCATCTAGCATTGGAGCGCTCTTAGCTTTTCTAGGCGCAAGAACTCTTCTGCGTGATGCAGTAGAGCATCGCTTTGGCTCACGACTTAATGTCTTGAATGCGGGTTTCAAACGCGATGGCGCATTTTATCTTTTCACGCTCCGACTGATTCCAGTTTTTCCGTTCTTTCTTGTTAATTTGGCTATGGGGCTTACAACGCTGCGGGCTTGGACGTTTTACTGGGTCAGCCAGGCTGGCATGCTTGCAGGAACAATTGTTTATGTGAATGCCGGCACTCAACTTGGCCAGATCAGTTCGCCGTCGGACGTGTTGTCACCCACTCTCGTCGGGTCACTCGCTTTATTGGGATTGATGCCCTGGCTCGGCAAAATTGTGATTCATCTTTGGCGCAAACGCCGTATCTATCGACGCTTCCAACAGCCAAAGCACTTTGATCGAAATCTAATTGTTATCGGTGCTGGTGCCGCGGGATTGGTCAGCACCTATATTGCCGCTGCGGTCAAAGCAAAAGTCACTCTCGTTGAAGCACACAAGATGGGAGGCGACTGCCTCAATTATGGTTGCGTCCCAAGCAAGGCGCTTATCAAGAGCAGCAAAATTGTTTCCCAATCCAACCATGCTGAACGATATGGCCTCACATCGCAACATGTGGACGTATCGTTTCAAAAAATCATGACGAGAATAAAGCATGTCATTGAGAAGATTGCACCGCATGACAGCATCGAGCGCTATACCGCATTGGGTGCAGAAGTATTGCGCGGCCATGCGCGCATTATTGATCCGTGGACAGTCGAGATAAGGCTCGATGACGGCGAGACAATCAAGCTGACGACCCGTTCGATCATTATTGCAACCGGCGCGCGGCCGTCTGTGCCGAACTTGCCCGGTATCGATCAAATAGGTTATGTCACATCCGAAAATCTATGGCAGAAATTTGCAGAATATGACCAACCACCACGTCGCCTTGTCGTGCTTGGCGGCGGCCCGATCGGTACAGAACTGGCGCAAGCTTTTGCAAGGCTGGGGTCTGAGGTCACACTGATTGAGATGGCCCTTCGCCTATTGGCTAAAGAAGATACCGATGTTTCAGACTTTGCAAAGCAAACGCTCGAAGCCGACGGCGTTACTGTTCTAACGAAGCACAGAGTTTTGCGATGCGTTCTCGAAAATGGCAAAAAATCACTCGAGGTCGAGCATGATGGCACCGTAAAGAAGCTCATATTCGACGAGATCATTTGCGCCGTTGGACGGGAAGCTCGCCTGAGCAGTTTCGGACTGGAAGAGCTCGAAATTCCGGTTCAACGTACGATCGAGACGAATGATTTTCTTCAGACGAATTACCCTAACATTTATGCCGCAGGCGATGTTGTCGGGCCATTTCAATTTACCCATGTTGCAGCCCATCAATCGTGGTATGCGTCCGTCAATGCTCTGTTTGGTATGTTTCGTAAATTTCGGGTGGATTATCGTGTTATCCCCTGGACCATTTTTACCGATCCGGAAATTGCGCGCGTCGGGCTCAATGAACAAGAAGCTCGGCAGCAAGGAATTCAATTCGAAATCACCAGATTCGATCTTGGAGAGCTTGACCGCGCAATCACAGAGAGTGCCACCCGCGGATTTATCAAAGTCCTGACGCCGCCCGGAAAAGACACAATCCTCGGCGTCACAATCATCGGCGAACATGCCGGCGATTTGATTTCGGAATTTGTACTCGCCATGAAATATCGTATCGGATTGAATAAGATACTCTCAACTCCTCATGCCTATCCGACTTTTGCAGAAGCCAATAAATATGTTGCAGGCGCATGGAAACGCGCTCACATTTCGCAAAGATCTCTTAAAATGCTGGAATGGTTTAACACTTGGCAAAGAGGCACTTAAGCATGCTTGATCGTCACATCATTCCAATTCAAAAAAATATGCTCGCTCCGCTAGCGCGCTCAATCAAAGCATCCGGGATATCCGCCGATCAGATCAGCTTGATTGGATTTGCGATCGGACTCGTAAGTGTTGCTTGTCTTGCTTTTGGTCATTTCTTGATCGCGCTTGTTCTTATTCTTGCCAATCGTCTTTTTGACGGTCTTGACGGGGCGGTTGCCCGCATCAACGGCCCTACCGACCGAGGCGCGTTTCTCGATATCACTTTTGATTTTGTTTTCTACGCGCTGATCCCGCTCGGCTTCGCCATCACAGACCCTAACGCAAATGCCTTGGCAGCCGCATGCCTGATCGCCTCTTTTGTTGGAACCGGCTCAAGCTTTCTTGCTTTTGCCATCATTGCAGAAAAGCGAGACATGAACGTCCAGCCTGACACCGCCAAAGGCATCTTCTATCTCGGCGGACTGACCGAGGGAACCGAAACAATCATTTTGTTTTCCCTCATTTGCATATGGCCCAATTGGTTTGCCCTTTTGGCCTACGGATTTTCAGTGCTGTGCGTCATCACGACACTTTCCCGCTGGTATCAGGGTTGGACAAGCTTCGAGAAAGATAAAATCGCAAAAATTCGCCCATGACGTCTCGCAAAAGTTACGATATCATTTTAAAATTATCTGCTTCGGAAAGGCTAAACCATGTTCCGCTTAGGACTTGCTCTCACTGCCGGTTTCTTGATGCTGACAACTTCCGTTCTTGCATCTGAAAAGTGGACTCAAACGCTGGCAAAAGCGAAAGGGCAGGCGGTCTATTGGAATGCATGGGGCGGCGACCAACGGACAAACGTCTTCATCGACTGGATTGGCGAGCAAGTCGAGCAGCGCTATGGCATCCGCCTAAATCATGTCAAACTCTCCGACACAGCTGAAGCCGTTACGCGTGTGGTTGCAGAAAAGACGGCAGGAAAATCAAGCAATGGCTCAATCGATCTGATCTGGATAAATGGTCCAAATTTTTTATCCCTGAAAGAGAAAGGTCTGCTTGCTGGTCCTTTTGCGCAAGATCTCCCTAATGCACGCTATGTCGATTTTTCGCTTTCATCGCCTTCATCAGTCGATTTCACGATTCCGGTCGAGGGATTTGAGTCTCCTTGGCGATTGGCAAAGTTTGTCTTTAATTATAATAGCGCCCGTCTCGCTTCGCCTCCGCGCACAATACGAGAGTTCTTGACATGGAGCAAAAATAATCCAGGACGCTTCACTCATCCTGTTGTCAGCAATTTTCTTGGTGCAACATTCTTAAAGCAAGCCCTGATAGAGTTGGTGTCTGATCCCAAGATCTTGCAACGCGCCGCAACAGATGACAATTTCGATCAGGTTACCGCCCCGCTTTGGACATGGTACGACGAGCTACGTCCCACGCTCTGGCGTCAGGGCAAGACTTTTCCTGCGAGCGAACAAGCCCAGCAACAATTGCTAGCCGACAACGAAATCGATATTTCAATGTCCTTTGACCCAGCGAGTGCAGCGGCCGCCATCATTGACGGCGCATTACCAGACACGATCAGAACCTATACTTTGGCCAATGGAACTCTTGGCAACATCAGTTTTGTTGCGATCCCTTTCAACGCCCGCAACAAAGAAGGAGCGATGGTCATCGCAAATTTCCTACTTGAACCCGAGACACAAGCCCGCGCACAAAATATCAATATACTCGGTAGCTTTTCCGTGCTCGATCAATCAAAACTAAATGACACCCAGCGTGCATTGTTCGGTTCTTTGCCGAACTCAACAGCTCTGCCGACCAATGCCGAGCTCGGTATTACACTTCTTGAGCCGCATCCATCATGGATGACCCAATTAAGCAAAGCGTGGAAAAAGCGCTATACGCAATGAACTTGAAGGCAGCAATCAGTTTGCATTCTGCATTGATTGCTATTCTGACAGCTGCATTTTTTCTTCCGATCGTTTTGGGATTTTGGCAAACATTATTGCCATCTTTCGGTTATCTTCCTGTTTTGGGTGTAAGCAAGTTTGAATTTCAAGCCTGGCAAGATTTAGTTACTGAGCCGGGGTTTGCATCGAGCCTGAGTTTAACTCTCTTCACTGGCTTTGCTTCAACCGTCCTCGCCAGTCTTCTCACATTTAGCATTTGTGCGATGATCCAAAATCGCATCGGAAAATTTGCAACTGAAAAATTGCTGGCGACATTTCTCGCAACACCACATGCGGCCGTGGCGATCGGACTGGCCTTCCTCTTTGCTCCATCAGGATTCTTTTCACGCCTGATAACCTCGTGGACGACGGAATGGCAACAGCCCCCAGACATTATCACGATTAATGATGATCGGGGAATATCACTTATCATTACGCTGATTGCAAAAGAGGTTCCATTTCTATTGTTTGTAACACTCTCAGCGCTCAATCACATTCCCACTCAAAAATTCATGGCTGTAGGACATGCCCTTGGATACGGGCGGGCGCAAATTTGGATCAGTATCATCATACCCCAGATTTATCCATTGATCCGTTTGAGCCTTTTCATTGTTCTGGCTTTTTCTTTATCAGTTATTGATATGGCCATCATTGTTGGTCCGAGTAACCCACCCACTCTTTCCGTGCTCTCACTACAATGGTTTTACGATCCGGATCCCTTGTCTCTCAAACTTGCAACGGCTGCCGCGATTTTGCAGACACTGATCATCGTTGGTGCAGTAATAATCTGGCACGCCATGGAGCGGATCGTGACATTGGCAGGCCGGTGGTGGATTAGAAAAGGTCAACGCGACAACATAAGCGACTATCTCATGCGACTGTTGGCGGCCTTGGCAGTTATACTTCTTGCCTGCTCTACCCTTGCGCTTATATCTCTCATCATATGGTCCGTTGCTTGGCGCTGGCCATTTCCTGATGTCACACCGCTATCCTGGTCGCTTCAATCCTGGACTTATGTTCTGAATTCTAAGCTGAACATTCTCTTCAATTCGGTTGTAATTGCTGCCTGTACAAGTCTCATATCGCTGTTTTTTGCGATCGCATGGCTCGAGTGGCCGAAATTTGAGAGCCCGTCGATCAGAATTATTGTATTCGGTGTCATTATCTTGCCGTTATTCATCCCGCAAATTGCATTCCTATTTGGCTTGCATATATTATTTTTAAGTTCGGGATTCAGCGCTTCGCTCATCTCAGTCTGCTGGGCTCATTCTTTGTTTGTGTTTCCTTACATCATCCTCACCCTTTCTGATTCTTGGCGCTCACTCGATAAACGTTATATTCGGTCAGCAGCATCGCTCGGAGCAAGCCGCTTGAAAATTCTTGCGCGGGTCAAATTACCCATGTTGCTGCGTCCTTTACTGATATCGGCCGCAATAGGATTTTCGGTCAGTATGGGACTATATCTTCCAAGCCTCGTAATTGGCGAAGGTCGCATTCCGACTGTCACCACAGAAGCGGTTGCGCTAGCGACTGGTGCCGATCGTCGCTTGCAAAGCGTCTATGCTTTGTTGCAAGCGCTTTTCCCGATGATCATTTTTTTCGCTGCGCTCTTAATACCGCGGATCGTCTATGCTGAACGCGCTTACTTGCGGGGCGTCCGGTTATGAAAAAGCTCGAGTTAAGTCATGTCACAATTCGGTTACGCAATTCCGCACACCCTTTGATAGATGATTTGAGCCTTGTCGCCCTATCAGGTGAGGTGACACTGATTATGGGCCCAAGCGGAATTGGCAAATCAACCTTGCTGGATTTCATCGGAGGTCATCTCGATCCTGCGTTTTTAGCAAGAGGAAGCGTCAAGATCGGAGAACTTGACATCACATATATGGAACCTGAACGACGTCGCGTCGGTATCATGTTTCAAGACGATCTGTTGTTCCCACATTTGTCGGTTGGCGAGAATTTGCTTTTCGGACTAAGGTCTGACTTGAATAAGGCGACGGATCGGCAAGCTCTTATCGAAGACGCACTTTCCCGCGCTGACCTTGCAGGCTTTGCAAATCGCGACCCGGCGTCGTTATCTGGCGGCCAGCGAGCACGAGTTACCCTATTGCGTACGCTTTTAGCAAAACCGCATGCACTGTTGCTTGATGAGCCCTTCGCAAAACTGGATAAGCATCTTCGGACCGATGTTCGATCCTTTGTATTTGAGCATGCTATTGCTGAAAAACTCCCAATCCTCATGGTGACGCATGACGAGACAGATGCTGCTGCCGCGGGAGGAAAAGTTTTTATACTACACGAAACGTCAAGATAGCCTCCAAAGTTTGTGGCATGACAAACCTGTATTTTAAATGTAGTATTGTATGTTAGCGATAAGCATTTTTAATGCTCAAAAAACTTAAGACTTGGAAACTCATCATTTAGTCCTTGGGGCAGCAAAAAAGAGAAACACATGACGTCATTTCTTGAAACCATCATCGCTCAGGAAGGCCCGCTGCGGCTTGCTTTTTTTATCGGTATTTTTGTAATTATGGCTATCCTTGAATTTGCTATACCACGCCGCGATCAAAAACTTTTGCGCGTTAAACGTTGGCCTTCAAATCTTGGCCTCGTCATTTTGGACACATTGTTGATCCGGCTTCTTGTCCCGACGACTGCTGTTGGTGTTGCTCTATTTGCCCAGAAAATCAATTTGGGATTATTAAATCTTTTTGATTTTAGTCCGATCCTGTCGGTCCTGCTTTCAGTAATTCTGCTTGATCTGGCCATCTATGGTCAGCATGTATTGTTTCATTCTGTTTCACTCTTGTGGCGTCTACATCGCGTTCATCATGCCGACACCGAGTTTGATGTGACAACAGGACTGCGGTTTCATCCGGTTGAAATTATCTTATCCCTATTAATCAAATTCGCTATCATTACGTGCTTCGGGATTCCTCCCGTAGCCGTGGTAATCTTCGAGATTCTTCTGAATGTCTCAGCTATGTTTAATCATAGCAATATCAGGCTACCGACTTGGCTTGACAATCTATTACGCTGGATTGTAGTAACCCCAGATATGCATCGTGTGCACCACTCAATAGAACACGTCGAAATTGGCAGCAATTTTGGTTTTAGTCTTCCGTGGTGGGATTTTATTTTTGGTACTTATCGGGCTGATGCAGAAAAAGGACAATTGAATATGGTATTCGGGATTGATGAATTTCGTTCCCCCTCCGAACAACGCCTAGATAGAATGCTAACACAACCATTTCGGAAGGATAAGAACCAACGCTAAACGTAAAAGACAAAGGTGCGAATTACTGTGGACATAAAGCATTCCTACATCGCAACCACTTTAGTCACTCAGTTTTTGTTTCTTAATTTGGCCGATGCCGAGACCCGGAGCATGGATACCATTGTTGGTAATTTTTCACAGAGCCAATTAAACGGTTGGGAGGCAAAGGAATTCAGCGGCCAAACTGTATATTCGTTTGTGAAAGATCGTGGTCGGGAGCGATATGTTTTGAAGGCACAGGCTTTGGCGTCCGCCTCCGGACTTTTCAATCGAACAAAGATTGATCTGAATAAAACACCCTACTTAAATTGGTCATGGAAGGTAGAAAAAATTTTTCCGAAAATCAACGAAAGTGCTCAATCTGGCGATGACTTTCCAGCTCGGATCTACGTTGTTGTTGAGCGTGGCCTAATGGGTTTCAGTTCACTATCACTAAACTATGTCTGGGCAAGTCGTAATCCCGTTCAAAATCTTTGGACGAGCCCATATACAGACCAAGTAAAGTTATTTGCCGCTGATTCTGGTTCACAAAAATTAGGTACCTGGACACGTCATAAGCGAAATCTTCGGGAAGATTTATATAAAGCGTTTGGAGAGCACATTGTTGAAATTCATGCCACGGCATTAATGACAGACACCGATAATCACGGCGGTAATGCTACAGCCTACTATGGAAATATTTGGTTTAGCGCAGATTGAGCCAGTTTAAAAATGTTTTTATTTAAGTTCTTTTTCGATACCTAATGCTCGCAATTATTGTTTGTTTGACCTGCTTAAACTAACATCATCAAATTTAACGCTATAAAGCTATAAAAATTGATCTTATATTAAAAATTGAACGTGAAAATTTTATAATAGATGAAAATTAGGATATATCTTCTTACTTCAAATTATGCTTGTAAATTTCAGCTTCCCAAGTTGGTTATTTCCGTCATCAATCGACCCAAAAGCCATACATCAGGGAAAATCACTTTTCAGGGGAAAGGCCAGTTGATCCCCCAGTCAGTATTTCGACATTTTTATTGACCTCTTATCCAGTCAATGAATTCATAGACATTCATGGGTTGAGGCTGGAGTGCCCCCACTGAAGTGGTCCACGAACTGGGATATGATGATCCCACTTTTTGGAGGACCAGAAGATGGCTGGAAAGCGAGAGAAGCCGGAAGACATTGTTTTGAAGCTTCGGCAGGTTGAGGTGCTGCAGGGTCAGGGCAAGTCAGTTCAGGAGGCGGTTTGTCAGATCGGCGTGACAGTGCAGACCTACTATCGATGGCGCAAAGAGTATGGCGGCATGAACCGCGATCAGTTGAAGCGACTGAAGGAGCTTGAGACCGAGAACCAGCGCCTCAGGCGTGCGGTATCGGATCTGACGATTGAGAAGTTGATCTTAAAGGAAGCTGCACGGGGACCCGAAGGGCAGCGCCAGCAAAACTTCTGAGCCCTTCCCGCCGCCGTCAGTGTATTGTCCATGTGCGGCAGACCCTTGGCGTATCTGAGCGCCGGGTCTGCCGCACACTCGGGCAGCATCGTTCTACGCAACGCAAGGTGCCCTGCGGCCTGCCAGATGAAGAACGGCTGACCGAGGACATCATCGAGCTGACGCGGCAGTTCGGCCGCTACGGCTATAGGATGATCACGGGCTTGCTGAACAATGCTGGCTGGCACGTAAATCACAAGCGTGTCGAGCGGATCTGGAGGCGGGAAGGGCTTAAAGTCCCGCAGAAACAGGCAAAGAAGGGCCGGCTTTGGCTGAACGACGGCTCCTGCGTTCGGCTGCGACCCGAACATGCCAACCATGTCTGATCCTATGACTTTGTAAAGGACCGAACCCATGATGGCCGCGTGTTTCGCACGCTCAACATCATTGATGAGTTCACGAAGGAGGCGCTCGTGATCCGCGTCAAACGCAAGCTAAATTCCATTGATGTCGTTGATGCTCTGACTGACCTGTTCATTCTGCGCGGGCCGCCCAGATTCATAAGGTCCGACAATGGCGCCGAATTCGTCGCTGAAAACGTCCGCGCCTGGATCGC
>Ga0194123_10005426_pt1 | contig 13703 bp, 11 predicted proteins | sample TA2MahsurfametaG_5_FD_155479 | JGI IMG/M metagenome (GOLD analysis project Ga0194123, IMG submission 155479) | Freshwater microbial communities from Lake Tanganyika, Tanzania - TA2015023 Mahale A surface | ecosystem: Environmental > Aquatic > Freshwater > Lake | place: Tanzania: Lake Tanganyika... | reverse complement strand
GTTCTTAACATTCAACAGTCCCTGTCGCAATATAGCCAGGACAGTTCGTCTGGACAAGCTGTTTTTCGAGACTGCTCAGCTAACATGCAGCAACTTTCTTCTCCGTTGCTAGTTATTGGAAACTCTGCCGTAATCTTCGAGCTCTTGAATCTTTCCCTCAACGTCTTGCATTTTGCCACTGATTCCCTCCTTGACCCACTTTCACACGATATTTGGCCCCAGCTTGCAATTACCCAGATCACACCTTCGCTATATCTATACCGAAATGAAAGCTTCTCCCCATTATTCTCTTCGCCATCAATATCCTCTTCCCTCTACTATAGCCAAATTCTGTCATCTCTATGATCCCCATTCCGATACCGCAACGTAGTCCGAGTGACGTTGACCCCGGAGATCTCCGCAGGCTGACTGAGTGAACTCATCTTGATCAACTGTGTCCAGGATTTCTCTATGAAACGCACCAGGTATTCAGCCGAAGAGATTACCCACAAGTTCATAACTTCCGAGCAGTTGATTGCCCATGTCAAGCCGGCTGCCAACGTTTGTCGGGTGACCGAGGTGACGTAGCCGACCCAGCCCCCTTAGCGGCAGCCATACGGCGTAATTCAGGCCGAGGAGGCTTTATAGCTGATTAAGCTTTACCAGGAGTACGCCCCGCTGAAAAAGTTTTTGGCAGAATTTGAGTTTGAGAAAGCAATGCTCAAAGACTTGTCGAGAGACATTTCTGAGCCGGAACGCAGGAGGAGGTCCGCCACGATCCTGCAGGAGATTGACTGGGCATCTGAGCATCTCTTGTTCACTTTGATACCTCTATCAACTCCATAACCCTCCTCATCCATAGTTTCTAAATGGTTCCTTCTCACCGGTTTAGCTTGCCCACTCACTCCCCGTTAGTCTCTGTAATTATCCCCACCTACAATAGAGCTCTTGCTCTAAATCGCTGCCTTGAATCCCTCTGCGCTCAGACTTTTGGCAACTTTGAAGTAATTATCGCAGACGATGGCTCAACTGACAATACCTCTGAAGTTGTTGATCGCTTTTCGCTAAGACTTTCGATTCTCTATCTAAGGATATCAAATAGTGGCGGTCCCGCGAGGCCTCGCAACTTAGCAGTATCTCGCTCTAGTGGCAAATACATCGCGTTTCTCGATTCGGATGATTCTTGGGCGCCTACCAAGCTCGAAGTGTGTCTTAAACTTCTTCAGAATGGTGCTGATCTTGTTTACCATGATGCATATATTAAGGGTCATTCCTTTTTGCCTTTCCGAGCTCGCAGCATCCCTTCAAGACAGGTGTCAGTGCCTGTTTATGAACACCTCCTAGCAAATGGCAATTCTATTTTTAATTCTTCTGTAGTCGTATCACGTTCTTTATTGGAGAAAGCGTTGCCAATTGACGAGAGCTTTGATCTTATTGCTGCCGAAGACTTCGACCTATGGCTTCGCCTCGCTCAATACTCTGACTTGTTTCTATCTATACCTAGACCCCTACTCTGCTACCAAGTTAGTGTCGACAGCATCAGCTCTTTTACTCGCAAGTACCGATACACTAAGTACATTTGCGTAAAACATGGTCTTACCTCAGTCCCTCCTGCCGGCTTGCCTGACTGGGCCTTGGCTAATCTTGCGACAAGCAGTTTTAGACTCCGCCTCTATAGTGAGTCCTGCACATACTTTTGGAGTCTCGCGCTACGATCGGTGGGCCAATATCGCATGATAAAGTTTCTCGTCATGACAGCAGCCACCAAGCTTCTCGCCTGTTTTTCCTTTTAAGTCCCTGTTCTTCCTACTGCACTCACCTATTCATGCACCCTTTCATCCAAGACTCCGCTCACCTCACATCTCTAAGTAGGGTTCGCGTCTCGGAAGGACGTGATCTTGCTCATGGCTTACGGCTCGATCGCAATGAGCGTGTTGAGGATTGGCCACTAGAGTTCCTATCTGATATCTTTAAGCATGCACCTTCGTCATTGTTAAGTACCTACCCCGATCAGACAAGGCTTTACGAGCTTCTTTCAACGTTTCATAACATTCCGACCTCTCAACTACTCCTTACTTCTGGAATTGATGGAGGCTTGCAAACACTCTTCCAGCTATGTACTCACCCAGGTGACAGAGTAGGAGTTCTTTCTCCTACCTATGCCATGTACGATATCTATAGCAGGATTCATCAGGTAGATTTGTTCCATCTCGGTTACAAGAGCGACTTATCGCTTGATCTTGGCGCCATTTTCGAATTTATAGAAACGAAACCCAAGATACTTTTCCTCCCTAATCCAAATCAACCAATTGAAGATACGTTTGACAATGAGCTAACGGCCAAACTTGCGCAGAAATGCCTCGAATCAAATACTTTAATTGTTCTAGATGAAGCTTACCATCTCTTCGGTGCAGATACGGCCATCCCCCTCGTCACTCGCTTCCCTAACCTCGTCGTTACGCGCACTTTTTCCAAAGCTTTTGGAGTTCCAAGTATCCGTCTCGGATATCTGGTTTCAAATGAAGGAAACATGTTTATTCTATCCAAAAGCCGCCTTGCACACGAAAGTAACTCTCTTTCTAACTACGTCGCCGAGTATCTTCTAGAGAACTATCATATCGTTCAATCATACATAGATCAGATCGTGCTATCCAGATCTGACATCTTGCATTACTTTAGTGGCCTATCCATCGCCGCCCGCTCTCAATTAGGGAATTATGTCCTTGTTGATCTTGGAAACAAGTTAATCGCTAAGGAATGTGTACAGTACCTCAGAGAAAATCTTATCTATGTCAAGGGTCCTTGGAAGGAGCCATACGAGAACTATATGTCTATTACATTAGGCCCCATAGATAAAATGCTAAGATTCAAGCAGCTTTTCACCAAATTCTACACTTCCCTTCCACAATGAAAACTCTGTTAGTCACTGGTGCTTATGGTTTCGTTGGGAAGTTCTTTGTAGACTACTTCCTTTCTTTTGGCTACCGTATTTGTTGCCTAGAGCACCCCAAGTTTAACTCACAGAAGTCACCTATACCTAACCCAGATCTACTTCATTTTTTCGCAGACATAACCCAGTTAGATAGTCTTCTGGGATGTGAGTTGCCTCATATTGATGCTGTCCTTCACCTAGCAGGTCAATCCTCTGGGCCAAGATCCTTTATAATCCCAGAAATCGATTTACTCCTAAATTCGCTTGGAACTCTTAATATAATCAAGCTCTGCATAAATAATAACATATCTCGTCTTCTCTTTGCCTCTTCTTTTGTCGTCTACGGCAATTCTAATTCTGAACTCTTAACTGAATTAACCCCTACTTATCCTACATCTGTCTATGGTTCCTCCAAGCTTTACGCAGAAAATCTGCTCAGAACTTATGCTGAGCCCAATGGTGTCTCATGGAACGCATTACGTATGTTCAACGTCTACGGTCCAGGCCAAGACATAACTAACCCTGATCAAGGCATCGTTGGCATCTTCTTAAATCAGCTCCTTCAAGGTCCAACTGCTAACGTAAAGGGATCACTCGATAGGTTTCGTGATTTAGTCTACATTGAAGATGTCGCCCTAGCGTGGAAATCTGTACTTGAATCTGATTCCATAAATATGGCCTTTAATGTTGGATCTGGCATCAAAACTACGATTAATAGTCTCATCTATGCAATCGCTAGTCACCTCTCACTTACCAACTCTCTCGAAATCAATGAGATTGATCCTACTCCCGGAGATATCAAAGGTGCCTATGCGGATCTTTCGCTTATCCGTACACATACTGCGTATAGTCCTTCTTATGACTTGAACTCTGGCCTGGAAGCTATGATCAATCACTATATTTAACCATGAATTGTCCTATCTGCCAATCTGGTACCACACAATTCTCAACTACTGCTCGATCCTCTGAGACGCTTGATCTACAGCACTGCTTTACCTGCAATTTTACTTTCAACCCAATCGACGTTTCCGGTTCACTAACCCACGGCTTGCTCGAGTCTACTCGACTCGCTTCTGTTGGACTTGATGTACCAACTCTTCAGCAAGACTTCGATAAAGGCCGTGCTCAGGCAAAGTTTTACTCTCAATTCTACGATCTACAAAAAACCACTGGTCTTAGTATTTTGGACTTTGGTTGTTCTACCGGATACTTTCTCTACGAGGTAGCTCTTTACGGTCACAGTGTCTATGGTGTCGAGTTAAACAGGGCCAAATGCGATTATGTATCCAGCACGCTATGCCTTCCCTGCGTGCATTCCCTTAACGATCTCGATCAGAGCCTGCAATTTGATCGAATCTTCCTTTTTTACTCGCTTGAATATGTCACTGATTTTATATGCCTTATCCGCACACTCGTTAATCGTCTTTCAGTAGGTGGGCAACTTGTTATCATTACACCAAACTTGGACGATCCTCTTCTAACAGTATGGGATAGCACTTCATTCCGCAGATTCTTTTTTGACTTCCATTCAATCAACTATTTCTCGTCCAAGTCCCTGCACTCTCTGATGGACTCTATGGAAATAACTGAATATAGCCTTCGCACAGTACAAGGTTATTCTATCCTTAACCACCTCAACTGGAGCCTCAACGGTCGACCATACCCATCAGACTTTGTAGGCGCAGATTCCATGCTTCAAGTTGTTACCAACACACTCTCACAGCCTAACCCTAACGACAAGTCGCTTTCTTACCAGATTTCAGGGCTTATAAATAACTTTGCTGCAGCCTATACGAATCTTATAGAAGAGTCTTCCCTTGGCAACCAACTTCATCTTACTATCTTTAACTAGCACCCTTGCACTCGTATTTAGTCACTTTTTCTTCGGAACGTCTGTCATCAACTCTTAGCAATCGCTTATCTTCTCTTTTCTTCTTTTTTCTTCTTTATATCGTCAGTGTTGCTTCCTACACACCATTCGAGTTCCTTCAGTATCTTTCCGAACTTGCCTTTCTCTGGTGGTCGTTGCACTACATTTTCGCTCGACGTCTTAAAAATATCTTTTTTATACCCCTATCCATAGTTCTACTGGTGTCCTTAGTTTGCTTCCCATTACAGCCATTAGTTTCTTCCCTGAATTCTTTTCGACTTTTACTTACTTTAACGTTATCTCTTCTTTTGGCGTCAACTAGCCGCTTTGATGAAAAATTTCTGCTCCGCATTGTAGATCTATTTTTTCTTTTGGATGTTGTAGCAACTCTTTTTTTGCCGAGCTCGTTTCTATTCCCCATTACTGTCAATTCTGATCTTATGAACTCAGGAGCTGGTGGACTTTTCCTCAGCTTTCATCTAAATGGTTACCTTCTTGGGCTTTGGCTTTTTTATCATACACTCACCCGACCCGCTATATTTCTTCTTTCTATACCTCTGCTTCTTTATACACAATCTAAGCAGTCAGTTGTTTTCTATATTGTAGCTGTTCTTTTTTATTGTGCTTATCAACTTCTATTTAAATCCAAAAAACGCCTAAAGAATATCCCCCCCCGTTTATTACTATGTCTGTTTCCCTTATTTTTTGTTTCCTCGCTCTTTATTCTCTTAATCTCTATTCCACCTGAGATTCTCATTTCTATGGACCCGAGTGTTGCCATCATCTACCAGCAGTTTTTCCAGATGGGCTCTCTATGGCAAGTATTTCTCCCTTCTGATATCTACTCTTTCTACGATTTATATTACAACTATGATGGAGGACTTTCCATAGCTAATGAAATTTCGTTATTTGACTTCATCTATCGCTACGGTCTCATCTCTACCTTTATCCTCTTTTATCTACTTTCCGTTTCTTTTCCCGCACTCATTTCATTTATTCTTTTGCCACTCGCTCACTACTCTTATCTCTATTCACCTTTGACTTTTCTCCTATTTCGAAGAGTCAATTCTCGGTTTACGAGAAGCTTTCCCTAACTATATTCTTATGTTTCCTTCAGATGCTTTTTCCTTCAGCTCTTTTTCTTCAACCGTCTGTTCCAGTTTTATCATGATATGTTGGTCTATTGTTTGTGTCTTATGACTCGCCAAGTTGTCTTTCTCTGCGGCGCACGAGACTATCACGCCATCGATTGGTATAGGTCTTCCGTAAAGCTTATCACTTCTCCCAAGCCAATTATTCTTACTGACTTAATTCAAGCGGAAGGTTTCTCAAAACTAATCTCATCTTCTGACCGTGTACACAAGCTTCTTATACTTGATCCCCTTCTTCTTCCCTTCCAGGGATCTCTTGCTAATGTCTGGCGCAATCTTCTTAAGCTTTTAGTTTTTCCGCTTCAGGTACTCCTTCTGCATTCTTTTGCAAGACAGCATCCCTGTTCGATTTATTACGCACATTCTATGTATTACATATGCCTTGCTTCTGCAGCTAGGCTAAGTTTTGTTGGCCAACCTCAAGGCAGTGAAATTCTTATTAGAGCCAGGAAATCTCTTCTCTACCGATTTTTTTCCAAAGTTGCCATGCGGTCAGCCCGTCTTATTACCGTTGACTCAACGGATATGGCAAATATTATTTCTCAAACTACTGGTATCAGACCATTAATAATCCAAAATGGAATTGATACCACTGCAATTGCTAAGATTACTTCTTATCCTGAACACACTACTAATCAGCCCGCTTCACGCATTCTTTCCGCGAGAGGCCTCACCCCGCTCTATCAAATTGATCAAGTTCTCAGCGCTCGAAATCGTTCTTGTCTCTATGGGACACTAGGTCTCGATATCGTCTACCCTTTCTATGACGAGGCATATCGCGACCTTATCCTCCAAGAACTTAAGCCTTCTGACCGCATACTAGGTCGTCTCTCCCACACCAAACTCTATCAGCTCTATCAACAATCTCTTTTGTTTGTTTCTATTCCTTCTAGTGACTCTTCGCCCCGCAGCGTATATGAGGCAATTTTTTGTGGCTGTATAGTAGCCGTTAGCCCTCATGGTTATGTTAATAGTCTTCCTGAATCGATGTTATCTAGACTCTTTATTGTTGATCTTACTTGTCCTACCTGGCTCGATGATGCCATCTCTTTTGCGCTTTCCCAGCAATCTGTTCCTTTTGTCCCCTGCAGCGATGCTTTGCTTCGTTTCGATCAGGTTGAATCCTTTATGACACTCTATAACCATACTCTTTCCTGTATTTAAACTCATGTACGCAATCTGTTCTCAGACTGTCATGGATACGTCAGATTCACGTATCTCATTTAATGAGAGTGGCGTATGCGACCACGCTACGGATTTCTACCTAAACGTCTTGCCTAATTGGCATCCTAATGAAACCGGTGAAGCAGAACTCCAATCTGTTGTCCAACAGATCAAGAAAGATGGCCGTGGCCGCGAGTATGATTGCATATTAGGTCTCAGTGGCGGTGTAGATAGTTCCTACATGTTGCATTTAGCTGTCAGCGAATTTGGCCTTCGTCCACTTGTCTTTCACGTTGACGGTGGTTGGAACTCAGAACTTGCTGTACATAATATTCATACTCTTGTTGATAAGCTTGGTCTTGATTTGTTTACCGAGGTCATCAACTGGGATGAGATGCGTGACTTCCAGTTAGCTTGGTTCAAAGCTGGGGTTCCTCATCTTGATATCCCCCAGGATCATGCCTTTATCGCTACTCTTTATAACTTCGCAGACAAGCATAATATCAAGTATATCTTGAATGGCGGGAATATCTCGACAGAATGTGTACGCAATCCTATGGAGTTCTACTACTACGGAACGGATATGATCCATATCCGTGATATCATATCTCGATTTGGGTCTGTCGAGATGAGGACCTATCCATTTAGCTCAATACTTCGTCACAAGATCTATCTCCGCTATATCCGACGTATCAAGGTTGTTCGCATGTTGAACTATCGGCCTTACGTCAAAGCTGACGCTGTTCAACTTTTGCAACGGCAATATGGATGGAAGCCTTATCCTCAAAAGCATTTCGAATCACGTTTTACAAAGTTTTACGAGTCCTTTTGGCTTCCCGAGCGCTTTGGCTTTGATCCGCGTCGTGTTCAGTTCTCCAGTTTGATCCTCACTGGTCAAATGACAAGACATGAAGCCCTAAAACTTTTGGAAAAGCCTGCCTATGATCCATCGACAATAGGTCAAGATCTTGAATATGTCGCCAATAAGTTACGCATCAGCAAGGACGAACTTAATCATTACTTCCTAATGCCTAAGAAGTATTATTGGGATTACAAGAACCAAGAAGGTCTTTTCAATGCCGGCGCGCGTGTTCTCAAAGCTTTTGGTCACGAGGCGTCTATCAAGCGATGATTTCTATTGTTGACTACGGCCTTGGTAATATTCAAGCCTTTGCCAATATCTATAGAAATCTTGGTGTTGATTTTATGGTGGCGCGAGAGGCAGATGACTTGAGTCATTCTTCCCGCTTGATCTTGCCTGGTGTTGGAGCTTTTGACTGGGCCATGCAGCGGTTGAATTCCTCAGGGATGCGTCCCATCCTGGATGATCTCGTTTTGAACCAGCACGTCCCTGTTCTGGGCATCTGTGTTGGCATGCAGATGATGGCTAATTCCAGCGAAGAAGGTCGCCTACCCGGTCTTGGCTGGATACCAGGTCAGGTTAAGCGGTTTGATCAAAGCTTGCATCACAATTTAAGTCTGCCCCATATGGGCTGGAATGACATTAAGCCCAAGTCACACCCTTTGTTCTCCAATATGGATGATCAGCATTTCTATTTTTTGCATTCTTATTATTTCCTTCCCTCCTCTGAAGCGTTTGTTCTGGCAGAGACTCAGTATTGCGAGCTCTTTGCAGCGGCTGTATGCAAGCAGCACATAATTGGTGTACAATTCCATCCTGAAAAAAGTCATCATTGGGGAATTCAGTTGCTTCAGAACTTCGCTGAACATCAGTTCTAGCTACCTCTATGTTGCGCGCTCGTATCATTCCATGCTTGTTGATTCGCAACGGAGCACTTGTTAAAACCATTCGTTTTGGTGATCCAAAGTACGTTGGTGACCCCCTAAATGCCGTCAGGATCTTTAACGAAAAGCAGGTAGATGAACTCATCGTTGTTGATATCGACGCTACGGTTTCTGGTCGCGAGCCTGATTATTCCCTGATCGCCACTCTTGCTGCCGAGTGTCGGATGCCTTTGTGCTACGGAGGTGGTATTACAACCGTCGAGCAAATTGAGCGAATTGTGGCTCTTGGTGTTGAAAAAGTTAGTCTTGGTAACGCTGCTGCCTTCAAGCCTAGTCTTATAAAACAGGCTTCTCAGCGCGTTGGAGCCCAGAGTATCGTTGCCGTCATGGATGTGAAGAAAACTGGTTTGCTGGGCCGCTATGAGGTTTTCACGCAGAACGGCACCAAAAGGGTACGCCGCAATCCGGTTGAGATGGCTTCTCAATTGGAATACTTGGGAGCTGGTGAAATTCTACTAAACTCCATCGATCGTGATGGGAGCATGATAGGATACGACCTGGAGTTGATCGATTCCGTCAGAAATGCTGTGCGACTACCGATGACTGTCTTAGGCGGTGCCGGTTCATTTGACGATATACAGGTCTTGGTCGAACGCTATGGTGCTATTGGCGCCGCTGCCGGCAGCTTATTTCTATTCAAAGGCAAGTTTCGCGCCGTGTTGATCCAGTATCCTCAGCCATCTGAAAAAGATTTGCTGTCTCGTGTTGGCTGATGTGTCGACCTCCGCTTATCTGCTTCCCTTTTCTGTGGCCTCGATAGTTCGGCTTTGAAACAACTCCTTCACTCTCTCGCCACTGGTGCCAGCAACGTGCTGGGTCTTCCAACTCCTGCTGTAGGCCGATATCAGTTGTTGATCAGCACCACCTGCTCGCTCGTCTCTGCTGGCACTGAGCGTATGCTGGTGGATTTCGGCAAGGCTAGTTGGATCGATAAGGCTCGCCAGCAGCCAGACAAGGTGCAGCATGTGTTGGAGAAGGCTCGCACTGATGGTTTGTTCTCCACGTTCGAGGCGGTGCGCAGCCAGCTCGATCAGCCTCTTCCCCTCGGATATTGCAATGTGGGAACGGTTGTGTCTGTTGGCACTGGTGTTGTTGGCTTTCAGCCGGGTGATCGTGTGGCTTCCAATGGCCCCCATGCTGAGCTGGTGGCTGTGTCCCAGCACCTCTGCGCTCCCATCCCTTCTACGGTCAGCGATGAGGCCGCCGCCTTCACGGTGCTTGCCTCCATCGGACTTCAGGGCATCCGTCTCGCTAATCCCACTCTTGGTGAAACCTTCGTTGTGACCGGTCTGGGCTTGATCGGCCTGCTCACCGGCCAGCTCCTACTGGCTCATGGATGCCGCGTCCTTGGCCTCGATCCCGATGCTTCCAAATGCTCCCTTGCTGATTCGCTAGGGATCACCACCCTCCATCTCGCCACCGGCGTCGATCCGGTGGCCTGGTGTCTGCAGCACACCGACGGCATCGGTGTGGACGGTGTGCTGATTACCGCTGCCACCTCATCAAGTGATCCAGTGCACGCGGCTGCCCAGGCTTGCCGCCAGCGAGGCCGCATTGTACTCGTGGGTGTTACTGGCCTTGAACTCCGCCGCGACCTTTTTTATAAGAAGGAACTCACCTTCCAGGTGAGTTGCTCCTATGGCCCCGGTCGGTACGACCCGGCCTACGAGCAGCATGGTCACGACTACCCTATCGGTTTCGTGCGCTGGACCGAGCAGCGCAATTTCCAGGCCGTGCTCCACGCCCTGGCCACCGGCGCCCTGCGCACAGATCTTCTCATCTCCCACCGCTTCGCGATCGAGCAGGCCGCCGCCGCCTACGAGCTTCTCAGCAGCCCTGTGCCCTCGCTCGGCATTCTTCTCCAATACCCCGGCACTGCTGATCCTCAGCAGCGCATCATTGCCATTCCTTCGCAGGCGGCTACTGCTGGCGTGATTCGACCTGGCCAGCCCCTTCTTGGTGTTATCGGATCGGGCAACTATGCCAGTCGCATGCTGATCCCGGCCTTTGCCAATGCCGGCGCCAGCTTCCACACCCTTGCTGCATCCAGCGGCATTGGCCCGCTGCACGTGGGCCGTAAGTTCGGCTTCCTCCAGGCCAGCACCGATGTATCCGCCTTGTTGGCCGATCCCACCTTGAACACTGTGGTGATCGCTACCCGCCACGACAGCCATGCGCACCTGGTGCTGCAGGCCCTGGCCGCCGGTAAGCACGTGTTCGTGGAGAAACCTCTCTGCCTCACTGCCGAGGACCTCAGCGCCATCGAAGCGGCTCACACTGGCGATAAGCTGCTAATGGTTGGTTTCAACCGACGTTTTGCGCCGCTGATGTTTGATCTTCAGCAGCAGCTTGAGCGCCTCCGTGGCCCCAAGTCGTTCGTTTACACCTGCAACGCCGGCGCCATCCCCGCCCATCACTGGACCCAAGACCCCGCCCTTGGCGGTGGTCGTCTGCTTGGTGAGGCCTGCCACTTCGTGGACTTGCTGCGCCACCTGGCCGCCAGCCCCATCGAAGATCTCCAGCTACTCAGCGCTGCAGACAGCAAGCCCTGCCCCGACACCTTCTCCTTACAGCTGCGCTTTGCCGATGGCTCTATCGGCACCGTGCACTACTTTGCCAATGGCAGCAAGGCTTTCCCCAAGGAGCGCCTGGAGGTGTTTGCCTCCGGTAAGGTGCTGCGCCTCGATAACTACCGCAAACTCCATGCCTGGGGCATCCCTGGGTTCAGGACACATCGACTCCTTTCGCAAGACAAGGGTCAGAAGTCTTGCTGCGCCGCCTTCTTAAAAGCAATTGAATCTGGAGGCCCCGCACCGATACCTGTATCTGAGTTGTTTGAGGTCCAGCGCTGGCTTCTGGAGGCTCTAAATCAATGAGCACCTGTTGCGTTGTTGGTCTCGGTTACATCGGCCTACCCACTGCTGCCCTGCTCGCCCGCGCTGGCCACAGGGTTGTCGGCGTCGATGTCAATCCACAGGTGGTTTCCACCGTGAACGAGGGCCGTATCCACATCGTGGAGCCCGATCTTGATCAGGCTGTGGCAACGGCTGTGGCTTCTGGTTCTCTCTCGGCCCACCTCACACCGGCAGCGGCCGATGTGTTTCTGATCGCTGTGCCCACCCCCTTCTGCAGTGGGGCTGACAGCATCCCCCAACCCAACATCGATTACGTGCTGGCTGCTGCACGTGCAATCGCTCCGGTGCTGCGCCCCGGCAACCTCGTGCTGCTGGAATCCACCTCTCCTTTGGGCACCACCGAGCAGGTTGCCGAGCTGATTTCTGAAGCGAGCGGCCTGAGCAGCGAGCAGGTCCACATCGCCTACTGCCCCGAGCGGGTGCTCCCCGGCCGCATCCTCCAGGAGCTGATCAGCAACGACCGCGTGATAGGCGGCCTCACCCCCGCCGCAGCAGCAGCAGGTCAGACCTTCTACGCCAGTTTCTGCCAGGGCCAGCTTCTGGCTACCACGGCCCGCACCGCTGAGCTGGTGAAGCTCACCGAGAACAGCTTCCGCGATGTGAACATCGCCTTTGCCAACGAGCTCTCGCTGGTGTGCGATCACCTCGGCATCAACGTGCGTGAGCTGATCCGCCTGGCCAATCACCACCCCCGCGTGAACGTGCTTCAGCCCGGCTGCGGTGTGGGCGGCCACTGCATCGCCGTTGATCCCTGGTTCATTGCCGCCGCCGCCCCCCACTGCACTCCCCTGATCCAGGCCGCCCGCCGCGTGAACGACGGCAAGAGCCGCTGGGTGATCGAGCAGGTGCAGGCCCGTACGGTTTCCCTTGAAGATCAGCTCGCCCGCCCGGCCCGCATCGGCTGCCTGGGCCTGGCCTTCAAGCCCGATGTGGACGATCTGCGCGAATCCCCCGCTCTCCACATCACTACCGAACTGCTGGTGGCCGGTCTCGACGTACTTGCCTGCGAGCCCAATCTTCCTGATCACCCCACCATCAAGCTCCATTCCTTGGAGGAGGTGCTCGCAGGCGCCGATCTGCTGGTGTTCCTGGTGGCCCACAGCCCCTTCAAAGGCCTGGATCTGGTCGGCCGCGCTGTGTTTGACCTCTGCGGAGTCACCGAGCAGGTGTGAAATTGCTCTCACAGCTACGCACCAGCAAAAGGCTGGGTTGGAGTAATTGCGCGGCCGTGGCTGCGCAACGGGTTGCCCTGCGCACTGGCGTGTATCAGCGCCAGTTGCCGATCGATCGCTGCCCAGTGCCGGAGATGCTTGCGGGCCTTAGGCAGCCCATTTCGTTTGCATCTGAGCCGTGGTTTGCGGCCCCCCGTGAGACCTGCCTTGCAAGCGCCGAAGCACTGTTGGCCGGTTGCGCCAGCTGGTTCAGCAATGAAGCTCATTGGGTGGGCTCACCTCCGGATTGGTTCATCGACCCCGCCTCGGGCCAACGTTTCCCGGATGGCAGCCAGCACTGGAGCCGCTGCAAACCCTTTGCCGGTGCAGATATCAAGCGCTGCTGGGAGCTCTCCCGCTGGGGCTGGGCCCCGCTCCTGGCGCGCGCCTGGCGCCTCAGTGGCGACAGCCGCTATCGAGATGCGCTGAATGCATGGAGCCGTAGCTGGTGCCAGGCCAACCCTGTGAATGGAGGCAGCAACTGGCTTTGCGGCCAGGAAGCTTCGATGCGTCTGCTACATGCCCTGCAGGCCTGGCAGCTCAGCGATGTACCGGGCCTGGTTCCCAATCCCACCCCCGCGCGGGCTGCCTTCGCGGCCGCCCATCTGCAGCGCATTGCGGCCACCGAGCGCTACGCCCAGGCCCAGGACAACAACCACTGGACTTCAGAAGCTG
>Ga0194123_10005424_pt1 | contig 13706 bp, 16 predicted proteins | sample TA2MahsurfametaG_5_FD_155479 | JGI IMG/M metagenome (GOLD analysis project Ga0194123, IMG submission 155479) | Freshwater microbial communities from Lake Tanganyika, Tanzania - TA2015023 Mahale A surface | ecosystem: Environmental > Aquatic > Freshwater > Lake | place: Tanzania: Lake Tanganyika... | reverse complement strand
TGGCCTTCATGCAATGCTATGCGGGTGTAACAAACCGTATGACGCAAGGCATGGAGGCCGGTGATGAGCATGACAACTGGAGATGAATTGGGCAAGTCAGATGTGTTTGTGAAATTGGCCGTGATCCTCTCTCCCTTGATTGAGGAAGCCGTTCGGCAGGGTATGGTGATCAAAGGGTTTGAACGTGGACTGTTCGGGGGGTTGCTTTCTACCGGCAGACACATGATCGACCAGTTCCTGCTTGCTCAGGGAGACGGCGACCTTGGCGAGACGACCGCTCATCTCGCCGACAGCAACGATGACCAAACGACCGAGCCTCGAAAGATCCACCGAAGCCCTGAACTGGCTGCCAGAATGCTGCGAACAGTCTTTGGCGAACATGAGTTTTCCGCTTACGTGTATCGCGAAGGAGAAGATCGCCGCAGTCCGATCGTGCGAAGACCTGTGGACGAGCGGTTAGGAATCTCTGGCGATCGGTACTCGCCACTGCTGCAGGAATACAGCATGCTATTCTGCTGCGAACAGGCGTTTCACGGCGCCGTCGATGCGTTTGAACGCGTGTTTCGTCATCGCCTCTCCACGGATACTCTGGAGAAGATCAGCCAGCGGATGGGGGCCGCAGCGGACGAGTTTTTGCACAAACGGGCGGCCCCACCGACGTCTGAGGAAGGTTCAATCCTGGTGGTGACGGCGGATGGCAAGGGTGTTCCACTGGTGAAATCTGATGCACAGAATCTTCGAGCCTTCGAAGAGAAAGCGGTTCGCCCTGGAAATCGCCGCATGTCAACCGTATGCAGTGTGTATTCGGTGGATCGTGATGATCGCACGGCCGAGGATGTCGTGGCTGGACTGTTCAGGGACGACAGGCCGGATTCAGAGCTCAAGCCCGATCGACCAGTGCCATAGCACAAGCATTTGATGGCGAAGCTTCCTGCGCAAATTCAGGATCTGGGTGACGAGATTGTTCGCGGTTCCATCCTTGCGTTGTCGTGGGCTGCGCGAGAAGTCCAGCAGCGTCGACAGGAGAATCAATTGCTGGTTCGTCTGATGGACGGTCAGCATAGTTTGTGGTCGGATGCAGATGCGTGTTTGAGCGACTGCAGCGGTGACAATGTGATCGATATTCTTGATATCGTGCATGTCGCGGGGTACGTCGGGAAAGCTGCGAAGGCCGTGGTTCGGGGTGGAGCAGCCTAGGAGGAATTCATTCGAGAGCGCCTGCTGCGGATTCTGAGGGGCGACGTGCACGGTGTTGTTCGCGGCCTGCGTCGCATGGCGACGGTTCAGAAGTTGTCCAAAGAGAAACGCGCCGACGTGGACGCAGCGTGCGGCTATTTCACGGCGCACGCAAAACGCATGAAGTATGGACGAATATCTGGCAGCCGGCCTTCCGATTGCAACGGGTGTGATTGAAGTCGCCTGTCGCCATCTTGTCAAAGACCGCCTTGAGCGAACCGGCATGCGCTGGTCCGCCAGCGGCGCTCAAGCGATGCTTATTCTCAGATGTCTGAAAGCTTCCAACTTCTGGGACGAATTCCAACGGCAGTACCTCAACCCAACTCACCTCCAGGCGTGACCGCCGCAAGTGCGGTCACACTCGTGGCGGAAGCGACTCCCCTGAAACGAACAGTAAGACAAGTGTCACACGTGGTCCGGAAGCGAACACGGTCGTGCTCAGCAGTTACACTGGACGTCTGGAGCAGGAGGATGCCACCGGACGCTTTCACGCCAGCCTTGCGTTTACTCGCCATGCCTTTGAACAAGTCGCCGGCTGGCCGCTGACGCTGCGTGGAGACTTTGACCAGCAACTGATCGCCCGGCTCAACGCCATCGAACCACCGGGCGACCCGTGCCAGTTTGCCGATCCCTCGTACATCTTCCGCTGGGGTCAGACGAACGCGTACCACGGTCAGGCGTTCATGCAGGGACCGGAGGATGAAGGGTGGTATGACAGGGTGCGCGTCTGATTTCAGCAGCCTGCGGCGCAGGGCATCAGGCAGAGCGAGGCATCGCACAGGGCTGAGTGCTGGCAGCCACTGCTGGCGCGATTTCCGTGGGTGACACCAACGTCAACCAGCAGCTGGTGGCTGGCGGGGGGGCGCGGCACTACAAGCAGGCCCGTTCGGATCAGCCGCTGACTTCTCTGGAATCGCAGGAGAAATCCGCGCCGGGCTTTGGGCCGACGCCAGTCCGCAGGGACGCCGTCGGAAACGGCGATGAAGGTCCCGCCCGAGAACCTGCTCGTCCTTCGGACTAGGACGTAGTCCTGAAGTTGTCTGCGGTCCGATGCGTGCCTCACCCCGGATCCTCGCCCCGACCAGCGTTCTGTGACAGCAGCCCCAAAGGTGAGCGGCTTCATCCCCGCATGGTGAATTCGAGTTGAGTCAGCATCGCGGGTCTGCATCCTCCGTGGACGGCGACTCCTGCGGACCCGATTTCGCCGCATCCTGACGCACTCAGCCCGCTCTGAAGCTCGTACGCTGGTACAAGTGAACACGACTCAAGCTCTGCATGCGTCAGCCACGTACGCCGAGCCCGGGTAGCAACGCGTTCAACGGAACATCCGTCGAGTGCTGACCTCAGAATTGGTGAAACTGCCGGTGAAAAAACGTGTGCTCCCATGGACCGTATCAATCTTGGTGCGTGCGAAGCGGTGCCTTTTTGATTGATATTTCGGGAACTTTCGATATCGTGATATCAGCGATTCCCGGAGACCTAAAGGAGCGACGATGAAGGACCAGTTTTGCCTCCGCAGCATTCCGAGTGAGCTGTGGCAGTGGATTGAAGATCAGGCTCACGAACGCCGGCAAAACATCAACTCTGTCGTGATCGGCCTACTTGAGGCGGGGCGACGTGGAGAGAATGGTCATCCGACGCTGTTCCGAGACCGTCCTGTCCTCCGGCCCGCAGAGGCTGAAACGTTGCCGTTCACGTTCATCGATCTCTTTGCCGGGATTGGCGGGTTTCGACTGGGGTTGCAGAGACTTGGTGGTCGCTGTGTGTTTAGTTGTGAGTGGGATCGATACAGCGCGAAGACGTATGAGGCGTGGTTTGGTGAATCTCCCGCAGGAGACATCAACCACGTGGATCTCGCGTCGATTGGAGATCACGACATTCTTGCAGCCGGGTTTCCCTGCCAGCCATTTTCAATTGCCGGCGTTTCCAAAAAACGAAGTCTTGGTCAAGCTGATGGATTCGACTGCAAGAAGCAGGGAAATCTGTTCTTCAAAATCTGCGATATCGTCTCTGCAAAGCGACCGCCAGTCCTGATTCTTGAAAACGTGAAAAACCTGAAATCACATGACAAGCAACGAACGTGGCCAGTCATCGAGGGGACTCTGCAAGATCTCGGGTACTCCGTCTTCCACAAGGTGATAGATGCAGCGGATTACGTTCCTCAGCACCGTGAGCGGATTTTTATTGTTTGCTTCGATATCGGAGTCTTTGGCGACAATCCGGACTTCCGGTTTCCGAATAAGCCAGAAGGAGAACGCCAACGGTTTCAGTCGATCTTGGAGAAAAATCCCTCCGAAAAGTACACGTTGACAGATCACCTTTGGAACTATCTTCAGCGATATGCGGAAAAGCATCGCGCTAAAGGAAATGGTTTTGGCTTTGGGATTGCAGATCTTGAGGGCGTGTCCAGAACATTGAGCGCACGTTACTACAAGGATGGTTCCGAAATCCTCATTTCTCAGGGGGCAAAAAAGAACCCGCGACGCCTCACGATTGTGGAAGCCGCCAGATTGATGGGGTTTCGTGATGTTGTTTCGTGCCGTGATGATGTACCTGTATCTGACACTCAGGCGTACAAACAATTTGGAAATTCGGTCGTCCCTGATGTAGTCACGGCCGTTGGGCGGGAAGTTTTGCGAGTGATCGCGAAGCACTTGGAGACACAGGACAACGCATCCATTCTGAAGGGAGCAAAGGTAAAGCTGTGTCGACGACATGTGTCTATGTGAAAACTGAAGGCGTGCAACGCCCAGCCATTTGCGCGTGCATGGTAGAACCTTTCATGGAATTGTGATTCAATTCGAGAATGGCGAACCCCAACATTATTCCTGCGAACAGATTCCCAATGACCGCGATGTCGTTGGCGGATGTCCGTGCGATTTACAACAGTGCGGCTGCCAGACGGCTGTATGTCAAGGAACTGGCTTGGAATCACGATTCCAAGCGACAGATCTATCTGACCAGTGACCTAGCGGCATTCAACTACCTTCCAAACAGAATTGAACACAATCCACCGCTGCCACCTGGTTTGACCGCCACACGCAAGCAAAAACCCCGTGGCGGCGATAGAATCTTTGGACACCTTGACTTCTGCTGGTTGATGCCCGACGGATCGCGGCACTCTGTTTCTGCCGCGAAGATAATCTTTTATCCGCAGTATCCCGAGGTAAGGCTCTCGGGATTTCTCCGAGGCTCAAACTGTATACCGAGTGAGTACCTCAGAGAGAAATCTGGCGAGGTGTACTCCAATCGGCTGTTGTTCCTCGGCGTCGATTCGACCGGGACTGTGCTCGCGATGCTCGTGGTTGGCAATGACGAGTTGCGCGAGAAACTTCGAAGTGAGGATGGCTACGACGGTGCAGCGGGCCTTAATCAAATCGAGCTGCTGCAAGCTGGGTTATCTTCGCGACAGCAGTTGATTTCACGGCTACGTGACATTCATAACGCTGGATGGGTCACCGGGCGTCGCCTTTCAGGCAGTGAAATTGTTCCCACGTCGGCCCCGCAGGCTGTGGGCTACACTTTGGAGGCAATGCTGGGGATCTCACCGAACGGCAACAATGAACCTGATTTTGCTGGGTACGAGATCAAAGCGATGACCGTCACAGGCTTTGATCAGAGTGACAACAAGGTTGTTACGGTCATGACACCAGAGCCCGACATCGGAGTTTACCATGACCGATCGGTCTTGGAGTTTCTGGGTCGATGGGGGTACCCGGACAAGCGCGGTCGTGAGGATCGACAGAATTTCGGCGGGATCTATCGCGTTGCAAATCGGCATTGCACGACAGAACTAACGCTCACCCTGTATGGCTACGATCCGGAAGATCCAGATCGTTTCGATCCGAATGGTTGTTTGGCACTTGTGTCGGACGACGACGTGGTTGCTGCGGGTTGGACATTTAGAAAGCTTGTCGAGTGCTGGTCTCAGAAACACGCAGCCGCTGCGTATGTTCCTGCGATGTGCATGGACGATCCGAAACGCTTTCACTACGGCTCCAGGGTTCTGGTTTGTGAGGGCACGGACTTCATGGTGGTCTTGTCTGCATTGGCGGCCGGTCACATGTATCTCGATCCGGCAATCAAGGCGGAAGGCTACAGCACGCCATCGCCAGTCACCAAGCGGCGGAATCAGTTTCGAATTCAGCGGTCTGAGATTCCTCGGCTTTATAAGAGAAGTCTGACAGTCGAATTGTGAATGTGAAATGAAGCGTACTATAGTGACTGTTGAAATAAATGGACTCACTACGGCAGATCTCTTCTGATGGGGAAGTGAAGAAATGGACCAGGATGAATTGACACAGCGACTGACGCTGGCAGCCAGAGAGCACATTCCAAACGGATCTGCAATCGCCGAAAAAGCGATGGGGAAGGTGCTGAAAGAGCACGGGTTCAATGGCCGTAGTTCATGGCTCAAAAGGAACTTTTCCATGCTTGTGGAAGAAGTTCAGGTGAGGGCATTCGAAATGTACCTGGCCTCTCAATCGCCCGCAGCTAACATTGCGTTCCGTGAAGTGCTGGGACCATTGCTCCCGGCGAGGCCATCAAAGTCTCAGTTTTTTGAGATGCTCGAAGACAACTTTCCGGCAATCGATCGCTTCTTTCTGGGATTGGGACAAGGAAGAAAAGCTCGCGCTGGCACCGCTATGGAGTATGTGATCGCAAATTTGATCAGCCGCTTGGGGTACCCATACACGCCTCAGGCGAAAATCGATGGTCAGCCTGATTTTCTGTTTCCGAGCGTTGAGCACTTCAACAAGATGGCCATGGATTGCGTCATCTTCACGGTTAAGCGAACGCTGCGTGAACGGTGGCGACAAATTGTCACTGAAGGAAGCAAGGGCCTGCAGTTCTTTCTTGCGACGATCGACGCGAGCGTCGCTACGAAGGAACTGTCGATCATGAAGAATTATCGGGTCTGGATGGTTGTCCCGAAGGACGTAAAGGCAAACTGCTATCCCAAAATCCCCAACGTTCTGTCATTCGAAGAATTTCTTTCTCAGCACCTTGATCCTGCGATGGTGCGATGGAAAAAGAACGGAGTGATCTGAGCTCACGTTGATTGGTGTCCGCAGCGCGTCGGCTAATGTAAACTTATCACCGTGGTTCCGACAACAATGACGCCAGTGACGAGGTTGGGGGAAACGCCATGACGTGCACGTGATCTGCCAGGACGCAGAAGCCCTGGAACTGAACATCCTCGTTTGAAACATTGTCCACCACTCTCACACCACCATCACCCCGCAGTCACATTTCGTTTTTGTCAAAACTGCTTAGCGGTCGCAACTGTGTGTTTTGGGCATCCTAAGCGGTTCAAACGGATGATAACCCGGGGCGATGTGAGAGTCCGAGAGGGGCGAGAGTTGCGGGGGAAATGGCGGCCGGGGGGGTGGCGGCGGTTGCGGATGGTAATGTCGCGCTTGCTGCGGCGGCAGAGAGTCCGGGATCCCGGGTGTCGGCGGAAGTCGTTGCCAGAGTTGGCGTTGTGTTGCGGGGAGTGCCATGACTGCAGCTCCGGCGGCGTCTCAAAACCCGGCGGTCTGCGGATTTCGATTTTGCGGAAACTGTTGGTGGGCTGCAGGTTCGCAGGCTGACTGCGGGGTTTTGACATCACTGCAACGCCAAGGGGACCGTCGTGGATGGGCTCGGTCTCACGGAGTCGATGCTGAAAACCGCGATTTTTCCTCGGTTTTTGAACCTTTCGGAATCGCAGAGGCGTTTTCGGAATCGAAATGTCTCTGTTTGAATTTCGAGGTCCGTGTCGTTCGCTCCACTTAAACCCCGGTGTCGAAACATTTTTCGACCCCGGGGTTATTTTCATGCGCGAACCGAGACATCCCGCCAAAACGCGTGACGTAACGCCAGTGTTTTCAGCCACTTACGCACACACCGCCACAGCCGGCGTGTCTCTGCCGCCGACTCCGTACGTCGAAAACCCCGATGCAGTTGCAGAGCCCGGTGCCCGAAACTCCCGAAAGTCTCGCCCACACCAGAGACACCCCGGATCCGGGTTATATGGGGCATCCGGTTCGCTAGTGATTCCGCCAGTCATCCGAAACACCGGCAGCGCGGAGCCAGCAGGGCACAGTTCTGCGGCCATATCCCAGCAGCATTCCCAGAATGATCGTGAAAAAATATTCCCGGCTTCTTCGGTCCAGAACGCTGGTGAGAATTTCACACCAATCTGCTATCAATGCGGGCAGCGTCCATGCAGCCATCGGGGTAATCCTTCGGGGCGAGAACTGTTCTTGGTAAAACAATTCTTACCGAGGCTCCCCGTGGCTGCGTAGACCAATTTTCTTCAACGGCTGTGCTGCTCATTCTGTTACAGAGATGTCCGAAAGTGCAGTTCACCTGTAACGCGGAAAATCAGGGAGTGCCACCAGACAATCACGCAAGTTGAGGCTAACCAATACCAAATCGGATCGCAGCAGAGTAAACGCCACACTGAGCTTCGTGCATGCTGGACCCATTCCCCGGCTAGGACCCTTTCTTCTTTGTTTTTATTAACGCTTTTCCGTTCGGCTTTTCTCTATAAAAAACAATATCTACTTTTCCGTCGTTCCGAATACTCTCAATGCATGTTCGCCCTTCTGCCATTGACTCAACCTCCAACTCGCCACCCTCTGCAATTAGCTTGACGAACTCCGGAAAGTAATCAAATTTACGCAAATTCGGCGGGAACGTGTCTTTGGACGTCTCAATGTGCTTGAACACGACATCCTCAAAATTCAGCACGTTCGAATGCGATGCACCTACAGGCCACCATGCAGACAGAAGAACCCAGTGGTCGCGCCCTTTATCATCTTTCCCCGCTTGATAAATCTTAAAGCTAACGGTGTATTTCGGAAGAGGCACAAAACCCTGCCAACAAAAATCACCGCTTGGGAGGTGCGATAACAAATGATCGCGATTAAAGTTAATTAAATCTGCGGGTGTGAGATCTCGATGAAACCACAACCAGCCATTATTCTTCGATTCCTTCGTCTTGTCATAAAATGCGTATAAAGGCGTCTGAGTATCACCACTCATGCATTTTGGGTTCGTTTGCACTCTGTGTACCCTCCTGTTTGAATTGCGACTTATGGTTTTGCCTGCCCATGCCACGATTCTCTGCATATAGAACGGGATCAGTCAGCCATTGAGTAACTGTATTTAATCCCACGGACCTGAAGCCTCGCTGGGGACAACCGTTTTGATCCGTCTCAGCAACTGCCGAAACCAGAATCCCAGTGGCGTCCTGCTCGGCAAAATGCTCGTAATAGAGAGCAGGCAGTCTTTTGGACAAGAACGCCGGCACACTTCCGTACTTTTTTTCAATCTCTTCTTGATACTGATTAAACGCAGTGAAGACAACAGCAATATGCCGCGGTCCGTCATGCACAAAGCGAGTTTCGCCCGAACCGCAATTGCCCAACAACTGAAAGTCAGCAGAGGACAGCTCCGGCACTTCAGATTTCAACTGCTGCGATTGCTTTTGCTTTATCGCAGACAAAAATTCCTTCAGAGAATGCTCTCGCAACTTTCTCCGCCGTACATCCTCTTCTTCGAAAGATTCATCGATAAAATCCTTTAGATTGATGAGCAAAAGGACTTTCGAGGCTCCCAGCAAATACTCCACCAAATCTTTGTCTTTTTTGCTGTCGGTCGACTGCTCATTTTCAAAATCTCGCCTGGCAAACAGTCTTTGAATGTCCTCGCCGGGGCAATCCAGCAACGTCATTTCCTGATCTTCTTTGCCCCTGATTCGCAGTTTCCAACTCAGTTTCCGTTCCATGTTTGTTGAATCAAGCCACTCGCCCCGCTGAAGCTTCGCGTAGTTGAGTTCGACATACTCAGCTACGTCAAAGTTCCTCGGAATCAGCAGCACGCCTCCCTTTGGAGTTGACAGATGGTGTGCAAGCACGGTGGTAAAAACCGTCTTGCCCGCCCCTCTGGTTCCGACGATTGCAATATTGTTAGTCATTGTTGACGCTATTCAGTGATAAGTCTTTGAAAGGCATTCTCTAATTTCACTAAGCAACTATCCCACTCCCGTCGCAACGCCTTGTTAACTTCAATTCTTGAGAATCTTTCCGCCCAGATTTCGCTCTTGTACTCGTCGTAGAAATTGGCCCACAGTTGCCGCGATCGGTTCCAGCCACCAAGTCGAAGCACACCATCGGTGAACTGCTCATTACAGGAAAATAATGCACCGTTCTTGTCAACACTCAGTCCCTTGAGAACCCCCGCACAATCTGACACAGCATTGTTACACGCACTCCACAATTTCGCTCGAACATCATTCCACCTGTTCCCGATTGCAAAACGGTAGTGGACAGACGCCTGTGACTCTTCGTCGAGCGGATCGAGCGTTCCCCGAACTTTTGCCAGCAAGTACCCTCTAAATGTAAATTCAGTGTTCGCGAATCGCTCAATAACCTCCGCAATGGCAGGGCCATCTTCGAGGGACCGCCACGCGGCCGCCAGTTGCTTCAGCCATTTCTGCGGATCGGTGGTGTCAAACAATTCCCTCAGTCTCCCCGTATTCCAGAATATATCACAAACTTCACTGCGCAGCACATCAATACTTTCGGTCAAGTCGTCGTCCAGCTTGTCGAATGCGGTCGCCAAGGTTACGCGCAGTTCATGAAACAAGTCGCTTGTGAATTGCGGCAACCCCTGACCAGCAAAGTCTTTGTCCTCAATTTGCTCCAGTCGCTTTCGAACCTGACCAAGCACGGCCTGCTGGATTCCATCCACCTGTCCGTTCAGCTTCCCCGTCTTGTCTCGATTCTCTCTGTAAGAATGCGTGAGATGCTGAAGGCGGTGGGCTACGCTGTTCCAGAGCGGATCAAACAAGGAATGCAGCTCGGCTGCTCCCATCGTGTCTGTGCGAACGCTTTTAGGCAGGGACGTCTTAGCGTCCTCGACAATCGACTCGAGTTGTTTTGCTATGGCTGTCACGTTGGCGAACCGCGAATCGGATAGAGTCTTGTCCAAAGCTTGCTGATTGCCAGCGATGTCCTCAAGGATGCTGTCAAACGACGCCAAGACTTCATTGGGTTGGCGGGCATCGAGTGTCACGAAACGACGACACTGAATCTTCTGCTGAATCTGCCCTTCGAAACTTTTCGTTTCGTTTTCGGTGCCATCACGGTTGACGATGAAGTATGACCAGCTCTTCGGCTCAAACTCGTGTACCGCCTTCGGCAACAGATCGTACAGCTGAGTATCCTCGGGCGTCGCAATCCCGCCTTTCGGAGTCCGCTTCAGCATCAGGACAGCATCGAGGTTTTTGCCGATGTTTTGCACCAGCGAATCTTCTGCTCCGCAGACGAAGTCGCCGAGGCCCGGCGTATCGCAAACGGAAATATTGCCCGCATCCTCGACACTGAATGGACAGTAGATAGTCGCCATCCTGACGGCCAGCCAGGTAGCGATCTTCTTTCCATTGACGTCCTGCTGTGCAATGAAAGAACGAATTCGGTCTTTGCCGATGCGTTCCGAAGGTTTTCCCAGCAACGGCTGATATTCCTTCGCCACCGCGTGACGGTAACTCAACTTGTCGTACAGGGCATCCTCTGTAGCTGACAACTTCCGGTTCGGTGTCGCCAGCGGTGCAGACGCAAACGCTTGAAACGATGTTGGCAAAGGCGTCAGTGACAACTGCATGTAGAACGGTGCGATGATTTCCTGCAGAAAACCGCTTTCCGTGAAGTACTCGACATCTGCATACGTGTCTTTGTGATTGATGATCAGGGACGGTGCGCCCGTGCAGTGATCTGTTTCAGCTGCGGGTATCTCGTCACCTGTCAAGCCTGTCAGCGCCTGGAGAAATGTGCTTTTCCCTTGCCGAGCATTTCCCACAATTCCAATGTTCAGCGTACCGCGACCGAAGCGAAGGGCAAGCTGTTGCAACTCCGCCTGTTGCTTGGTGATGTTCGCCTGCAGTGCCGGTACTTGACGTTCCAGCATCGCAATCTTGTTGCGGGACTCCTCTGGAATGTCACGCTGTACCATACTCGGAAGGAATGCAACAAAATCTGCAAGCGCCGCAAATGCGGTGCGCAACTCTTCTACCTTCCTGTTTGCCTTCTCGGCAAATGGACGACGATTCGCCAGAATTTCGAATATCTTCCCTGAGCGGGAAGACCCTTCGCCTTTTGCCAACAAGGGGCCACCGGTTTCGTTCATTCGAGACTTTCTGGGCGTTACTCAGTGTCAATCAGATTTCGGATGGACAGTTTATGCATACGATTCCTGAGTGTACCCATCCGCTGCAGCGCTGTCACGAGAAATACACCGCACTATGGAAGCAAAACGGCGGCACCCGCAGGTTGTCCTGTCGTGGTCGTTTCCATTTATTTCAATACCGCAATCGGCAGGATTTGCATCATTGGCGTTTTTCGCAAAAACACGCTCGTTTTTCTTTTTTTCAATGCCGGAAGCAAAGGTGTTCTTGCCGGAGTCGCATTCTGAGAGGGCCCGCTATATCTCGATCGGGTACCGCACTTTTGATCCCTCTGCGATGCCCAGGGGACCGTCGTGGACCGGCTCGGCCTCACGGAGCCGATGCTGAAAATCGCGATTTTTCCTCGGTTTTTGAACCTTCCGGAATCGCAGAGGCGTTTTCGGAATCGAAATGTCTCTGTTTGAATTTCGAGGTCCGTGTCGTTCGCTCCATCGAAACCCCGGTGTCGAAAATATTTCGACCCCGGGGTTTTTTCATGCGCGATCCGAGACATCCCGCCAAAACACGTGACGTAACGCCAGTATTTTCAGCCACTTACGCACACACCGCCGCAGCCGGCGTGTCTCTCCCGCCAACTCCGCAGGTCGAAAAAACCGATGCAGATGCAGAGCCCGGTGCCCGAAACTCCCGAAAGTCTCGCCCACACCAGAGACACCCCGGATCCGGGTTATATGGGGCATCCGGTTCGCTAGAGCGTTTTCCGATGGCTGAAATGGACCTGCGGGTTATGGGGGGGAGACGGCTTTTACCTTCACTTTGGCGAGGGATTTGTTGGGAAAGTGTCACTGCCGAGCAGCATTGACGATGAGCAAAATCACCCCGGTGACGCAGCCCAGTCCGATGATGGCATAGCCGACTCTGAAGGCCATGAATTGCCCCGGATTGTTCGTCGGCTCGAATGTCGCCAAGAAGCCGAAGACGCAGAATGCCGCCGCTGCGAGCAAGAAAAGTGAACCGATGATGGCCAGAACGATTTTCATTTGAAGCCACTCCGCACCACTCACTTCAACAGCACCAGCAGCATGGTCATGGTTCCTGCCTCTGGCTCGCAATTGCTCTGGGAGAATCTTCCAACTAATGATCGAACCACAAGTCGTGCAAGGCATCCGAAATGTGTCGAGGAATCTCTCGGCTGGGCCACTGGCTTAACTTGCCCGGTCCTCCAATCTGGACGTAGAGCTTCTGGAACCGCTTCCAAGTCAGAGTCGTTTCGTGAGCGTCGGGGAACTCTTCGACGTAGAACCACGTCAAATTGTTCTCTTCGTCGTCCCTTCGCAGCAGAATTGGTGCGTGGTGGTAAACGGCTTCCGGCTTCCCCTTGCCGCTGGCGGTCCAGATGCACACCACCACGTCACCCGCCTTTGCTTCTTTGCGAAATCGTGAGTTGCCTCGAAACCGAATCCATGAAATTGAACTGTCTTCCTGGCTGACGTGCTTCTCAGCTTCTTCCATCCCCTCTTCAACTACCTCCTTCTCTTCCTCCTTCACCTCAACTGGTTTCAGGCCGACGAGCCACGACCGGGGAACGGGATCATCTTTGGTCTTCGCCTTCTGACCGAGTATCGGATGGGGCCGCATCGTGACCGGGAGTTTGCAAATGCGTTCGATGAATTCCTCGTCAACCGCATTCCCATCTTCCTTGAGTCTGTCGATCAGCAATCGGGCAGCGCTTACCACGGTTGGCTGGTCCGTCAAAAGGGCGGCTTCCGTCCGTTTCTCGGACTCCTTAGACAGATTGGCCGACCCGATCACGGCATATTTGTCGAAGACGTAGACCTTTGCGTGCAGTCCCGTGATCGAAACGATTTGTGCTTCGCGTTTCCACGCCGCCTTGAGAACGGCTGCACTCGTCTGGCCTGATTTGATCGCCTCGTCACTCGCATCAGCAATCAGTACGTCCCCTTTGCCAAATGCGATCTTGGTGTCGTCAGTGACGTAGGCGATGGCGGCGTGCTTCTTCTTCGCAATCTTGGCAAGTTGCTTCAGTCGTGGCCAAAGTCCAGTTGAGAGTAGCTCATTCATGGTTGTTCTTCTTTCTTGCCGCCGTCGCCTTCTTTAGGGCGGGTCGATTAGTCAAGTCGTGCCAGGATCATAGTCCGTCACCCAACCTCCATATAGACGCCCGCGTTCCGCTCCGGATAGCTCTCGTAGACATGCTCGAAAACAGCGGAACACTTCTGTGCGAACAAGGGGCGGTCATACGCCGCTGGCAGCGTATCCAGTGTGTCCTCAATCG
>Ga0194123_10005419_pt1 | contig 13717 bp, 13 predicted proteins | sample TA2MahsurfametaG_5_FD_155479 | JGI IMG/M metagenome (GOLD analysis project Ga0194123, IMG submission 155479) | Freshwater microbial communities from Lake Tanganyika, Tanzania - TA2015023 Mahale A surface | ecosystem: Environmental > Aquatic > Freshwater > Lake | place: Tanzania: Lake Tanganyika... | reverse complement strand
AAGAACATCAGTATCTATTCGTTACCACTGCACTTCGGCAAAAGAGTAACTGGGTCCCAGGGAGGTCAATGCAAGCCAGAAGAGGATATCCCACGCTATCTCAAGCTTCATCAGCAAAATCGGATACGGCTGGAAGGTCTGATCAGTAAGCGATATCTCCTTGAGGAGATCAATGACGCCATCGATGAAATGCGAGATGGCTCATTGGCGGGTCGCTGCATGATCACCATGTAAACAAAGGCAGTGTCGACTGGTGGGGATTTCATAGCATGCACTACAGTGCGCGTTGAACAGCGAGACACGCTTAGTACCAGCATCTGACCCAGGGTATCATTGCTTAAGGCCTGCATCATTTGCCAGAGGTAAATAACATGTCAGAGATTTCAAGTCTTCCCCTTGGCCAAGACGAACACGGACCAGTAAGGCTTGACAAGGATGCGGTCCTTGCTCAGGTGATCTCTGGAGTCGCTGAGACTGATACCGTCATGCGGCTTGTTGGTGAGCTTCTTGAGGCAGGGGAGCCTGTTCCCAGCGAGATTGAACATTTCTCACTCGTCCATGACATCAGCGAAGATCCGTCAAGAATAGACCTGAAAAGACGGTTGGTCTCCGTCTTGAGAACGCTGGGGAAGGACATACCATCCGCACTCGCCGAAGAGATTCGCACGTCATATATCGAAGAAGAAAGAAGCACCAATTTCCAGGCAATGATGTCAGAGTATGGCGCCAGAGTAGGGACAAGAGATATGGATTCCGAGTTTCTCATTAACTATGAGAATATTCGCCGCTTCTCCATGACATCAGTTGAGCGCCTGTACTCTCTGTGGGAGGCGATTGACTATCTCATCAACAGTGTAGTCAGTGGTGACATTGTTGAATGTGGGGTGTGGTGAGGCGGGAGCATGATGCTTGCGGCAAAGAGACTGGCAAACCGCGAAAAGAAAGACAGGAAGATTTGGTTGTATGACACCTACACAGGGCTGCCGAAGCCAGATACAGAGTTGGACGTAGATATTCTTGGAAATCGTGCAATTGACGGATGGGAGCCTCGCACTTCAGGGGATGGCCAGACCTTTTGGGGCTATGCGACAGAAGAAGATGTTCGCAGCAATATGGCAAGCACCGGCTATCCCGAAGAAAACTTGCGATTTATACGTGGTCTGGTTGAAGAAACAATTCCAAGTCAGGCACCCGAACAGATTGCCCTCCTAAGAATTGATACTGACTGGTATGCATCTTATTGCCATATACTAGAGCATCTTTACGACCGTGTTTCAGTAGGCGGTGTTATTATATTTGACGACTATGGTCAGTTTCTTGGCGCACGCAAAGCAGTCGATGAGTTTCGAAGAAAGCAAGGGATTCACTCTTATCTTCATCGAGTTGACTTCTCATCCCGAATAATGATAAAATCCTAGAAGTAGATCAAAGGCGGACGAAGACGATACTATAGGCAGTCTTTATCAGATTTAGAGAGGCCAGATAGGCCTGTAAATATAACAGAAAACATGCCGTTCGTCTATGAAGAAGCATAGGCTTAGAAATCCAGAAATGCATTCGGCTAGGTTCAGCACAGTTGAGATCCGAACAGACGTCGTCGACGACTATTGGCGGACGGAAATGCGTGTCTAGGCAGGTGCAGGATCAACTCTCCCTATCCATTCCATTGTAAGAATGAATAATAAAGCGTGATCCACTCCACGTATACGCCCCCCAAGACGAGAACTCAACACCAAACTGCTCCACTATCTCCTGAAATGCTTTGCGTTCCCCATAGGCAGGGTCTGCCCTATTGCACATCCAGTCATCAAAACAGATAACAGCACCCCTCGAAACTTGACCTCTCGCGAAAAGGGGAGTGAGCGCATCAATGGCAGAGCTGTAAAGATCTGAGTCAACATGAATCATCGCAAAGCGTTGGCCAGAAGGAATCAAGGGTACGGTTTCGGAATACCAACCTTCAACCAGAGAATACCTTTCATTAGGTAAGATCAACGAGATCTGAACTTCGAGCTCGGTCTTGGTGAGGCCCACGCATCCACCCCTGCTCCAGTGGCCAAGCACAACATGTGGCGACTCCAGGTCTGGAGATCGATCGGGATCGGGGAGACCCTCAAAGCTGTCGTACAAATGAATTCGTTTGGGTGGTAGAGAATACTGTTTCTCCACCGCGAGCATGGAAAAAGCCATGGCTCGTGATGTTTCGCCTGTCATAGTCCCAAACTCCACAATATCACCGTCAACGGCACTTCCATAGGCATAATAGACAGCTTCCATGAGGCCCTGAATCCGATTAGCCTGCATAAGCTCTTGGATAGCTGAAATATGCTCAGGGATTGCCATGATGAGAACGGAAAAGAATAAAGTTTAAAGTGACTAAACGAGAAAGTGACCCAAAGAGAAGGCGAATCACCTCAGTTGACGGCTAGTTCAGATCCTACAGGCGTAAGCGCCGCATAGCAAGAAGTAACCATGTGCAAAGTCATTAGCTTCCAATACACCATCACATCTAAGGATGTTCCTGTTGGTACCAGAATGCAACAACGATGCGGCAGGCAGCACGCCACCATAATTGCGTCAGAAGCGCAAGGGGGCATGGAATGGTGCGTGTGCAGACGAATGCAAGGACGCGTCAGTTGTCAAGATTGACGGACGGCGAAGACAAGTTAACATTTGACATTGGCATTCTGAACATGGGGATTAGCTTCGGGAACATAAAGCTGCTTGAAGATTACGACCTTATCGGCCAACGGAAGCGAATTCTCGACTTTGGGAGCTCAAACCTGTACGGGGCAACACCAGAGCAGATCATCAACTTCGTCGAGAAGTACAATCCTCGGCCAAAAAGAGACCTCGCGGACTGGGCAACGGCCTTTGCCGATGGGTCAGGGGTGGATGCTGATGGAGTGAACAAGAATGAGAGCTTCGCAGGCGAGCTCTTTGAAATGGCGGACATGCACTACGATTCAATCGACATTGCGAAGGGCTACAAGACCACCATTGTCGACCTCAATACGCAGGTCTTACCCAAGGAGATGGTCGGACAATATGACTCTGTGCTGAACTTTGGAACAAGTGAGCATATACTGAATCAAATGAACACATTTGCGGCCGTCCATACGGCCACAAAGGCTGGGGGGATGATGATGCACAGCGTGCCCAGCATTGGCTTTGTGGATCATGGATACTTCTGCTACACGAGTCGCTTCTTCTTTGATATGGCGGGATACAACGAGTACGAGCTTATTGACATGTGGTTTGAGCAAACGGAAGGCAGTGAGAATCTGTTTGCATCAGCGCGCCAGTATCAGACTTACTTCCCGATGCTCCGGGAGAGGCTGGCTCGAATTGAGACAGAGGAGCGCGAACGATCCTTGGACCTGCTTCAGGTACCCGTTATTTCCCTTTCTATCGTTTATCGAAAGACATCCAAAAAACCGTTCATGGGGATGGTGGAGACAAGCACAAGCGTTGGTGATGTCTCAGCCCAGGTTCTGAGCAGCTATGTTCCAACAACATAAGGTACAGAGCACAGGATTCATCTGCTCGGTTGCTCGCGGGAGCATCCCGTCATCTTCCTGCTGAGTCCCGAAGCTCAGCCAGACGGATGGAAAGAGCCTGGTTCTCAGGATGGGCAGAAAGTGCAGACTCAACAACTCGGATTTCCATGGATGTGGGGACAGGAAGTCCTTGGGCCCGCCTGACCTGGATGAATCGATTCAGCATGGAAATGTCATCGGGTTGCAGCCTCAAGGCATAACGGAGGCCCTGCTCCTCCAGTTCAAGTGGGGGCAGCTCGCCTCGTTTGGCCATATCGGTCGCCAGCTCATAGCTCCTGCGAAGGCTGGCTTCGTCGTCCTCACGGGCAGCCTGGACGACAGAGTCCCGGTACCGCTCAACCAGTTCCGATGCTGGGCCTTCCGAAACAACGGAGCCATGCTCGAGCAACACACAACGGTTGCAGAAACTGGCGACAAGCGACTCAGAATGGGAAGCGATGACAAGAATGGCCGCGCGCTTCATCAGATCCTGCATCTTCTCCTGGGCCTTGTGAGCAAACTGCGCATCACCGGTCGCCAGACCCTCGTCCAGCAAAAGAATCTCAGGCTCCACAGAGGTGGCAATAGAGAAACCCAGTCGTGTCACCATCCCAGCGGAATAGATCCTGACAGGCAGATCGATATAGGGGCCCAACTCAGCAAATTCGATGATCGCGTCCATCCTCTGGCTGATTTGCCGAGGCGTCATGCCAAGATGAAGACCACAACTCACTATGTTTTCTCGCCCGGTGCCGTTAACGTTCAATCCGGGAGTGGTGTTGAACAGTGTTGAGATACGGCCTACTGACAGTACCCTCCCGCGGGTAGGCGTGTAGGCCCCTGCCAATAGTCGCAACATGGTTGTCTTGCCGGCTCCATTGTGGCCAATCAAACCAAGACGATCACCTTCCCTGAGGTCCAGAATGATATCGCGCAGGGCACTGACAACGCCGCGATTCGTGTCAATGGACCCTCCTGTTTTTGATGTGGCGAGGGACGACCCCTGGGCGGCTGAAAGTTGAACCTGAAACTCAACCCAGGCGTGAGAGACGGTCAGACGGATCATGGTCAGAAGGAGTCCTCAGTACCAGTAGGCGAATTGGTCACGGTTTCGTCCGTAAACATAGAGAGTGGCGATGGTGCCGATAAGGAGAGTAAGGAAAGACACCAGCCAGCTTTCCGCAGGTGCAGGGGAGCCGAGCAGGGGAGCTCGAACGACGGTGACCAGGTGATAGAAGGGGTTCAGATCCGCCAGATAGGCCAACTGGGGCCCAAGACTTCCCTTGGGCCAGAAGACTGGCGTCACGAACATGGCAATCTGCATCACACTTGATATCGCTGGGATGAAATCTCTGCGTTTGAGGCTGATGATGCCGGCCAGAAGGCTTAACCAGATGCCATTCGCCAACACCACAAGAAGTCCTGGAAGGGCCATGAAGGCCACCCATCCAGGAGCATGCCATGTACCAATGATGATCAGAAGATAAAGAATAAAGTGATGCGCAAAAAGGATCAGAGCTCTCCAGACATGCTGGAACGTAAAAGCGATGTACGGAAACCGCATCGACAACGCCGTTGACTCACCAGCAATAAGGGTTTCCGTCCCCTCCGTAATGAAGGAAGAAATGAGCGTCCAGACGACGAGGCTAGTGCCGACAAACCGAAAATACTGAGCCGAGTCCTGCTTCAAAGCAGCACTCCAGATCACACCCATCACGATCACATAGATTCCGAGACTCAACGTATGCCAGAATGGCCCGATCCGCGTTCTACGGTATCTCCAGATCATGTCAATCCAGCCTGAATGGAGCCACATCGGAGACAGTCGGATGGCACGCCTGCAATCCCGGAGGGCGATCACAAGGGGAGGACCCGGCGACGGGGAGATCGCTGGTCTGGCGGGTGAGACGTGTTCGGAAACGCGCATTCCTGGTGGTCGCAATGATGGATTCCTGGGGATGGTTGGAAAGGCTGACTGAACGACTCAAGTGGGTACGACAATCGACTGACCCGGTGCGAAGGGCTGCCTCAGGGAATGCTGCTGGGCACCTTGCTGGGCAGCGGATCGCTGAAAATGGAGCGGGGGCTCGCACGAAGAATGGAGCGGAAGATCCCTCCTGCAGCCACAAAACTGGCGTTGCGAGCAATGACAGCTGGCTCACTGGGGATGGACAACGCCAAAAGGCAAAGCCTGACGTCACGCGCCAGCAGCTCCGACGAAGGAAGGATCGGAAGCTTGGCTCCAGAGAGATACTTGCCTTGCTTCTGTGGGGTATCGTCAGCCACAAAGTCAATGAGATCAGATACATCCATGAAGTTGGCAAAGGCATGGGCAAGATGCCCTGCGCCAAAGAGAGCGATCGGACCCTGTTCGCGACGGAAGGCCTCCAGGTCATCCCGCAGCGTCTGCCGCGCCATGGAATAGCCCCTGCCGTACGGCTCCAGGCTCCCGATCTTGGAGCGGGCGGCCTCGGAAACCAGGGGACTGGCAGGCGGACCACCCTTACGGGCCAGCAGAACGAGGGAGTTCTCAAACGGCCGCTCATAGATCTTCAGCCAGAGTGTGCTGAAACCACCGAGCGCAGGCACGAGGGCAAAGGTTTCAGGCGTAAAATACAGTGAGTGCTCTTCCCAGATCATGCAGTACTCTCCAAGTTCCAGACTTGACGAGCAATCGGGAATCTCAAGCATCAGCAGACCATTCGGAGCTACAAGCTCCGCCAGGCCGGCCATGAACGCCTGGAGATCCTCCGTGTGCTCGGTAATGTGCCTGACAATCAGCAGATCAGCAGGTGGGTGCTTCTTGGCAATCGCAGCCATCGTGACAGGGGAGACAAGCTTCTGAACCGTTTCAATATTGGCTGCGGGATCCGTGAGCCCGAAGTCATTCTTGAGGTCAAGGCGCCACGTGCGTGGAAAACCCTGGGCCCGGAAGCGGTCAACCGTTGTGTCATCCTTGTAGGTCAGTCCTCCGACGACTGACTCAGGAGTGAGAATCCGCTCCCCGATGATGCGTGCCACAGCATCATCGAGATGCTCCTCAGGTTCACGGGCAAGGAGCCAGTCATAGGGAGGAACTAACGCATGGTGAGGAACCGGCTGCATCAGCTGGACGGTTCCACAACGCTTACACTGACCAAGCACCAGGCTGTAGGACATCTCAGGCTGGTGGACATCCTCAATGAAGAAGGAGGCCACCGGGTGCTCTCCGACATCAAGATGGGCAGCGACTTCGGAAGAGCCACAGACCAAACATGTCATCAAGGTACTCCTCAGAGTCTAGTCAGACTATGCCATGCGAGAACCGCTGCAATCAGATCTTTGCTGTTCAGGACAAAGAACCAATGGCTGCTGCCAGAAACGCCGCTCCCTCCTTTGGCTCACTCTCTGGAGGAGCCCATGGTGCCGACTCGCTAACCTCAAGCGTGAAGGGACCGACCGTCGTCTCAATGAAAACGACCCATTCACTGCTAAACAGGAGAGAATGAAATTGACCAGGCGGCATACGATAGAAAAAAGCGCCACCTTGGGGAGGTGGGGTCATGGATAGTTTCTCCACCAAGTGACCATCGGCATCAAACAAAAGAGCTTCACAAGTTCCTTCCACAATTCCTAGTGTCTCCACCTTAGAGAAATGTCGGTGCGGGCGGACATAGGAATCACGATGCATCACGATGAGCATCTCATGCTGCGCATCCACTGGGCTTGAATGGAAGCACAAACGGGCTCTCCTGCGTGGGGAAGCTAGAGCCGCTGACTTGAGAAAGTCCACATCGCGACAACTAACAGCAAGAAAGGCCCCATCTGAATAAAAGACCTCCGGAGCGACGGCAACAAACGATCGATCAGGAGTGGCCACGTGCGCAAGGGTGTGTTGACCCAAACTACACCCCGATCCATCCACAGACCAGATTGAGGAAGGGCATCCTGGAGTTGCCCGGAAGAAGCCTTGAGAAACAGAAACCACTCTGAGGAGTGACTGATGGTAGGATTATCCGAAATGTTGGGGAGCAACAATCTTCCCATGCCGTTACGATTTTCCAATGCCTGAGCGCCTGAAGGCCCGCTTGCTCACTGCCGTGTGGGGAGAGCGTTACGTCAAGGAGTTTGCTCAGAGATCCCTTCCTTCATACCTCGCACCCGGAAACATCCCAGCGATCGCCAAGACTGTCGATCTGGAAGTGGTAATTCTCACCACTAGGTCAAGCGTCAAGGCCTTCCGGAACGAGCCATCCTTTCAGAAACTTCAGGCTCTCTGCCATAGCCGGTTCCTGCTGATTGATGATCTGATCACGACAGGGAATTACGGGGTCATCCTGACGCTTGCCTATGCACGCGGAATCATTGATGCAGGAGCCGAGCAGGTGAACACCTGGTTCATCTTCATGAACTCGGATTTTGTACTTGCCGACGGAGGGTTGAAGAATCTACTACCGATTCTGGCCCGTGACGATCATGCCATCATGTCAGCGTCACTGAGAGTCAGGGCGGAGACGGTTATGCCGCTCCTCGATCACTTCATTGCTGAAAGCGGAACTCAACTCGCCATCTCCCCGAGAGAGGCGGTGGGTCTTGCTTTGGCCAATCTGCACGGGACCGTCATCGGCAAAACGATCACGCAGGATCTTGTGACTTGCCAGACCCATAACCAGATCTACTGGGGAGTTGATGAGTCGACGTTGCTGGCCCGCAATCACCTGATCTTCATGCTCGCCATCAAGCCGGAAAGGCCGATGCGGGCTGTCAATTCCTACTGCGATTATGGGCTGGTGCCGGAACTAGTGCCATCAGGCAGGATCCATGTGATCGGTGATTCTGACACATTTTTCATGATGGAGATGCAACCCTCCCAGCAGGAGTCCAGCTTTCTCTGCTATGGGACGAAAAGCCAGCTTGAGATCTCAGACGAGCTTTCTGGATGGACAACCAAAGAACATCGTCTATACGCCTCTCACGATGTGATCTTTCATGCCAGGGAGATCCCCTCCTTCGCTGAGAGCACCCGATCAGAGGCCCAGCGCTTCATCACTGACCTGCACGCCCAGTTACGAGCACCAATGGATCATGCCGACCATTTCTACTGGGTCAGGGGGCTGGAAGCCTGGTTCAGTCTTCGAGCTTTCTCCGGGGCCGCAAAACTTCCCGTCCCTCCGGAGTTGACTCTGCCGGACACCAGCGAGAAGGCGCCCACACCTCTCCAGCACCGACGGTCTGTGCAATCTTCCCTCAAGGGACGCTTTGCCCAGGTGGCCATGCAGTTCAAGCGTCTGTTAGGCAGCGTGCCCTATGTCTCGATCATGCACCCCCATTGGATCGATGCATGCATGCTGCTCAAGTGGGTCAGATCACAGCAACCCGATCCCCATGGGAAGAACCTGTTGATCTGTGAAGAGTTGAATCCTAAGACGTTTAGACTTAGCCAGGAATTCAATGCAGAAGCCATCAGTCTGGCGGGGACAATGACCCTAACCAAGAGATTTCGCAACGGTACAGACTACGCTAACATCTTGATCATGATTGATCCGAGCCTTGCCACCAGCGTGGGAAGAATCATCCACGAGCTCTACCAACTTCAAGGCTTCACAAATAGGCTCACTATCCACATGAGGCATCGCGATGGAGATATTCAAGGAGATCTCAGCAACGAACTCTCACGATGCATCACCGATCTTCTGCCGGACGACTGGCTGGCCCATGAATATACCGCCCTCTCGGCAGGTGGGTACCTGAAAGACCTGCTCAGCAAAAGTCATCTTACTCTCGCGCAAATTCTGATTGACTTTCAGATCAGACGACTGCCCCAGTTCACCCTTGCAATGTTTCTCTATCCCATCACCATCGCATTAACCGTTGCTTACAACGTCTGGATGGCAAAAAGAGAACGGAATTGCACGAACTACATTAGCTCAGTCTTGATCTCCATGCACAGGCTCCATCCTGCCGGAGATGCCAATCGAATCCTTTCTGAGCAACCGAGATGTTCATGATAAGATTTCGGCTAGAGTATTCCTTTTCGATCTAATAGGTTGATGGATCTCTGACAACGCTTCAATCCTTGCCATTGGGCTATATGACCAAAGAATCAACGTCCGTTCTGGTGGTTGGGGGCGATAGTCTTGTTGGCGGTGCTGTGACCCGTGCCCTGAAGGATCAGGGGAAGCAGGTCTTTAGCACTACGCGAAAAGCCGATACTTTGAGCACTGATCGTCTTTTTCTGGACTTCGAGCTAGCTGATTCCCTGGAGATTCCAGAAGTCGTCGGTTCTGTCCTGATCATCGCTGCTGCCACGAATTACGATCGCTGCGAACGGGATCCACTGGCACGGGTCATCAATGTCGAGCTCATTCCCAGACTGGCCAGGTCGCTCCTGGAGCAGGCACTCCATGTGACGTTCATCTCAACCAACTCGGTCTTTGGTGGCGAAACCGCCTGGCCTTCCGAAGATGCTCCCCATGCGCCAGGCATTCCCTATGCGCAACAGAAATCCGATGGCGAGAGGGCGATCCGTGAAGCCGCCGCAGAGCTTGGGGCCGGCGATCGACTCTGCGTGACCAGGCTGACCAAGATCCTTGCAGCCGATACCTCCCCGATTCCAGCCTGGCTCGACAGCTGGTCCCGCGGCCAGCCGGTCGAGCCGTTCGCCGATCTGATCTTTGCACCGATGTCTGTGAACTTTGTGGGGGAGTCGCTGGCCCGTATCGGGGAACTGCGGTTGTCTGGGAACCTGCATCTGTCAGGTTCTGAGAATGTCAGCTACGTGACGTTTGCCCAGGCGATCGGCGCAAAACTGGGGGTTCCTCCCTCTCTGATTCAGCCCACGACATCCACGGCTAAAGGCATACACATAGCCTTCAAACCGACCTACAGCGGTATCGGCATGGACAGAACTACCACCCTGACGGGCCTCACCCCCCAACCCCTGGACCAGGTGCTTGACGACCTGTTCTCCGACCATCCATTCGAACAAGGCCTTCATTCATGAGTATCCATTTCAACCACCGCGATACCTGCAGGCTCTGCAATTCCCCCAATGTGAAGTTGGTGGTGAAGTTACAACCCATACCTCTTTCGGAAGGATACAGACTCGATCCCGAGACAGCGCTCGGTGCTGAACGCTTCCCTGTCGACGTCTACATGTGCCAGGACTGCGGGCATGTGCAGCAGCTGGATGTGATCGATCCTGACAGTCTCTGGGATTCCTACACCTATGTCTCCGGTGAAGCCAAAGGAATGCCGGAGCACTTCCAAGCCGTCTCCCAGAAGATTCTCGAAAGAGCAAAGCCTCCCGCCGATTCACTGGTTGTGGACATCGGCAGCAATGACGGATCTCTGCTGAAGCCCTTCCAGGCCGCCGGACACCGGGTCCTGGGGATTGATCCGGCAACGGACGCGGCCCGCCGTGCCAACGAGGCCGGAATTCCAACCATTCCCGCCCTGATGACACCGGAGCTGGCCGAGACGATCCGGGAGGAGCATGGGCCCGCCAGTGTGGTCTGTGCCTTCAACGTGTTCGCCCATGCCGATGACCTCGGCGCGATGGCCGACAGCATCAGAATCATGCTGGCCCCGGATGGCCTCTTCTTCTTCGAAGCGCAATACCTGCTCGACATCATCGACGGCGTTCTGATTGCCACCATCTTTCACGAACACATCAGCCATCACTCGGTGAAGCCACTGGTGCAGTTCCTTGACCGCCATGGACTGGAGCTGATTGCCGTGGACCGGGCCAGAATCCAGCACGGCTCCCTGATCGGGACCGTGCAGCTCAAGGGTGCAGGCCGACCGGTGGAGGATTCGGTACGGGAGATTCTGGCCCTCGAGGAGGAACGGCATCTCGATGCCCTGGAGACGATGGAAACCTTCGCACGTCGCGTCGAGGCCCTTCGCGAGCAAACAATGGCTCTGGTGAGCCGGTGGAAGCAGGACGGTCACACCATCGCCGCCTTCGGCGCCGCCCGCAGTGGTCCCACCCTGATTGCCCAACTCGGTCTGCAGGGCAGCATCGACTTCATCGTGGACGATCATCCTGAGAAGGTGGGCAAATTTTCCTCCGGCGACGGCATTCCCATCCTGCCCACCTCGGCACTAGCCGAGCAGAAGCCCTCCTACACGCTGATCCTGGCCTGGGTTCACTCACAAAAGATCATTGCAACCCATCAGGACTATCTTGAAAATGGCGGCCATTTTGTAGTTCTTTGCCCCGATACTCGCGTCGTTAGCGCCCAAGGTACAGTAGACGCCTGATTCCACTTGTCCACTATAAATCCCCTTCCATGGAAAAACTGAAGACAAAAGAAACACAGTATCAAGTCTGCGTCGAGGCGGCCGAAGAAAGGGGGTATGAAACACTCGGATTGCGCAGTAACGAAAGCTGGCATGAAGATCCGAAGCACATTGTCTTTCGGCTCTCTCGATACAAGTTCATTGCCAAGATGTTCAGTGGCTACAAGAGCGTTTTGGAAGTCGGCTGTGGCGATGCCTTTGGCACCAGAATCGTGCAAGCCGAGGTGGAGAAGTTCACGGCGATTGATTTCGATCCCATCTTCATCGAAGACGTGAAGCAGCGCATGGTGCCCCGCTGGACGTTCGATGCCTTCGTCCACAACATGCTCTCCGGGCCCGTTCCCGGACAGTTTGATGGGGTGTTTGCCCTCGATGTGCTCGAGCACATCGAGAAGCATGATGAGCAGCTGTTTCTTGAGAATGCGTTCGCCTCGCTCGCTCCCCATGGGGCCGCCATCATTGGTATCCCTTCCCTGGAAAGCCAGGTCTATGCCTCGCCCCAGTCAAAGATCGGCCACGTCAACTGCAAATCGGCTCCTGAGTTGAAGGAGCTTCTACGCCACTACTTCCACTCTGTCTTCATCTTCAGCATGAATGACGAAGTGGTCCATACTGGCTATCACAGAATGGCGCACTACATCTTCGCCATCTGCGCTGACAGAAAGATTGTTACATGATCCGCAGTCCCCATTTCCGGAAGTAGATCCAGGCGCTATGGAGGTTGACGAGAACCAGCCACCAGCTTCTGTAGTTTCCTCGGCCCCAGTAGTGGATGACGGAAGCAATGGGCAGATGGATGGTTCGTCCGATGGTGGCCATCGACCGGGTCAGATCGGCATCTTCAAGATAGAGGAAGTAACGGGAATCAAACCCACCCACCTTCTGAAAGGCCCGCATGGACATCAACATGCAGCAGCCACTGAGGTACTCGACATCAAAGATCTGGGAGTAATCCTGCTGGGCCATCACATACCAGGCGTCATACCATCCCAGTGCCCGGCCCTTGAGCCAGGCCGGAATGAAGCGGCGACTGAACAGGCCCAGCACGGTCGGATGGTGCTTGCACAGCTTCTGCACCACCCCATCGGCACCCAGGAGCTGGGGGGCGGCCAGCACCACCTCAGGATGTTCCCGTAACCAGCCGATAAGGCGCTCGAAGGTGCCCTGCTGCCAGCTCAGATCGGTGTTCAGCACACCCATCCATTGGGCCGTCTCTCCCCTCTGCTGCAGGGCCTGCACAGCCCGGTTCACGGCCATGCCGTAGCCAGGGTTGTCCCTGTTGGCCAGAAACAACCTTGCCCCTGCGGCCAGGCGGTCCACCGGCTCCCCTGGCCGGTGGTCATTGACCACCAGCGCATAGCCGATCCATGGCTCAAGGGTCGCCAGGGATTGCTGCAACCGGCAGACTTCCTCCTCACCTGGATGGAAGGCCACCAACACAAGGATGACCTTACAGGCACCAACCGAAGCAATAGCCGTGACTACTGAGTTGCTCGAGCCCATAGCGTTCTTAACATCAGCATAGCTTCATTAGGCTTCCTGAGAAAGGAAGTACTGATTAGAGAGTTGTCAAAACCAGTGCGATCAAGAGGTAGAGCCGATAGAGAGCGCAAATGGACGCTTGGCCAACTCCTATTCACAAGAGCGCAAGCTGCGTCGCTTGTCCTCGAATGCCGGTTGTTTCTATGAGAACAGGATAGATCCACTCAAGCGGAGAGATTTATTGCCTTCTAATCTTATCTGACTTGATAATTGCCGCCATCGCTTTGCCTAGTTGTTGTGTCTCACCACGTTGATCAGCAGAGCAGCTCGTCGAGCCGCTGCTGAGGGGATCGGCTGCCGAGGGCTGAGTGTTTCCTGATCCGGTTATAGATCGACAGGTAACGGGGTAGCCA
>Ga0194123_10005412_pt1 | contig 13720 bp, 15 predicted proteins | sample TA2MahsurfametaG_5_FD_155479 | JGI IMG/M metagenome (GOLD analysis project Ga0194123, IMG submission 155479) | Freshwater microbial communities from Lake Tanganyika, Tanzania - TA2015023 Mahale A surface | ecosystem: Environmental > Aquatic > Freshwater > Lake | place: Tanzania: Lake Tanganyika... | reverse complement strand
TCGGCTGGCACAAGTACACCGGCTTTGAAGGCGACACCGTTTCCATCGATCGCTTCGGTGCTTCCGCCCCTGGCCCGCTGCTGATGGAGAAGTTCGGCTTCACCGTCGACAACGTGGTGGCCAAAGCCAAGCGGCTTTTCAAAAGTTAGGTAGAAGCGTTGTCCAAGGATCTTCGAGCTAAATGTTTGTCAAAGCCATCGTGCCTTGACCTATGCGGAACGACAGGCGGTTGGCACAGCATTTAGCTCATGGTAGAGCCCTACAAAACTGAAAAATCGCTCCCGGCAGAGGGCTCAACTGGGATGAGAACTCAGCTTGACGCCTGCTGTATCGACACTGGGTCAACCCTTAAGGATGCAATCAATGCCCTAGATGTGGGCAGAACGCGGATTGCCCTGATGGTGGATGGCGAGGGACGCCTAGTCGGCACCATCACAGATGGCGACATCCGCAGGTGCCTGTTGCGGGGACTAGATCTCGAGAGCCCCGCCAGCGAAGCCGTACGGCTGCAGTTTCAGGCAACTAAAGGAGAAATGCTTCGTTCTGAGGCAATTGCTCTGCTGCGGCGCCACTCGATCGATCAACTCCCGGTGATCGACGGGCAGGGACACCTCGTGGGGCTCTATCTACTCGAAGACCTTCTAGACAAACCGGCAGCCGGGCTGCCGAATCCCGTGGTTTTGATGGCGGGAGGGAGGGGAACCCGGTTGCGGCCACTCACGGATCACTGTCCCAAGCCGATGCTGAGGGTAGCTGGCAAGCCGATTCTCGAATCAATCCTCGAGCAGTGCATCGCCTCTGGAGTGCAGGAGTTCTATCTTGCCGTGAACCACCTCAAGGAACAGATCCTCGACCATTTCGGTGATGGATCCCGATGGGGGGTCCGGATTCAGTACATCGAGGAGGACACCCCCCTCGGCACTGCCGGTGCCCTCCAACTGCTGCCCTGCGAAGCCCGCCGGGGAATTCCGCTGCTGGTGATGAACGGAGATGTGCTCACCCGCCTGAACCTGGCCCAGCTGCTCCAGTTTCACGCCAGCCATGGTGCTGAGGCCACCCTTTGCGTCCGCAGCCATGACGTGGTGATTCCTTTCGGGGTGGTCGAAGCCGAGGGCGTGGAACTGGTGGGATTCCGCGAAAAGCCCATGCTGCGCCATCAGGTAAACGCAGGCATCTATGTACTGGAGCCCTCTCTCCTGGGCCACATTCCCCCCGGCGAAGCGATGGATATGCCTTCGCTATTGCTGGCGGCCCGGGCAGCCCATCAACGCGTGGCGGTCTGCCCGATCCATGAGTACTGGTGTGATGTAGGCCGGCCGGAAACCCTGCAGCAGGCCCATGAGGACTGGACTCGCATTGAGGAGCTGTCCTGACCATGACCCCGCCGAGGCGCATCCTGGTCTGCGGCCTCGGCAGTATCGGACGGCGGCACCTGCGTCTGCTTTACGAAATGGATCCATCGCTTGAGCTGGCCGCGTGCCGGTCCGGCCATGGACCTATTTGCCCCGAGGAGGACCTTCTGGTCGCTCAATTCAGCAGCCTGGAGGAGGCTATGGCTTGGCAGCCGGATGCAGCCATCGTGGCCAGCCCGGCACCCCTGCACGGCCCCCAGGCCGGGGTGCTGGCTGCCGCCGGAGTGGTGCTGCTGATCGAGAAGCCGCTGGGCACGGGGGAGGAACCCTTGGCGGTCTGGCTGCCGCTGAAGTTCGCTGCGGAGAACGGACTCCCCATCTTGATCGGCTACGTGCTGCGCCACGACCCGGCGCTGGCGGTGCTCCAGGCCTGGCTGGCCTCTGGAAAGATTGGCACCTTGGTGAGTGCCCATGGCCGCTGCGGCTCCTGGCTCCCCGACTGGCGCGCCAGAACTGACTACCGCCGGGGCGTGTCGGCCCAGCGCGAGCTGGGCGGAGGGGTGCTGCTCGAACTCAGCCATGACATTGATCTGCTGCGGTGCCTCCTAGGCCCACTCACCATCACGGCGGCCGATCTGTCCTGCTCGGGCCTACTGGAGATCGATGTGGAGGATCGGGCACTCCTGCTGCTGCGCACGGAGGCAGGGGAACCTGTGAGCCTCGAGCTGGATTTCTGTACCCGGCCCCCCGCGCGGTCGCTGCGGCTGCGTGGCTCTGAGGGGGAGATCCGCTGGGATCTGATCAGGGGTTGCCTGAGCTGTGTGGATCGGCACGGTATGGTGCACGAGCAGTCTTTCCCTTATGGGGGAGAAGAGCGCTACCGGCGGCAGCTCGAGCATTTCCTGGACTGCTGCCGGGGCGAAGCCGAGCCGCTAGTTAGCATGGAGGATGGGCTAGCCGTTCTAGAGCTCGTGCGTCAAGCACGGGCTGCCCGCCGATGACCACCCATGCGTTCGTGTTCGCCCGGGGTGGCTCCAAAGGCCTGCCGCGCAAGAACGTGTTGCCGATGGCCGGAATGCCCCTAGTGGCCCACAGCATCCGGCTAGCGGCAGCCCTCGAGGAGATCGATGGCATCTTCGTGTCCACCGAGGATCCGGAGATCGCTGCCGTGGCCAGAGAGTATGGGGCCAGGGTGATCGAGCGACCCTCCAAGCTGGCCACCGATACCGCGCCGGAGTGGCTGGCCTGGCGCCATGCCGTGGCCTGGGTGGAGGCGGAGGTTGGGCCCTTTGAGCGCTTCCTGAGCCTGCCGGCCACGGCTCCGCTCCGCTCGGCGGCCGATGTGAGGGGCTGTCTGGCAGCCCTCACGGCTTCCACGGATCTGGTGCTCACGATGTCGGCGGCCCGGCGCAACCCTTGGTTCAACATGGTCGTTATCGATCCAGAGGGGTGCGTGAGGCCCGTGAATGCCGGCGATGGGGTGAATCGCCGCCAGGAAGCCCCAGCTGTGTTCGATCTGGCAACAGTGGCCTACGCCACCAGGCCGGCCTACATCCGCGAGGCCACCGGACTCTGGGATGGGGTGGTGCGGGCGGTGGAGGTGCCGATGGCCCGGGCCATCGACATCGATGATGCCCTGGATTTCAGCATTGCCCGCTTGCTTCTGGAGCAAGCGCCGCACCTCCTCACCACCCCACAGCCAGAACTGTCATGACTCTGCCCGATCCGGCCACTGCCACCCCATCCCTCCTGGCCGGCCGGCGGGTGCTAATCAGCGGAGGCAGCGGTCGAGTCGGGGCTGCAACGGCCCTGGCGGTGGCCCGGGCAGGTGGTATTCCCCTGGTTGCCGATGTGGATCCGGCCGGCCTCGATCGGGTGAGCGAGAGCCTGGCGGGCTGGCCGCACTACCGAATCGTGGCGGACGTGCGGGGGGGTGCCGGCATCGAGGCCTGTCTGGAGGCGGCCATTGCGGCCGCTGGCGGCATAGAAGCGGCGGTTCATGCTGCATATCCCCGCTCCCTGGGGTGGGGTTCCCGCTTTGAGGAGCTCTCCGAGGTACACCTAGCTGAGGATCTACAAGCCCAACTGGGTGGGGCAATCCTCTTTTCCCAATGTCTGTTGCGCCATTTCACCGCCTGCGGCGGCGGTGACCTCATCCACGTGGCCTCGATTCAGGGGGTCGCGGCACCAAAGTTTCATCACTACACCGGTACAGCGATGGGCTCTCCGGTGGAATACGCCGCCATCAAGGCCGGCGTAATCGCAATTAGCCGTTGGCTGGCAAAATACCATCGAGACCGGGGTATCCGGGTCAACTGCGTCAGTCCCGGGGGCATCCTCGACCAGCAGCCGGCCGAGTTTCTGGAGCGGTACAGGGCCGATTGCACCAACATCGGCATGCTCGAGGGGGCCGATGTCGCTGCAACCATCGTTTTTCTGCTGTCCGAAGGGGCAAGGGCGATCAATGGTCAGAACCTAATCGTGGATGATGGCTGGACCCTCTGATCACCATGACTTCAAGGGCCCTGGTCACCGGAGCCGACGGGTTCATCGGCTCTCATCTGGTGGAAGCGCTGCTGGCCGAAGGAAGGCCCGTTAGGGCGTTCTGCCAGTACAACTCGATCGGGAGTCACGGCTGGCTCGATACGCTGCCTGCCGGTTCCGAGGCAGACCTAGAGCTTTTTCTGGGTGACATCCGTGACCCGCTCTGTGTACGGGAGGCGATGAAAGGCTGCAGCACGGTTTTCCACCTTGCTGCGCTGATCGCTATTCCCTACAGCTATGTGGCACCTGCCAGCTATATCGAGACTAATATCCACGGCACCCTCAACGTAGTGCAGGCGGCCCGGGATCTTGGGGTACAGCGAGTGGTACACACCTCCACCTCAGAAACCTATGGCACTGCCCAATTTGTGCCGATCACGGAAGCTCATCCACTGGTGGGCCAATCGCCCTACGCCGCGAGCAAGATCGGCGCCGATCAGATCGCTCTCAGCTACTGGCGCTGCTTTGAAACCCCCGTGGTTGTGCTGCGACCCTTCAACACCTACGGCCCTCGCCAAAGTGCCCGTGCCGTAATTCCCACGATCATTAGCCAGATCGCCGCAGGCCAGCGCCAGATTCGCCTGGGGGCCCTTTCGCCGACCCGTGATTTCAATTACATAGCCGACACCTGCGCCGCTTTTCTGGCGGTGGCCACCAGCAATGCAGCCCTTGGCCAGGTGATCAACGCTGCCAGTCAGTTTGAGATTTCCATAGGCGACACCGCGGCCCTGATCGCCGAGGTAATGAACACCGAGGTGGAGATCGTCACCGACGAGCAACGGCTGCGGCCCGAGGCCTCTGAGGTGAACCGCCTATTCGGCGACAACACCCGCCTGCGCCAGCTCACCGGCTGGCAGCCCGCATATGGGGGCCGTGAGGGATTCCGCCGCGGCTTGCAACGCACCGCTGAGTGGTTTTCAGATCCTGCCAACCTGGCGCGCTACCGGCCAGGCACCTACGCGGTATGAGCCAGATAGAAGCAATTTTGCAGGCCCTGGAGCAGGTGTGCAGCAGCGCCACCCCTGGCCAACCAATCGCCTTGCACGAGCCCGATTTCAGCGGCACGCAGGCCTGGGCCTACGTGCGCGAGTGCCTCGACAGCGGCTGGGTTAGCACCGCTGGCCAGTGGGTGAGCCGTTTTGAAAGGGAGCTTTGCGCCCACACTGGCGCTGCGCATGCCGTGGCCGTGACCAACGGCACGGTGGCCCTGCGCCTAGCTCTTCACCTGCTGGGAGTTACCGCTGGTGATGAAGTGTTGCTGCCGCCCATGAGCTTCGTTGCAACAGCAAACGCCGTAGGCCATCTCGGGGCGATTCCCCACTTCGTGGATGTGGAGGCAGGCTGCCTGGGTATGGATCCAGCGGCGCTGGATGCACGCCTTGAGGCAGTGGCCGAGCAGCGCGACGGCGCCCTGTTCAACCGCTGCACCGGCAGGCGACTGGCAGCTGTCTTGCCGGTCCATGTGTTTGGCCATCCAGCGCTGATCGAAGACTTGCGAGCTGTAGCGGAGGCCTGGAGGCTGCCCTTGGTGGAGGATGCCGCTGAGGCACTTGGCAGCTGGCGTGATGGGACCCATTGCGGCCTGTTTGGCGCCGTGGGCACGTTGAGCTTTAACGGCAACAAGCTGATCACCACTGGCGGTGGTGGGGCCCTTCTCACACATAGTGCCGAGTTGGCCTGGCGTGCCCGCCATCTCTCGACCACAGCAAAACTCCCTCACGCCTGGGCGTTTGACCACGATGCCGTGGGCTGGAACGACCGTCTGCCCAACCTCAATGCAGCCCTAGGAGTAGCCCAGCTCGAGGATCTGGACCGGCGCCTCGATGCCAAGCGGCTCCTGGCAGAACGCTATGCGGCGGTTTTTGGCAACGTGCCCGATGTGGAACTGCTGGCTGAACCCCCTGGCTGCCGCAGTAACCACTGGCTAGTGAACCTACGGTTTCTCGCCGAAGATCCTGCGGAAGCGGAAGCCGAACGTCTGCAGGTGCTCGAAGCGGCCCATGCCAAGAGCCTGATGCTGCGCCCAGCGTGGCGACTGCTCCATCAACTGCCGATGTACGCCCGGGCCCCGCGAGGGGAGCTCGCCGTCGCAGAAGACCAGGCTTGCCGCCTGCTCAGTCTGCCGAGTAGCCCTCAACTGCTGGAGGGGTGGAGTTCATGAAGCCCCTGCTACTGCTCGGCTGCGGGGGCCACGCCCGATCACTGATTGACTGGATCGAAGCAGGGGGCCAATGGCGCATCCATGGCCTGGTGGCCCTGCCTGAGGAGGTAGGGACGAATGTGCTGGGTTATCCGGTGATAGGTACAGATGCTGATCTGCGATCCCTTCGATACACCTGCCGATCAGCCGTGCTGGCGATCGGTCAACTGCCGGATCCTTCTCCGCGCCAGCGACTGGCGTCCCTGCTTGAGCAGCTCGGCTTTGACTGCCCTCTTGTGATCTCCCCCCATGCTGTGGTGAGTCGCCACGCCCAGCTCGGAGCGGGCACCGTTGTGGGCCACGGAGTGATTGTGAACGCGGGTACTGTGGTGGGGACACACTGCACGCTCAACACCCGTGCAGTGATTGAGCACGATGCCCAGGTGGGCGATCATTGCCACGTGAGCACGGGTGCCCTGCTTAATGGAGGCGTGCAGCTGGGGGCCGGCTCGTTCGTCGGAAGCGGTGCGATGCTGCGGGAAGGCCTGCAGCTTCCTGCAGGCACCGTGATCAGTGCTGGCAAACGGGTAATGGGATGGCCACTGTTGTAATCGCTGAAGCCGGAGTGAACCACAACGGCGATCTAGCTATGGCAAAACAGCTGGTGAAGGCAGCCGCATCAGCAGGCGCAGATGCAGTGAAATTTCAAACATTCACCGCTGCGGACCTCGCCACAATGGCAGCGCCAAAGGCCACATATCAAACCATTAACGACGGTAGTGGCAGCCAGCGGGAAATGCTTGAGCGCCTGGAGCTGAGCCCAGCCCAGCATCATGAGCTGGCGGCCCATTGCCGCGACTGCGGCATTGTCTTTCTCTCCACCGCTTTCGGGCTTGCAGAGCTGGAGCTTCTACTCGAGATTGGCATCGGCGCCATCAAAGTGCCTTCTGGGGAGATCACACATCGCCCATTGCTCGAAGCCATGGCCGCTGCAGCGGACAGCCACAGCTTGCCAGTGTATCTCTCCACCGGCATGAGCACACTTGGCGAAGTCGAGGCGGCCCTCCAGGTGTTTTTAGAAGCCGGAGTAACACGGGAAGCCGTCACCTTGTTGCACTGCCTCAGCGCATATCCCGCCCCAGAAGAGCAGATTAATCTGCGGGCACTGAAAACCCTGTCTGCCGCCTTCGGCTGTCAGGTGGGGTATTCCGATCACACTCTTGGATTCACAGCGCCTGTGGCCGCGGTTGCGCTAGGTGCGGTGGTCATTGAAAAACATATAACGCTTGACGTGAATCTCCCGGGGCCTGATCACGTCGCCAGTCTTGAACCTCAGCCTTTCGCAGAGATGGTGGCAGCTATTCGGAGCTGTGAACGTATGCTGGGTGATGGTCACAAGCTGCCCCAGCCTGCCGAGCTGAACACACGCCAAGTGGGCCGCCGCGCCCTGCGGGCAGCGCGTTTCATCGCGGCTGGCCAGCACATACAGCCCGACGACCTAATCTGCCAGCGGCCGGCTGATGGCCTCAGTCCAATGTGCTACCCGGATGTGCTGGGAAGCATGGCCCACCGCAGCTATGAGCCAGGTGAAGCGCTCAATGGATGACAACCAAGCGCAGCGGCCCATCGCAGTTTTCACGGGAAGCCGTGCTGAATACGGCCTGCTACGACACTTGATCACGGCGATCGCCGCAGAGCCTGGGCTCAGCCTGCAGCTGATCGTGAGCGGCACCCACCTAAGCACAGGCCATGGGGGAACAATCGCTGAAATCGAAGCCGATGGCCATAACGCGGCTGCATTAGTGCCGCTGTCCATTGATTACGAGAATCCTGCGTCAATGGCGGCTTTATGTGCTGAGGCTCTACAGGGTGTTGCTCAAGCACTAGAGAGATTACAGCCGGAACTACTCATCCTCTTAGGCGACCGGTATGAGGCATTCGCGGCTGCATCCGCATCGCATCTAATGGGAGTTCCAGTAGTACATCTCCATGGAGGCGAAACCACGGAGGGCGCCGTGGATGATCGCCTGAGACATGCAATCTCTCAGCTCAGCACTTGGCATTTCACAGCCGCTGAAACTTACCGATGTCGAATCATGGCGATGGGTCATCCCCACGAGAATGTCTTCAACATAGGGCCAATGGCGATAGATGGCATCCTTACAACACCGCCAAGTAGCCGGAAAGAGTTTGAGCGCAGCACAGGCTTCCAATTTGGCTCACGGAATCTATTGGTGACGTATCACCCTGAAACATTGCTTGCGGATCGTGGCATTTCAGGATTTAAAGCCCTACTAAAAGCACTTGAATATACAGATTGCCACGTTCTATTCACTTACCCCAATGCTGACTCGGGCAGCGATCAGCTCCTGACCCTTCTGCGAACCTTTGTCAATAGCAATCCCGGACGGAGCTGGGCCCTGCCATCCTTGGGCCAAAAACGCTATCTGCAAGCACTACAGTTATTTGAAGCAGTGGCGGGGAATTCCTCAAGTGGTGTGATTGAGGCACCACTCATAGGGATGCCGGCTTTGAACATAGGCAACCGACAATCAGGTCGACTACGATTTGGACATGTATGCGAGGCCAAGGGCAACCAGGACGAAATCCACAAAGGCCTTAAATACGTACTAGAAGCAGGCAGCAATCGCAGAGCCGCGCAACAACGCTGGCCCAAGAAAGACACAAGCCCAACAGAGAGAATTATGAAATGGTTACGGAGTTTAAAATGACTTTCGTGCCGAGACGAACTGGCACCACGATCGAAACGAATACTCAACACAGCGTGAAGCGAAGACCAGCCTGAACAAACATAGCTCGAGAATACGATTATTCAAAGCCAACCAAGTTCGTCGGGCAGGAGACACAATAACGATGCAGCCAGTACAGGAAATGAACAACGCTGCGCATTAAAGAAGAAGGTGACGTCTAAATTGCAGTAGAAGCTGATGGCAGGGTGCCATTTTTGATCCGACCACCAGGCCTTTAGAAATCACCAAGGCCTATGATAAAAAGATTACAGTTGTGCACTTACAGCCACAAGAGACCTTGGAGTGATTTCAATGACGATCCAACCGACCTGGTGCAAGAACTGCCTCAACATGTCGACGCGGCCGCGCATCAGCTTTGATGAGCGAGGGTGGTGCAACGCCTGCCAGTGGATGGAGCAGAAAGCAACTATGAACTGGGCACCAAGACAACAGGAACTGAGGCATCTACTTGAACGATATCGTTCTCGCACAGGAGCATTTGACTGCATTGTCCCAGTGAGCGGAGGAAAGGATGGGTCATACGTTGCTTATCAGCTTAAGCACGTGTACGGCATGAATCCGCTTACAATTACCGTTCGGCCAGACCTACCACTTCCAATTGGCGAAGAAAATCTTCAGAGGTTTATAAGCTCAGGATATAACCATATTCATGTATCACCGGAATCAGATATCATGAGGCGGCTTAATCGGCACGGGTTTACCGAAAAGGGCTTCCCTTATTATGGCTGGCTGACAGCGATTCTAACTACAGTGATCAGAACCGCGATCAACTTTGGGGTTGAACTAATATTTTATGGAGAAGATGGCGAGGTGGAGTACGGAGGCTCAGTACAATCGGCAAACAGGGCTCTATTTGATATTGAATATATGAAGTCAATATATCTCGAGGGCGGGTACGACAAGATAGTAGGCATGCTCGAGGGTGTAGATCCCGCAAGACTTTACTTCTGGAAGTTTCCAAGTGAGGATGAACTCAGTCAGAAGGCACTGTACCTAACGCATTGGTCCTACTTTGAACAATGGGATTCATATCGCAACTACCTAGTCGCGAAGGAACATTGCGGCTTGCTAGAAAAAGATGAAGGAAATTCGGGAACTTTTACAAACTTTGCACAAAACGACCAGGCCCTCTATGCACTGCACGCGTATTTAATGTATCTGAAGTTTGGATTTGGGCGCGCAACGCAAGACGCAGGGATTGAAATCAGAAGGGGAGCTATGACCCGCGAACAGGCTCTAAATCTGGTAAGGCTTTATGATGGACATTACCCAGAAGAGTTCATAGACATATACCTCGATTATTATGACATGGATCAAGAAGAATTCGATGGGGTGCTGGAACGCTGGGTCAACAAAGATCTCTTTGAAAAGTCCAAGGGCCGTTGGAGGCCAACCTTCCAGGTGAGCTGATATGACATTTAGAGTAGCCATCATTGACTACGGTGCTGGCAACCCTAGATCGGTGCTGCATGCAATTAGTTACCTTGGAGCAGAGGCGGAAATAATTGGGGACCCTGATCGCTTAAAAGGCTTCAGCCATATCGTCCTGCCTGGCGTTGGCTCATTCCACAGCTCCATTAATCTGATCAGATCTCGCGGACTTGATGAGGCATTATTCGAACAAATAAAACTAGAAGTGCCTCTTCTAGGCATCTGTCTAGGGATGCAGATACTGGCTGATCGCGGCAGTGAAGGCGGCGAAACAAAGGGAATGGGTCTCATATCAGGTGATGTAGACCGTTTTGGTTTCGATATAACAACCTCAAACCTGAAGATCCCACATGTAGGATTCGATACTGTGAAGCCAAGGCTAAGCAGTAAGTTATTTGCAGGCTTCGGGGAAGAAGTTGATTTCTATTTTACACACAGCTTTAGACTTCGCTGCGCTTCTGGACAAGCTGTAGCTGCAGATGCGTGGCATGGAGAGCCATATGTTGCCGCAATCGAACAAGGTTCAGTTGCAGGTACACAGTTTCACCCTGAAAAGAGCCAGCGCAATGGATTAAGACTAATGCTCAATTTTCTAGAGCGATTCTGATGCCAAAAAAGAGGCTGATCTTCACATTGCTCTATCAAGAGGATGCATTTTATCTCAGTCGCAATTTCAGGCTGCAGCGCGTTGGAGATCTGGAGTGGTTATCGAAAAATTACGAGTTTTCGGCAGTAGCAAACTCAATCGATGAACTCATAATTCTTGACGTAAGTCGCGGGGAGCGCAACATCGATGCCTTCTGCAATACAGTGGCCGAAATAAGTGCCAATTGCTTTATTCCTCTTGCCCTTGGTGGTGGCATTACAACAGCGGCAGAGGCCGATAGACTAATCAGCAGCGGGGCCGATAAATTAGTGCTGAATACCACCCTGACCAGAGATCCAGATTTTGTAACCAGGCTCATAGATACGTATGGTAGTCAGTGCATAATTGCTTCGATAGACTACCGAATCGAAAATGGAGCGTGTACTGTGTATATCAATCAAGGACAGGAGCGAATGGGGTTCTCATTAGAATCTTATCTCTGCCGCTTAGAACAACTCAAAGTAGGTGAGATTTACCTCAATTGCATCGATCACGACGGGACTGGGACTGGTTACCACCTCGATTCATTGGAGATGTTGCCAAGATCATTTAATATGCCCCTTATCATAGCGGGCGGCGCTGGGAATCAGAAACATCTGCTCCAAGGTTTAGATTGCTCCCAGATCGATGCAGCGGCTACGGCAAACTTGTTCAACTTTGTTGGTGATGGTTTGCCAAGGTCTCGTGCCTATCTCCTTGAAAATGGAGTGTCAATGGCGCGCTGGTAAATAATACAGCATTGGCAGTCCGGCAAAGGATTAAGATAACACCAAATTTACAGCCTCGTAATTAGGATTTTGTGGCCAATTCAGGTACATAAGCTCTGAAAAAGCTAGGGGTCAGAGAATAAACGCCTCAGAATAAGGCGTCACCCGTGCATGGATTTTCACTGAATCGGGTATGGACGATCAATGAAGGCTGACGTGAACCCCAACAATTGGGCCGAGGTGAATGAGAGTCCTCATCAGGCCAGAGTTGGCCGGGGAATTCACCATGAAATTTACCAGGCACATGGCGCAGCAGATCATCCGCAAACTCAAAACCGGGGAGTAGCTGCTCGTCCAAGGCAAGACCGTCGTCGAGGTCTGAGATGGATGCCTTTTATTAGACAGTTCCGGCCCATGACATCTTTAACTCCGGGTGAGAGGAACAGGGTTCAATCTCAGAGTAGTCCTCATGGGGAGTTCTAGCTCCCTGTAAGCTGTGCGGCCTTAATGGCAGTACCTCCAGAGGAGGCGGAACAGGCTGATTTTTAGCAGGCCATCGCTGAGGCGTGCAGGTAGACATCCTCGTATTTGACCATTCTCCACAACCTCTGCACCAAGATGTTTGTTGTCTTAGCAGCACTTCCTGGCTGGCCAGGTGCTCTTGATTCCCTCGGCCTGCAGCCTACCCAAGAAATCCACGGAGGTGAACTGACAGTCCTGGTCGCAGTGGAATATTCTGGCCTACGGCCGCCTCCCACAGCCATCTCCAGATCATCGAGACAGAACTTCGGGTCAAGGCTGTTGGAGAGATTCCAGCTGAGGACGTTGCTGGAAAACAGGTCGACGATCGCCACGAGGTAGAAAAACCCTTTCTGCAGCGGGATGTAGTTGATGTCGGTGGCCCACACCTGATCCTCAGCCGTGATCAGGCCGAGGTCAACCAGGGAGGGGAATTGCTCCGATAGATCTCCTGGATCCGTCGTACGTGGCTTCTTATAGATCGCGCGTAAACCACCCAAGCGCCGCATGAAGTTGCGCACCCTTGCTCGCGGCTGATCGGGATCCCATCTCTGGACAAGTAGTCCACGATCCAGCGGCTGCCGCTGCAGGGATCTGCAAAGTAGATAGCGTCGATCCTCGACATGATCTGCAGGGTCGTGCCCGCACCGGCGTGGGCCAGTAATAGAGCGTGGATCTGGCCAGGTACAGGATCGCACCTTGGAGGCTGAGGCTGAGCCCAGGGTGGGCGTGATCAACCAGCTTGCGCAGCTCAAGGGCATCAGAGCAGCGGAGACTTTTTTGAGCCACTCCAGCAACATCTGAAGCCGCCCGATCTGCTGATGCAGCTCAGCCAACTTGGCCTGACGCTCCTACTTGTCCTTGGTGTTCTTGCCCCTACTGAACAGCTCGTTGGCACCATGCAGCAGCTGTCGCTTCCACTGGCTCACCTAGATCGGGTGGATGACGTCGTGGTCGGCGACGATCTCCCGGTTTGTCTTGCGGCCTCTAATCGCCTCCATGGCGACCCTGGCCTTGAACTCGAGGCTGTGGGTGCGACGTTTGCTCATCGTTGGGAGCCCCCGTTTTAGGGGCGGTACCCTGCCTCGGAGGTTAAGGATGGGGCCTGTCCAGAAAAACCATTCCGTCTCAGACTGAGGAATCCATTTGTGTTAGAGGAGAAGTTTTAGGCGACCGTAGTTTTGCCCTTAATTTTTAGCTCCAGCAGCACCTGCTCCAATCCTTCCAGGTCCTCATCGGTGATCTTGGTTTGCATCGGGCAGTGCTTCGGGCCGCACATCGAGCAGAACTCCGCCTGCTTGTAGATGTCCGCCGGTAGCGTTTCGTCGTGATACTCCTTGGCCCGCTCAGGATCGAGTGACAGCTCGAACTGCTTGTTCCAATCGAAGGCGTAGCGGGCGCGGCTGAGTTCGTCATCGCGGTCGCGGGCGCCGGGGCGATGGCGGGCGATGTCGGCCGCGTGGGCTGCGATCTTGTAAGCGATCAGGCCGTTGCGCACATCCTCAGGATTGGGCAGACCCAGGTGCTCCTTGGGGGTCACGTAGCAGAGCATGGCCGTGCCGTACCAGCCGGCCATGGCGGCACCGATGGCGCTGGTGATGTGGTCGTAG
>Ga0194123_10005398_pt1 | contig 13739 bp, 13 predicted proteins | sample TA2MahsurfametaG_5_FD_155479 | JGI IMG/M metagenome (GOLD analysis project Ga0194123, IMG submission 155479) | Freshwater microbial communities from Lake Tanganyika, Tanzania - TA2015023 Mahale A surface | ecosystem: Environmental > Aquatic > Freshwater > Lake | place: Tanzania: Lake Tanganyika... | reverse complement strand
GCCTTGAGGCGACCGAGCGGGCCGAGCGTCGCGATCTGGACGATCATGAGGCCAGGCCGGGCAGGTGCCGGCGGTGCCGGATGAGGTAGCTGAGGCCCGAGAACACGGTCAGCACGACGGACAGCCAGAACAGGGACATGATGATCACTTCCCAGCGCTGATGCCATTCCGCCGAGAGCTTCCAGTGCGACTCATAGGCGCGCAGGCCGATGAGGTGGCCGATGGCCAGGATCTGCAGGAACGTCTTGATCTTGCCGAGACCCTCGGCCTCGAGGACCTGCCCCGAAGCGGCGGCGACCAGGCGGAGGCCGGTGATGAGGAATTCCCGGATGACGATGAGCATCACGCCGAAGGACGTGTACAGCACCGTCGAGGCGTCCGGCGACAGCGGCTCGCCGGCGTCGCTCCAGCGCGTGACCGGCAGGCAGTCGACCGCGGCCAGCCCGATGAGCAGGCCGAGGATGAAGATCTTGTCGACCAAGGCGTCCATGAGCCGGCCGAAGTCGGTCACGGCGTTCAGCTTGCGGGCGATCCAGCCGTCGAAGATGTCGGTCAGGGCCGCCAGGATGAACAGGGCGAGGGCCGCGCTGGCCCACGGACCGGCCCAATAGGTCCAGACCGTGATCAGGAAGATGGCCGGCAGGCGGGCCGCGGTCAGGATATTAGGGAGATGCCGAAGAATATGCATGCGGGCTTGCGGAAAGGATGTTCCCGACCGAGAGTGAGCCGCAACAGGAAAACGATGCCCCGCGCCCTCCGCACCGCCGTCTACCCCGGCACCTTCGATCCGGTCACGCTCGGGCATCTCGATGTCCTGCGCCGGGCCTCCCGGCTCTTCGACCGGGTCATCGTGGCGGTCGCTCCGAGCGACAGCAAGGGCCCCTGGTTCACCGTCGAAGAACGTCTCGGGATGGCCCGCGAGGCCTGCCGCGGCATCCGCAACGTCAAGGTGCTCGAACTCCAAGGCCTGACGGTCGAGTTCGCCCATCGCCACAAGGCCGCCGCGATCATCCGCGGTCTCCGCAAATTCAGCGATTTCGAGTTCGAATTCGACCTGGCCCACGCCAACCGCCTGATGGCCCCCGAGATCGAGACGGTCATCCTGATGCCCAGCCAGGACCAGTTCGTGACCTCCTCGAGCTTCGTGAAGGATATCGCCCGCCATAAGCTCTCCCAGGCCGCCGCCTTCGTCCCCCGCTGCGTCCTGCCCCACCTGCGCAAAAGGCTGGCGGAAAAGGCCTGAAAAGGCCCGCCTCCGCTGTTGACCGTGGGGGGCAGTTCTATTTGCTCGGCCCTTCCCCCCGCGACGACCGCCGACCGGGGGCCTCCCTCCCTTTACATACCATGGACATCAAAATCCAAGAAACCAACCCGACCCGCCGCTCCGTCACCGTGACGGTCCCCGCCGCGGCCGTCGCCGCCGCCGAGAAGGAAGTCGTCAAGGGCTTCACCCGCGAGGCCGCCCTCCCCGGCTTCCGCCCGGGCAAGGCGCCGGAAGCCATCGTGCGCCAGAAGTACGGCAAGCAGATCGCCGACGAGGTCAGCCAGCGCCTCCTCTCCCAGGGTTACGAACGCATCCAGCAGGAGAAGGGCTTCACGATCTACACCGTCGCCGACGTCCAGAAGGAAGCCGGCTCCGGCGCCGACGCGGTCTTCCGCTACGAAGTCGACGTCGTCCCTGAGTTCAAGACCCCCGACTGGAAGGCCGTCAAGGTCCCCGTCGAGGAAGTGACCGTCACCGACGCCGACATCGACCAGCACCTCCAGAAGATCCTCGAGCAGCGCGCCCGCTACGAGAAGACCGAGGACGCCGCCGCCAAGGGCGACTACGTCCGCATCGGCTACGTCGGCACCATCGACGGCAAGCCCGTCAGCGAGCTCGACGCCGAGGCCAAGTCCTACGGCGGCGCCGAATCCACCTGGGAGGAAGCCGGGGCCGAAGGCGCCGCCGTCGCCGTCCCCGCCATCGCCCAGGCCGTGATCGGCCTCAAGGCCGGCGCCACCGCCCAGGCCGAATACGTCTTCCCCGCCACGCATGAGCGCGAAGCCCTCCGCGGCAAGAAGGTCGCCTACGCGATCACCGCCAGCGAAGTCCGCCGCAAGGAGATCCCCAAGGTCGACGAAGCCTTCTGCAAGGCCGTCGGCGTGAAGGACGCCGCCGAGCTCCGCGACCAGGTCCGCAAGGGCCTCGAAGGATCGAAGAAGCAGGCCGCCGAGACCGCCCGCCGCGAGAAGGCCGTCGACGCCCTCCTCGCCGGCCAGGACTTCCCCCTGCCCGACTCCGCCGTCCTCTCCGTCGCCCAGGGCCTGTTCTACCAGTACGCCGAGATGCGCCTGCGCAACGGCACGAAGCCCGAGGAGCTCGAGACCCAGCGCGACGACATCCTGGCCGAGGCCAAGAAGGCCGCCGCCCTCCGCGTCCGCGCCCAGTTCGTCCTCTCCCGCATCGCCGAGGAGCTGAAGCTCGAGGTGTCCCGCGAGGAGCTCGGCTCCGCCATCATGCAGGCCGCCTACGCCGCCCAGACCCAGCCCGAGAAGCTGGTCAAGGACCGCCAGCGCCTCGCCGAGATCCGCCGCGACACCCTCCTGAACAAGGCCCTCGACGCCGTCCTCGCCGGCGGAGTCGCCGCCTGAGGTTGAGATTTCGCCCGTTCCGGGCACAGTCCTCCCCGCACCACCATGTCCTACATCATTCCTAACGTCGTCGAACGCGACGCCCGCGGCGAGCGAGCCTGGGACATCTACAGCCGCCTGCTCAAGGACCGCATCATCTTCATCGGCTCGCCGATCTACGACGACGTGGCCAACGCGGTCATCGCCCAGCTGCTCTTCCTGCAGATGGAGGACCCGAAGAAGGACATCTCGATCTACATCAACTCCCCCGGCGGCTCCATCACCGCCGGCATGGCCATCTACGACACGATGAATTTCCTGTCGTGCGAGGTGAACACCTACTGCATCGGCCTCTCGGCCAGCATGGCCACCGTCCTCCTCGCCGCCGGCACCAAGGGCAAGCGCCACGCGCTCCCCAACTGCCGCGTGATGATCCACCAGCCCAGCGGCGGCGCCACGGGCCAGACGTCCGACATCTCGATCGCCGCGAAGGAGATCCTCCGCTGGCGCGACACCCTCAACCACGTCCTCGCCAAGCACAGCGGCAAGACCGTCGAGGACCTCCAGCGCGACTCCGACCGCGACTTCTACATGACGGCCGAGCAGGCGAAGGCCTACGGCCTCGTCGACCACGTCGTGCTGCCCAAGCCGGGCCGCGCCTAAGCGCATGGCCGGGGACCGCGCCGAGAGCTGCTCCTTCTGCGGCAAGCCCGCCGCCCAGGCCGGCAAGCTGATCGCCGGCCCCGGCGGCGTGGGCATCTGCGACGCGTGCGTGGGCACCTGCGGCCGTCTCCTCGACCGTGAGAAGGGCCGCGAAGGCCGGCCCGCGGCCGCCGCCGGCGGCCCCGCCGTGCAGGAAGCCCCGGCCAAGGCCCCGCTCGCGCCGATCAAGCTGATCGCGCCGACGCAGCTGCGCCTCGAGCTCGACGCCCACGTCATCGGCCAGGCCCACGCGAAGAAGGTCCTCTCCGTCGCCGTCTTCAACCACTACAAGCGCCTCAACGACCGGCAGAAGCCCGCCGACGCCGCCCAGGCCGGCGACCTCGCCGGGGTCGAGCTCGACAAGAGCAACGTGCTGCTGATCGGCCCGACCGGCACCGGCAAGACCCTGCTCGCCCGCTCCCTCGCCCGCATGCTCGACGTGCCGTTCGCCATCGCCGACGCCACGACGCTCACCGAGGCCGGCTACGTCGGCGACGACGTCGAGACCGTCATCCTCCGCCTCCTGCAGGCCGCCGACATGGACGTCGAACGCGCCCAGCGCGGCATCGTCTTCATCGACGAGATCGACAAGATCGGCCGCAAGTCCGACTCGGCCTCGATCACCCGCGACGTCTCGGGCGAAGGCGTCCAGCAGGCGCTCCTGAAGCTCCTCGAAGGCACGGTCTGCAACGTCCCGCCCGCCGGCGGCCGCAAGCACCCGGAGCAGCAGTGCATCCGCGTCGACACGTCCGACATCCTCTTCGTCTGCGGCGGCGCCTTCGCCGGCCTCGACCGCATCATCGCCCGCCGCGGCGGCGCGAAGTCCCTCGGCTTCGTCCCCCCGCGCAACGACGCGCCCTCCCTCTCGGCCGAGCAGATCGTCGCCGGCCTCCAGCCCGAGGACCTCTTCTCCTTCGGGATGATCCCGGAGTTCGTCGGCCGCCTGCCGGTCATCTCCGTCCTCGAGCCGCTCGACCGCGAGGCGCTCATCCGCATCCTGACCGAACCGCGCAACGCCGCGACGAAGCAGTACCGCAAGCTCTTCGCCCTCTCGGGCATGTCCCTCGAGTTCACCCGCGAGTCCCTCGAGGCCGCCGCCGACAAGGCGCTGGCCCTCGGCACCGGCGCCCGCGGCCTCCGCTCCGTGCTCGAAGGCGTGCTCCTCGACACGATGTACGCCCTGCCCGAGGCCGCCCCCGGCTCGAAGTTCACGGTGACGGCCGATGCCATCCGCGGCGAGCAGCCGGTATCGGTCGCGGCGCCGAAGAAGAAAGCTTCCTGACCTCCATGCTCGCCTACCCGGCCATCGACATCCGCGGCGGTCGCTGCGTCCGCCTCAGCCAGGGCCGCGACGACGCCCGCACCGACTATTACAAGGACCCGGTCGAACCGGCCGTCGTCTTCGCCCAGGCGGGCACGTCGTGGATCCACGTCGTCGACCTCGACGGCGCCTTCGGCGGCGCGCCGCTCAACCTCCCGGTCCTGAAGCGCATCGCCGCGCTCGGCCCGAAGATCCAGTTCGGCGGCGGCATGCGCGACCGCGCCACGGCCGAGGCCGCCTACGAAGCCGGCGCCAGCCGCGTCGTCATCGGCACGCGCGCAGCGACCGACCCCGCCTTCCTCCGCGAGATGGCGCAGGCCCACGGCCCGCGCCTCGCGGTCGGCATCGACGCCAAGGACGGCCTCGTCGCCGTCAAAGGCTGGACGGCCGTCACCGCCCTCAAGGCCACCGAGTTCGCCAAGGAAGCCGGCGAGCTCGGCGTCTCCACGGTGATCTACACCGACATCGCCACCGACGGCATGCTCACGGGCCCGAATTGGAAATCCCTCGAGGAAGTCCTCAAGGCCTGCCCCTGCGGCGTGATCGCGTCCGGCGGCGTGTCCGGCGTCGACGACGTCGCCCGCCTCGCCGCGATGGCCAAGGCCTACCCGAACCTCGTCGGCGCGATCGTCGGCAAGGCGCTCTACGAAGGCCGTTGCGACGTCGCGGGACTGCTCAAGGCGACGGGCGAGCGCTGAACGGAGCGGGCGCCGGCCCTCCCGGTGCTTGCCAAGCGGGCACCCCCGCCCAACATCGGCCCTCCATGGCCCTGCTCCGCCGAACCTCCGCCCTGCTGGCGATGCTCCTGCTCGCCGCGACGGGCGCCGCCGGCGCGGAAGACGCGCCGCTGACGACCGCGACGGTCATCGCCAAGGCGCGCGCGGCCCTCGCCGCCGACCCGGCCGACCTGGACAAGGTGAAGTCCCTCCGCCTGACCTTCACGGCCTTCGACGAGAAGGGCCGGCCGCTCAACACGACCACGCTGACCCTCGCCGCCGGAGGCTACCGCCTGCAGAGCACCGCCGACCGTGACCGCGGCTTCGAAGCCGCCGTCTGCGCCGGGCGCCTCGAAGGCTGGACGGCCACCAAGGCCGACGCCCTCTCCCCGCGCTCCGTCCGCCCGGTTCCCTACGAGGAGTTCAAGAAGCTCCGCGACATGGCCCTCGACGACCTGGCCTTCTTCGCCGCCCCGCCGGCCGGGCTCGGCACGGCGACCTACCGCGGCCCGGCCGAGGTGGCCGGCCGGCCGACCCACGCGGTCGAATACGCCTACGGCAGCGGGCTGCGGATCACGCGCCACTTCGACGCCGCGACCTTCGCGCTCGTGGCGACCGATCAGGACACGCCCAAGGGCGAACTGCAACGCCAGCAGGTCGAGTCGCTCAAGCTCGTCGACGGCGTCCGCTTCCCGGCCAAGGAGACCATCTTCGTCGACGGACGGAAGTCCGGCGAAGTGACCTACGACCAGGTCAACGTGAACCCGGCCTTGACCCCGGGGCTTTTCGATTTCCCTTCCTTCTGAGCCCATGACCTCCCTCCGCCTCCGCGCCAAAGACTTCCGCGCCAAACTCGGCGCCTTCGTCGGCACGGGCGAAGCCTCCCCCGACGTCCGTGACGCGGTGGCCGGCATCATCGCCGACGTGAAGCGCCGCGGCGACGCCGCGGTGCTTGCCTATACGGCGAAGTTCGACCGCGCCAAGCTCACCGCCGCGCGCCAGCGCATCCCGCTCGCGGAACTCCGCCGCGCCGCCGCCGGCCTGGCTCCCGCCAAGAGGAAGGCCTTCGACGAGGCCGCGAAGTGCGTCACGGCCTTCCACGCGCGCACGCTGCCGGAAGGCTGGACGGCGAAGAACCCGCACGGCGCCACGGTCGGCGAACGCCACCACGCGATCCGTCGCTGCGGCCTCTACATCCCCGGCGGCCAGGTGCCCCTCGTGTCGACGGTCCTGATGACCGCGCTGCCCGCGAAGGTCGCCGGCGTCCCCGAACTCTGCGCCTGCACGCCGCCCGGACCGGACGGCAAGATCAACCCGGACATCCTCGCCGCGCTCTACCTCTGCGGCGTCACGGAAGTATACGCGGTCGGCGGCGCCCAAGCCGTCGCGGCGATGGCCCTCGGCACGCGCACCATCGCGCCGGTCGACAAGATCTTCGGCCCGGGCAACGCCTTCGTCACCGAGGCGAAGCGCCAGGTCTTCGGCCTCGTCGGCGTCGACCTCCTGCCCGGCCCGAGCGAAGTGATGATCGTCGCCGACCGCACCGCCAGGCCGGAGTGGGTCGCGGCCGACCTCTGCGCCCAGGCCGAACACGGCAGCGGCAAGGAGAAGCTCTACCTCGTCACGGAAAGCGAAGCCTTCGCGAAGCAGTGCCTCGCCGCCGCCCGCGCGCAGTCCGCCTCCCTCACGCACGGCGCGAAGATCCGCAAGGCGCTCGACGCCAAGGTCTGCGCCATCCTGGTCCCGAAGATCGAGGACGCGGCCGAGGCGGCCAACCTCGTCGCCCCGGAACACCTCGAACTCATGGTCGCCCCGGCCAGGCTGAAGGCGCTGTCCGCCCGCATCACCACCGCCGGCGCCATCCTCCTCGGCCACCACACGCCCACGGTGCTCGGCGACTTCACCGCGGGGCCGAGCCACACCCTGCCGACCGGCGGCACGGGCCGTTTCTTCAGCGGCCTGCGCGTCGCCGACTTCCTCCGCCGCACGAGCCTCGTGGAATACGCCCCGGCCTCGCTCAAGAAGGCGGCCGGCGTGGTCGACGCGTTCTCCCGCATGGAGAGCCTCGACGCCCACGGCCGCTCGCTGAAGGTCCGGCTCTGAGGCGCGCTCAGTCGCGCAAAGTCCGCATCACTTCCGCGTGCAGCTTCGGCGCCGCGGCGATGAGGTTGCCCGCCTTGAGCGGGTCGCCGCCGTCCCAGGCCGTCACGACCGCGCCGGCGCCCCGCAGGACGGGCAGCACGGGAACGAGGTCCCACGGGTTCATGATCGGATCGGCCATGACGTGGGCGCGGCCCGCCGCGACGAGCAGATGGCCGTAGCCGTCGCCCCACGTGCGCACGTGCGCGACGCTGTCGGCGAACCGGTTCCAGCGGACGTCGCGATGCAGGCGGCGGATGTTGTCGAGGTCGGTCGAGACGACGACGGCCTCCTTCAAGGGAGCCTCGGCCACGCGCACCGCGCGGCCGTTGAGCTCGCACGTCAGATTGTCGCCGACGATGCGCTCACCGAGGACGGGCTGGTCGATCAGGCCGAGGGCGGGCCTGCCTTCGTGACGCAGGCCGACGAGGGTGACGTAGAGCGGGACGCGGGAGAGGAACGACTTGGTGCCGTCGATGGGATCGAGCACCCAGCAGTACTCGGCGTCGACGTTCTCCGGGCCGAACTCCTCGCCGAGGATGCCATGGTCCGGATAGGCGCCCTTGATGGCCGCGCGCATGCGGCGCTCGGCTTCCTTGTCGGCGACCGTCACCGGCGTGCCGTCGGACTTGACCTCGACCTCGGTCTCCACGCGCGCGTGGGCGGCGAGCAGGACCTCGCGGGCGAGGTCCGCGAGTTTGCCCGCGAAGGCCTTGAGCTCTTGCTGACGCGCTGCCGGAAGCATGTCCCAGAGGTAAGCCCGGGCGGCTCCCGCTCCAAGCGAAAAGCCCCGCGCAGGCTTGAACCCGGGCCGCGCCGGTGAAGACTCGCCCCATGCGGCCCGCCCTCCGTCCCCTCGGCCTGCTCGCCGTCGCGACGGCGGCCCTCCTCGCCCGCCCCTGCCGCATCGAGGTCGTGGAGAAGGACGGCGGCTGGCCGGTGCCCGGCGTCGAACTCCGCACCGTCCACGGCGTCCGCTTCGTCAGCGACAACGCCGGCCTGATCGCGTGCGACCTCCCCGAGCTCATGGGCCGCGAGACCTGGTTCGGGGTCCATGGCCACGGCTATGAGACGCCGGCGGACGGCTTCGGCTACCGGGGCGTCCGGCTGACCCCGGAACCCGGCGCGACCCGGCGCGTCGAAGTCGCCCGCACGATCCTCGCCCGCCGCCTCGGCCGCCTCACGGGCGCCGGTCTGTTCGCCGAAGCCCAGAAGCTCGGCGAACACCTCGACTGGCCGGAGAGCGGCGTGTTCGGCGCCGACAGCGTGGTGACCGCCGAATTCGGCGGCCGCCTGCATTGGTTCTGGGGCGACACGAACCTCGCGCATCACCCGCTGGGCATCTTCCACGTCTCGGCCGCGACGACCGAAGGCTTCGCGCCGCCGGCGCGGCCGCCGCTGCGGCCGCCTTACGCTTACTTCACCGCGGCCGCCGCGCCGGGCCGCGCGACCCGCCCCGTCGGCGTGGCGGAGGTCCCCGGCGAAGGCCCGACCTGGCTCTGGGGCGCGGTGACGCTGCCCGATGCCCAAGGCCGGCCGCACCTGGTCGCGACGGCGGCGAAGGTGCGCGGCACGATGGAGGCCTACCGCTGGGACCTGGTCGAATGGGACGCCGCGGCGAGCCGCTTCCGCCCTCTGTCGACGGTGTGGACGCGCTCCGCGCGAAGCCCGACGCCGCCGCCGCTGCCGGAAGGCCATGCGACGCCCTGGACGGACCCGGCGGGACGCCGATGGGTCCTCTTCGGCGAGACCTTCCCGAAACTCCGCGTGCCGGCGACCTACGAGGCGTGGCGCGATCCTGCGCAATGGGAACCCGTCGCCGCCCCCGCAGGCGCGACGACGCCGGAGGGCCGACTGGTCAAGGCGCACCGCGGACACGTCGCCTGGCACCCTTGGAGCCGCCGCTGGCTGGCGGTCTTCACCGAACATGGCGGGGCTTCCTCTTTCCTCGGCGAGGTCTGGCTGGCTTCGGCGGACGGTCCGTTCGGCCCATGGACGGACGCGCGCAAGGTCGCGTCGCATGACCGGATGTCCTTCTACAACCCGGTCCTGCATCCGGAATTCTTCCGCGCCGACTCGGCCGTGGTCCACTTCGAAGGCACCTATGCGACGACGTTCTCCGGCGACCCGCGGCCGACGCCGCGCTGGGACTACAACCAGGTGCTGTATCAGCTCGACCTGTCCCGGCCGCCGTTCGCGCCGGCAAAATAAGCCCGCCTGCTTGACGCGACCGCGCGGGTGCGGGATGGTGGGCCGATGGACGAAGCCACCCGACGCCTCCTCGCCGCGCGCCGCCGCCCGGACCGCCGGGCGGTGCTGCGCCAGCGCTGGGACCAGCTCTTCTTCCTGCATTGGCGCTGCGACCCCGCGGCCGTCGCCCGGATCCTCCCGCCCGGCCTCACGCCCGACCTCTTCGCCGGCGAGACGTACCTCGGGATCGTCGGCTTCCGCATGCGCGACCTGCGCCCCGCCGGACTCCCGGCCGTCCCCTGGCTCTCGCACTTCAACGAACTCAACGTCCGCGTCTACGTGCGCGACGCCTCCGGCGAGCCCGGGGTGTGGTTCCTCTCGCTGGACTGCGACCGCGGTCCGGCGGTGCGCATCGCCCGCGCCTGCTTCGGCCTGCCCTATGAACACGCCCGCGTCACGCACCAGGCCTTCGGCGAACGCTGGACGATGGACTGCCAGCGCGAAGGCTTCGCGCACGCCGCCCGCTACGCGTGGAAACCGCTGACGCCGCCGGCGCCCGCCGAACCAGGCACGCGGCTCTTCCACCTCGCCGAACGGTACAACTTCTTCTCCGTCCGCGGCGGCCGCCTCCTCCGCGGGCAGGTCCACCACGCGCCGTACGCGCTGAGCCTGGCCCAGCTGACGACGTGGAGCGAGCAGCCGGTCGAATGGGACGGCTTCCCGCTCGCGGGCCGCGCCCCCGACCACGCGCATTGCAGCGCCGGCGTCGACGTCGAGGCCTTCGGGCTCGTCCCCGCCCATGCGTAAGCCGCTCCGCGAGTACCGCCACGCGGTGTGGGACTGGAACGGCACGCTCCTCGACGACACGTGGCTCTGCTGCGCGTCGCTCAACCGCCTGCTCGCGGAGGACGGCCACCCGCCCGTCGATCCGGTGCGTTACCGCGAGATCTTCCAGTTCCCCGTCATCAAGGTCTACCAGGCCATCGGGTTCACGCCCGACGAGGCCTCCTTCCGCGCGATGTCCGTCCGCTTCATGGCGGCCTACGAGGCCCGCAAGACGGAATGCCGCCTGCACGACCACGCCGAGACGCTGCTCGCCGGACTCTCCGCCGCCGGCCTGACGCACTCGGTGCTGTCGGCCTACGAGCGCACGCTCCTCGCGGAGACCCTCGCCCACTACGGACTCGACGGCCGCTTCCGGAAGGCCTGCGGCGGCGACGACATCCATGCGGGCAGCAAGGAGGAGCGCGCGCGCCGGCACCTCGCCGACCTCGGCGTGCGGCCGGAGGACGTGATCTACTTCGGCGACACGGCCCACGACGCCGAGGCGGCCGCGGCCATGGGCGTCGACTGCGTGCTGGCGGCCCACGGGCACCAGCACCGGGCGCGGCTCGAAGGGCTGGGTCCGCGGATCGTCGACGGGTTCGCCGAACTGGCGGCCGAACTCTGAGGCGAACCAAAGCCCCGCCACGGGGTCAAACTGGCCGACCCCCCGCGTTTTGGTTGCTCTCCGGCGACCGGCGAGGTTCATATCACCCACCCCACCCCATGGCCCTCGCAGCGGACCAATCCCCGGTCACCCCGGACATCACCGGCACCCCCTGGCTCGTCCTCACGCTCGCCATCCTCGTCGCTTTCTCCATCTATCTCATCCTCCGCTCCAAACGTAAGACCATGGCCCACTCCCCTCAGAACTCCGACGCCCACGAAGAGATCGACGACGTCAAGAAGGCGAGCGCCGAAGGCTTCGGCTCCGCCGAGCAGGTGTTCCCGCCCCACGCCGCGTTCGTCGCCAAGGCCCGCGTCAAGGGCATGGAAGGCTACCAAGCCCTCTACCGGCGCTCGCTCCAGGACCCCGACGGTTTCTGGACGGACGAAGCCAAGGAGCTGGCCTGGTTCCAGCCGTGGACCAAGGTGGTCGACGAATCCAAGAAGCCGTTCTTCCGCTGGTTCGTGGACGGCAAGACCAACGTCGCCTACAACTGCCTCGACGCGCAGGTCGCCAAGGGCCTCGGCGACAAGGTCGCGATCGTCTACGAAGGCGAGCCCACCGCCGACGGCCGGGCCGTCGAGGTCCGCCGCCTCACCTACCGCCAGCTGCTCTCCGAAGTCAGCCGCTTCGCCAACGTGCTCAAGGGCATGGGCCTGAAGCGCGGCGACACCGTCGCGATCTACATGCCGATGGTCCCCGAGCTCGCGATGGCGGTGCTCGCCTGCGCCCGTCTCGGCATCGTCCACTCGGTGGTGTTCGGCGGCTTCTCGGCCGAATCCATCCGCGACCGCGTCAACGACGCGAAGTCGAAGGCGGTCATCACGATGGACGGCGGCTACCGCCGCGGGAAGTTCCTGCCGCTCAAGCAGACGGTCGACGAAGGCGTGAAGGACTGCCCGTCCTGCGCCCACGTGCTCGTGCTCCAGCGCCATCCGGGCAAGCCCGACGCGGGCTGCGTCATGCAGCCCGGCCGCGACGTCTGGTATCACGAAGCCGCCGCCTCGGTCACCGACCAGTGCGAAGCGGTCCAGCAGGAGGCCAACGAGATGCTGTTCCTGCTCTATACTTCCGGCTCCACCGGCAAGCCCAAGGGCATCATGCACAGCGTGGGCGGCTACATGGTCCACGCCTACTCGACCAACAAGTACGTCTTCGACCTCCGCGGCGACGACCTCTTCTGGTGCACGGCCGACGTGGGCTGGGTCACCGGCCACACCTACGTGGTCTACGGCCCGCTCCTCAACGGCTCCTCGGTCCTGATGTACGAAGGCGCGCCCGACGCCCCGGACTTCGGCCGCTTCTGGAAGATCATCCAGGACCACAAGGTCTCCGTCTTCTACACGGCCCCGACCGCCATCCGCGCCTTCATGAAGTGGGGCGACGAGTGGGTGAAGAAGCACGACCTCTCCTCGCTGCGCCTCCTCGGCTCCGTCGGCGAACCGATCAACCCGGAAGCCTGGCTCTGGTACCACCGCAACATCGGCGCCGAGCGCTGCCCGATCGTCGACACCTGGTGGCAGACCGAGACCGGCGGCCATATGATCACCCCGATGCCCGGCTGCACGCCCACGAAGCCCGGCTCGGCCACGCTGCCTTTCTTCGGCGTCGACGCCGCCGTCCTCGACGAGCACGGCAACGAGACCGACCACGGCATCCTCGCCATCCGCAAGCCCTGGCCCGGCATCACGCAGGGCATCTTCGGCGACGAGCAGCGCTACGTGGACACCTACTGGAGCCGCTGGAACGGCCAGTACTACTTCCCGGGCGACGGCGCCATCCGCGACAAGGACGGCTACCTCTGGATCACCGGCCGCGTCGACGACGTGGTCAACGTCTCGGGCCACCGCATCGGCACGGCCGAGCTGGAGGCGATCTTCATCGAGGACGCGGCGGTCGCCGAGTCCGCCGTCATCGGCGTGAAGCACGACCTCAAGGGCCAGGGCCTCATGGCCTTCGTGATCCTCAAGTCCGCCGCCGCCAAGACGGTGAACGAAGCCGAGCTCGCCAAGAAGCTCAACGCCATGGTCGACGCGAAGATCGGCAAGTTCGCCCGGCCGGAACGCATCGTCTTCGTGCCCGACCTGCCGAAGACCCGCTCCGGCAAGATCATGCGCCGCCTCCTGCGCGATATCTCCGAAGGCCGCGAACTGGGCAATGTCACGACCCTCGCCGATCCCGCCGTCGTCGAGGCGATCAAGGCGAAGTTCAACGCCGCGAAAGCCTGAGCCTGATCTCAACCCTCGAAAAAACCCCGACCCTCGTCGGGGTTTTTTGTAGCCATGACCTCAATGGGGGACCGGAAACCGGATGATTACCTGGGGGGCCTATCCATATCCGCAGCAACCTGTCCGGTCTCCGGCTCCCCCTTGAGCGCTGCCCCCTCCCGCCACCTGCCACCCGGGGCCGCCTCCCGCCACCTGAAGCGTGCCTCATCCATTCAGCCCTCTATTCAGCCCTCTATTCAGCCCTCAACGCAGTCCTCCATTCAGTCCTCCGCCATCCCCCTCTTGCCACCCGCCCCCTCTCCCCCTCAGTCTCCCCCCATGCGCCTCCCGACCCTGCTCCT
>Ga0194123_10005397_pt1 | contig 13740 bp, 13 predicted proteins | sample TA2MahsurfametaG_5_FD_155479 | JGI IMG/M metagenome (GOLD analysis project Ga0194123, IMG submission 155479) | Freshwater microbial communities from Lake Tanganyika, Tanzania - TA2015023 Mahale A surface | ecosystem: Environmental > Aquatic > Freshwater > Lake | place: Tanzania: Lake Tanganyika... | reverse complement strand
CCAAACGACATCGTCTTGGAACATTTTAAAGTCATCGAGCTGTGCAGACGCCTGAGCTATAACGCAGTTCTCTTCTTGATCTGCTGTCATGTACTCAATTTCATCTGTAACTACTCCATCACGCACAATACGATATGGAGTTTCGATGAATCCAAACTCGTTGATCTTTGCAAAAGATGACAAAGATGTGATCAAACCAATGTTTGGACCTTCAGGTGTTTCAATCGGACAAACGCGTCCATAGTGACTTGTGTGAACGTCGCGAACTTCGAATCCGGCTCTGTCTCTATTCAAACCGCCAGGTCCTAAGCTTGACAATCTTCTTTTGTGTGTAAGTTCTGCAAGTGGATTCGCTTGGTCCATAAACTGTGAAAGCTGTGATCTACCAAAGAAATCACGGATTACAGACTGAAGACCTTTCGATGAAATCACTTTTGCAGGTGTAAGTGTATCTGATTGGAAATCAAAGAGATTCATTCTCTCTTTAATGATTTTCTCCATTCTTACAAAACCAATTCTACACTGGTTTTGTACAAGCTCACCAACTGAGCGCACACGTCTATTCGCTAAATGGTCAATATCATCCAAGTGAACAGAATCATCACCAGCACGAAGCTTAATGAGATACTTCATAGCTGTAATGATATCTTGCTTGCGAAGCGTTACGTTTTCTAGAGCTTCATCATCTGTTGGTATTGCGAGCTTTTTATTGAGCTTGTAACGTCCTACTTTGCCAAGATTGTAACGTTTTGGGTCAAAGAATAGACGCATAATCATCGTTCTTGCATTAGCAAGAGTTGCAGGCTCACCCGGACGGAGTTTGCGATAGAAATCCTTTAAAGCAGATTCATATGAATCTGTAGGATCTTTTGCAAGCATCTTAATGATCGGATGTGTTTCATCTGCATCTTCTGCAATTCTTACTGTCGAAATTTTCGCATCAAGAATACGCTTGAGCATCGCTGTTGTGAGTTTCTCACCCGCTTTTCCGAAAACGACACCTGTCTCTTCTTCTAAAACGTCTTCGGCGAGAATTTTTCCTACAATACGCGCAAAATCTTTCTCAGATTTGAGTTTCATTTTTTGCGTATTGAAGAACTCTTCAATGATGTCCGCATCTGATGAATAACCTAGAGTTCTGATAAAGGATGTAGCGAGAATTTTTCTTCTACGTTTTTTCTTGTCAACGTGAACATAGATCAAATCGTTAATGTCAAAAGAAGCTTCTAACCAGCTGCCGCGATAAGGGATAACGCGGAATGAGTGGAGAACGTTTCCTTTTGGGTGCCTTTCGCTTTCAAAGCAGATACCAGGTGATCTATGAAGCTGAGAAACAATAACTCTTTCTGCGCCGTTAATGACAAATGTTCCTCTATCTGTCATTTTAGGAATGGTTCCCATGTAAACTTCTTCTTCTTTAATACCAGTTTCATCGGTAAGACGGAAGTTTGCTTTTAAAGGGACGCTGAATGTGATTCCTCTTCGGATACATTCTTGCGGACTGTATTTAGGTACTCCTAATGTGTAAGAAATGTATTCCAATGTGATCTTTTCATCATAAGATTTAATTGGAAAAATTTCGTTGAATACTTCTTGTAAACCAACATTTTCTCTTTCCGCAGGCAACTGATCAGACTGCAAAAATTGCTTATATGATTTAATCTGTACTTCGATAAGATTCGGAAGATCGATAATTTCTTCGTGTTCGTGAAAGCTTACCCGTTTAGGCGCTTTTTGTATCATGGATGCCTCTCCCCTCAAGAGTTAGAATATATAACCACTTGTGATTCAAAATTTGGCCGTTTTCCCTATAGAATGAAACCGGCTAAGGATTGAACCACGTGCAGTTGACACCTATTATAATCTAGGTGTGAAAATACGCAAATACCTAAAGAGCAGAGATCGTAAAAAGATCTCTGCTCTTACTGTTTTTCAGTTCCTCAATTAGAGGCCTTTGAGGTCACACTTAGCGCCCGCAGCTTCTAATTTCTTTTTGATGTCTTCAGCTTCTGCTTTTGCTACAGACTCTTTAACAACTTTAGGACATCCGTCTACGAGGTCCTTAGCTTCTTTTAGGCCAAGACCTGTGATCTCTCTGATCACTTTAATTACGTTGATTGCGTTTGCCCCTTTATCAGATAGCGTAACGCAAAACTCTGTTGACTCAGCAGCCGCTGGAGCAGCGCCTGCAGCAGGAGCAGCAGCAACTGCAACTGCAGCAGCAGCAGCTTTAACGCCCCAAGTTTCTTCTAGAGCTTTCTTTAATTCTGCCATCTCGAGGACGGTTAGTTTGCTCAGTTCGTCTACTAATTTTGCTATGGTGGTCATGAGTTACCTCTTTATTTCGTTTCTTTTTCAATTTTGTTTTGCAAGCAGTAGGGAACACTTGTCAGTACAGCATCAAAAACAGCAAGTGTCTGTGCCATCGGAGCTTCAAACACAGCAAGAAGCTGAGCTCTCATCTCATCGAGATTTGGCAATTCTGCAATTATTTTAACCTGTTCGCTGGTGCAGCGTTTATTTTGGAAGTATCCACCTAACACCTTAACGTTCTGGTCATTTTCTTTTTGGAATTTGCAAAGAGATTTTGCAGCTTGTATAAAATCATCTTGGCAGCTAACAATAGCAATGTGTCCTGGTAATTCGTCCACATTGTAATCACAGCCTAAATCTTTTGCCGCTTTGCAAAAAAGGCGCTTTTTTGTCACCATTAGGCGACTTCCGTTTTCATAAAGGTTCTGACGAAAGCTTGCAACGTGATTAGGCGCCATTTTCTGATAGCCCAGAATGACAAAACCTGTCTCTGTTGTAATACTTTCTTTGACCTCGTTCAGTAATAACTCTTTTTCTTGTAGCATGGTCTTGTCCCTTTATCCTGATACGTTCAGTTTCAATCCAGGACCCATCGTTGATGAAAGATGGATCGACTCGATATAGGCACCTTTTAATGAAGAAGGCTTAGCGCGTTGAATTGCTGTAAATAGCGCATCAAAGTTCTCTAATGCATCTTCTAAAGGAAAAGAAAGCTTACCAAAAGCGAGTTGAATTGCAGAATTTTTATCTACTTTGAATTCAACTTTACCCGCTTTGATTTCCTGAACAGCTTTTCCGATATCGGTTGTTACTGTTCCTGCTTTAGGAGTTGGCATTAAACCTCTTGGTCCTAATACTTTTCCTAATTTACCTACTTCTCTCATTAAGTCTGGAGTTGTGATGAGGGCATCAAATTCTAGCCATCCCTCTTTAATTTTTTCTACGAGCTCTAGTGCTCCAACAACATCTGCCCCGGCATTTTTCGCTTCAGTAGCTTTTTCACCTTGTGCTAAAACAGCAACGCGAACAGTTTTACCTGTTCCTTTTGGCAAACTAACTGTGCCACGTACTTGCTGATCTGCTTTACGAGGATCTACGCCCAGTTTGATCGCTAGCTCTAGCGACTGATCGAATTTGACCTGTGGCATCTCTTTGAGGACCTTGAGAGCTTCTTTAGCCGTATATGTACGACTTGTATCTACTTTAGAGTAGATATCTTTCATTCTTTTATTTAGCTTACTCATGTGTTTTATCCTTCTACTATATCCACACCCATAGAACGAGCTGTTCCTTCAACGAGAAGCATAGCTGCTTCTTCATTTTTAGCTCGCAAATCAGGTTTCTTTGCTTTTGCAATTTCTCTTACCTGTATCTTAGTAAGCTTTCCTACTTTATCTCTATTTGGGACTCCTGAGCCTTTTTGTATGCCTGCAGATTTTTTGATCATTTCTGCTACAGGAGGCTGCTTAAGTTCAAAGGTAAAGCTTTTATCTTGGTAAACTGTGATTACTACAGGGAGAACGCTCCCCGCTTTATCTTGAGTTTTTGCGTTGAATTCTTTACAAAAGCCCATGATGTTCACACCAGCTGAACCAAGAGCTGGACCAATCGGAGGAGCTGGATTCGCTTTTCCTGCTGGGATTTGCAGTTTAATAATTTTTACGATTTTCTTCGCCATATAGCTACTCTACTTTATCTTAGTGCTGTTCTTCCGTACTACTTTTTTCTACTTGCCAAAACTGTAGGTCATCAACTCTTGTGTCTCGACCGAAAATCGATACAACAACGTCAAGTCTTCCTTTATCGTGAGCAATATTGACTACAGTTCCTGTGAAGTTCGCAAAAACACCGTCAACGATCTTAACGTGATCTCCTTGACGAATGTCATGCTTATATGCCACCTCATCTTTCTTTTTAGAAAGATCGGCGATCAATTGGTCTACTTCATGATTAGATAACGGAGTAGGACTTCCGCTGCCTAAAAAATCGATGACACCGTTCGTGTTTTTAATGTACTGCCAAGATTCCTCTGTAAGTTGCATCTTTACTAGAAGATAACCAGGCCAGAGCTTTCTTTCGACTATGTGCTGCTGCCCTTTTTTAACTTCTGCTACGTTTTCTGTAGGGACAAGCACTGTGTCAATGATTCCGCTCATACCGCTGCTATCGCGATTTTCTTCAATCGCTTTCTTGATCTTGTTTTCTTGTCCAGACAACGCCTGTACTACATACCAATGCATTCTTTACCACCCATTTAGAACCCGATCAATCTAATGATCTGGTGAAATCCGTTCACAACTCCGCGTACAAACAAGTCGACAACATATATAGCTAGGCTAAAAGAGAATGTTGCTCCCACAACTATTTTTGTGCAGAGAATCAACTCCTCTCTTGAAGTCCAAGAGACTTTTTTTAGCTCTTCCTTCAGACCCTTTACAAACCCCTCTTTTGGGGCTGCTTTCATCGTTGTATTATCTTGCACTAATGACACTACTTTCTGAGTCACTCCAGGACCTTCAGTTATCCCAGATTTGCTATAGTGAGCTTGGTCGTTGAAAACAAGCAGCACGCAAAACCGGGTTGTTGGTTTTTACTTGGCGAGAGTGGAGGGATTTGAACCCCCGACCTGCGGCTTTGGAGACCGACGCTCTACCAACTGAGCTACACTCCCAAAAAATTATAGGGGGAAGTATACACCTCTCCCCTATTAACATGCTACTTAATAATTTTGGAAACAGTTCCTGCACCGATAGTTTTTCCACCTTCTCGGATAGCAAAACGCATTCCTTGCTCCATCGCCACTGGCGAAAGAAGCTTACATACGAGGGTTACGTTATCGCCAGGCATTACCATCTCAACACCTGCTGGCAATTCCACGCTTCCTGTAACGTCTGTTGTGCGGAAGTAGAACTGTGGACGATATCCATTGAAGAAAGGCTTATGTCTTCCACCTTCTTGCTGTGTTAAAACGTAAACTTGAACTTCAAATTCGCTGTGCGCTTTGCATGTTCCTGGAGCAGCAAGAACCATACCTCTTTCGATGTCTTTCTTATCAACACCGCGAAGTAGAATACCTACGTTTTCCCCTGCTTCACAATACTCGAGCTGTTTATTGAACATCTCAAGACCTGTTGCAACTGTATCTCTTGTCTGTCTAATTCCAACTAGCTCAAGCTTATCGTTGAGTTTTACCACCCCTCTCTCTACGCGTCCTGTAGCAACAGTTCCACGTCCAGAGATAGAGAATACGTCTTCAACAGCGAGCAAGAAAGGCTTGTCTTTTTCTCTTGCTGGAGTTTCAATGTGCGTGTCAACCGCATTCATCAAATTCGCGATAGTTTCTACCCATTTCGCATCTCCTTCGAGAGCTTTAAGAGCAGATCCTCTGATAATAGGAGTGTTTTTGTAGCCTTTAGCTTCTAAAAGCTCTTGAACTTCCATCTCTACGAGATCAAGAAGCTCCATGTCACTTTCTTGGATCATATCAACTTTATTGATGAACACAACGATAGCAGGTACACCTACTTGACGAGCAAGAAGAATGTGTTCTTTTGTTTGCGGCATAGGACCATCTGTAGCTGCAACTACGAGGATCGCTCCGTCCATCTGCGCAGCACCGGTGATCATGTTTTTGATGTAGTCAGCGTGGCCCGGACAGTCTACGTGAGAGTAGTGTCTAGCTTCTGTCTCATACTCTACGTGGCTGGTGTTAATTGTAATACCGCGCGCTTTTTCTTCTGGCGCATTATCAATCTGATCATACCCTCTAGCCTTTGCAAGACCTTTCTTTGAGAGATATGTTGTGATTGCAGCTGTAAGTGTAGTCTTACCATGGTCCACGTGACCGATGGTACCTATATTTACGTGTGGTTTTTCTCTTTTAAATGCTTCTTTAGCCATGTAGACTTTTCCTCCGATATGTTATTCTTTTGCCCAGAACAGGAATCGAACCTGCGACCTCTTCCTTACCATGGAAACGCTCTACCGACTGAGCTATCTGGGCATGTTCCTGATCTGTTTTGCGAAAGAGGCTTTTTCCTCTCTTGCTAATTAAAGCAGAATGGCGAAAGCATAATATTCTCTTAAAAAAAACGCAAGCAAGATTTTCATTTTTTCCTTTTCAGTACCCAATTCCTATGAAAATCGTTATATCAAGGCAAAAAACCTATATATATCAAGTATTTTGCTAGAAGAAAAAGATCAAAAAAAATGAGAGCCTTTATTATGAAAAAAAGATGATTAGTCCTACCCTTGATTCAAGGGCAGAACCTCATATTACCTAAATTTTAGATGACTACCCGCGCTGGCGGTAAATGATGCGGCCTTTTTCAAGATCGTATGGAGACATTTCTACACTGACTCTATCTCCTACGAGTACGCGAATGTTTCTCATGCGCATTTTTCCGCAAAGGTGCGCTTTAATAGTGTGTCCATTGTCTAGTACAACAACGAACATCATATTTGGAAGAAGTTCTTGTATAACTCCTTCTACTTTTATCGTATCTTCTTTCTTTGACATATGCTAAACTTGTTTGAATAAATGGGCTATTCGATAACCCATGTGAATAAAATTTCAAAAAGATGCTAACATGGAAATTGATTTTGCTCAATGTTTAAAGAGACAAGAGGATCTAAAAGAGTTTTTTCCCGCCTCTTTAACCTCTGAAGAAAAATATTTTAAAATAATTTCTTTCGGAAGCCGCTTGTCAGCCTTCCCCCCTGAAGAAAAGAAAGAGGAAAATAGAATCACAGGCTGTCAGTCAATCACCTTTTTAATTGGTCAAAAAGAAGAGGGTAAAATATTTTTTAAAGCATACTCTGAAGCTCTTATCACAAAAGGCGTAATAGCCCTTTTAATTGAAGTTTATCAGGGGCAAACTCCTGAAACCATACTAAAATGCCCCCCTCATTTTTTACAAACCCTAGGAATTTTTGCTTCATTGTCACCAACACGTGCGCAAGGTTTAAAAAGTTTTTATGAGAAAATGTTAAAAATAGCCGTTAAAAACTTTTCTTTATCTTAGTTTGATCTTGTTTTTTTCTTAATATTTAAATATAATTAATCGACAAAAATAAAAAAGCGAGAACCTCTGATGGCGATTAATATACATCATAATTTAATCTCTGATAATCTAAAACCACTAGATTTGACATATACTCCAAGCAGGGAATTGAACGCAGAATTCGAGGAAGTTCCTAAAAAAAAGTTTGAGGATCTAAGCTCTCAGGCATTTTTGAATAGATTTCTATCGATTATTTGTACTGTAGCATTTGCAATCATCGGAGTTGGAGCAATGGCTGTAACTGCTATTTTTGCTCCTATAGCTTTACCTTTTGTCCTTCTTGGCGTTTTAGCTACCATCCCACTGATCAAACAGTATGTTTACGACTATTTTGAATCTCAAAGAACAATAGCTCTAGACAGTTCAGATGTACAAAAAAAGGTTTTGGATGAACTTTCACTACTAGAGAATCAAACTGAGGAAGAATTAGACCAATTTATTGATGAATTAGGCTTAGACAAAGAAGCATACCACGCGAATCCCGATAAATTTAAAGCAGTAGCTGCAGAATATAAAGGAGCTCTTAGCGCTCTTGAGCAGGCCCTTGAATCTTCTAATATTGAAATGACAAGGGTTGATGAAGCAATAGCACGAGAAATTGATAATGAAACACAAGCTACTCATTCAGGGCAGCCCTTTTCTTGCCAAAAAAGGATGAATCTTATTGAAGCGCATGCAGAAAGAGAAGCTCATGAGTATAAGATTACAGAAGTAAAATTACTTGCCTTAAAAGTAAAGGCGGCGTGGTATCTACATCTTCTAAGAAATACCCACTACCCTAGATCCTGTAATGAAGAGATCTTTATGTACAAAATCCATGCTATGCATAGGTCTCTGAACAGTTCAACATCCAACCGCCTACCTAACCACCTTAGAGATCCTTATCTAGGCTTAGAAAACGGGGAAATTCTTTCTAGAAAAGCTGTATATCAACTTTCTATTGATGATCTATCCTACGTTTTTAGTAGAGGCGCTTATGCTGTTGAAAGAGTATTTCAAAACTCACTGGCAGCTCAAGACAATCAATTATACTTAGTAGATCAAGACGAATTAGATCTTATCGCATAAGATCAACAATTTTCTAGAAAAGATCCCTAAATTCTGATTTTAGGGATCTTTTTTTGCATTCCGCCTGTGATATGCAGTTTATGATCTTGAATCAAAACATTTGTCTCAAGACGTACACCAAATCGATCCGTTAAATAAATACCAGGCTCAACAGAATAGCAAGTATTAGGAAGAATCTGACGAGTATCATAGGTTTCATAGCTATCAAAATGGGCTCCCATACCATGCAAGACTGTGTCGATACTATGACCTAGTCGATGGATAAAACACTCTCCATAACCTGCCTTTTCGATAACACTTCTTGCAACTTGATCCACTTCATATCCGTACACAGGATCTTTATTTTCTATACGTGAGCGCAAAAATTCTATCGCGTTTTCCTGAGCCATTAGCACAATTTGAAAAATTTCTTCGTAATAAGGATCTATGACATCGCCAACAAAACATACTCTAGTAATATCTGCATAGACGCTATCTGGTTCATTTTTTCTGCACCATAGATCTATGAGTAACGGCTGACCTTGCAAAATGGTGGCTTTTTCACTTTTAGGTGCATAATGTGGATTTGCGCTATTTTTACCAAACGCAACTATAGGTGGATGGTCTGTTATACAGTGATGACGCTCAAAATACTGAAGAATTTGTTTTTGTAAGCCTTTTTCTGTATTAGATTTAGGATTTTCATAAACTTCTTCAATAGCTCCTTGGACAACTGATGCTGCATACAAATGGCTTTGTATTTGCTCTTTAGTTAGAGTCGATAATAGCAATTGAATCAGCTTTTGAGATGATGACACTTTGAATCCAAGGCTATGTAATAGCGAAATGGTACCGCCATCGGTGTACGAAATAGTGGGGATCTCTTGAGAAATTTCTACTGCTATATTAGCCTTATAAGGGATAAAAGTTTTTAAAAGCTCTTGAAATTCTCTCCACCCTGCATAATAAACAGTTCTTCCTTCTATATGACTAAGCACATCTTGTTCTATTTTATGAACAACTTTGACAGGCTCACCCTCTTTGGGGCAAAAATAAAAAAAACGCCTTGTAATGTGTTTGCTGTTTGGAATCTTTAAGATCCGTCTTGCTATCGGATTATCTGTAAGAAGCCATCCATCGATGTTTGTTTGTTTAAGTGCGGACTGAATATTTAGTGATAAAGACATTGTATAATACTTGATGCTGCAACTATTCTTAATTCTTGGAAAGGTTTATGAAGGATATTGAGCAAAAAAGGGATTGAGTCTCTATCTCCTATAGCGCCTAGTGCATTTAGGATATACACTTGATGGTCCCACTCCACTTTTTCAAAAGCATTCTCTAAAATCCCTTTTACGGAAGTATCTTTAGCAAAAAAAGCAAGCGCCAGCGCTGCCTGAAGAACTACTCTTTCATCTTGGTCATCTAAAAGCTTTCGAATTAGTTCAATAGCTTGGAAACTCCCCTCTTCTATGAGAACACCCGCAGTGGATCCTATAATAGCCCAAATACCCTCTTGAAGAAAATTTCTGATCGCTTCTTCTGATTTTTCATAACCTACGATTGTTAAACGATTTAGAATATCTAATCGGGTAAATTGATCGACAAGAAGCGGATATCTTGGGATGTGTGGCACATGTCTTTGCTGACTGGGTTCTAAGGAAGCAAAAATCGGGTGCTCGTGGTGATCAAAAGCAATTTGCTGCTTGGTTTGTTTTAAAAAACCGAATAAGTAATCACATGCTACGGAGACATCTGTTCTTTGACCCAGCATGCCAAGAGCCAGATTTGCTTTGACAAATGGATCTTGTGCTTCATAAAAATGCTTTTGCACATAGATTGAACCAATGAATCCGGTAGAAGAGAGGACTGATGCAGCTAAGCGCCGATTTCTCGGTTCTTTGCAAGAAAGCCAATCTGCAAAAACTTTTGCTGCTTTTGGCGCATCGTATTGCATCATTACCCATGCGGACGTTAAAGAAATAGCGGGATGAGGATCTTCTAAGAGCTTATCGATCTTAGATATGACTAACTCTTGCTTTGTATTATCAAGTTTCATGCTTGCTAAAAGCTTAAGAGCTGAAATGCGCACATAAAGCGAAGGATCTTCTATGAGCTGTAAAACTTCATCTGCTACATCATTCATCCTAAATCGCCTTACAAGTTCTAGCCCTAGCTGACGAAAACCTGTTCTAGCGCTTGAAAAAAGCTCTTTTCTTTCTCGTGTGCCAAGATTTTTATAAAAAGAAGCCATAGCTTTGATTGCTAGCATCTTTTCTTCTGCTGATGAATCTTTTGAAGAGAGAATATCTTCTAGAAGAGGCCTAGCTTCTTTTAAACAAAATCCTTCAAGGGCGCTTAGTGCTTCTAAGCGAACAAACCAATTCTTCTCTTCCTTGATAAGACGAATGAGCTCCAAACCTAAAAGTTTATCTCGATATTGCGCTGAAAGTCTAGCAGCAAGAGCTCTTAGATAAGCATTAGAAGAGCGAAGTGCATCGATAAAAAATGGCACAGCCTTTACATCATGCGTAAGAAATGCTCCCACTAATGCGTGCATATGTGTTGTTTGCGGCTGAAAAGTTCCATCTTTTAAAACTCCCCATGCCAACTCTTCTAGTAGCGAAAAATGATTTTTAATGTCTAAATTTTCTAAAGAAGAAAATTTTTCAAACATCGCTAGCGCTTCTTGAGAGCGGCCGCTTCTTGAATATGCTTTGATCAATGATGCGAGAACTTCTTTAGAATCAGGAAAAAGCGAAAGACCCATTTTCGCTTCATCAATGGCAGCATTGAAATCCTTGATAACAAGTTGAGCTTGTATGCGGCTCACAAAATCATTTTCCGTTGCTATTGTACCCGCTAGAAGAGAGTTAAAGCATCCGAAAATGATTAAGGAGTGTTTAAGCAAAATTTTCCCCCATGGTTCTTCCTGCCAAAAAATGGATATGCAGATGAAAAACAGTCTGCCCTGCATCAGGTCCGTTATTAACGATTAGACGATAATCTTCAACACCTAATTTTTTAGCAATATTTTGCGCTGCCATGATCATTTTAGGCATGTAGATCTCAAGATCTTGATGATCCATCTGTTGCAAACTAGGAACTGCTTTTTTTGATATTATCAAATAATGGTGGGGTGCTTTTGGATAGATATCTTGGATCACTATCACAAATTCATCTTCTAGTAAAATTGTTGCGGGCAATTTTCTAGCAATAATTCTTTCAAATATAGTTTCCACAAATGAGCTCCAAGGCTTTAATGGCGTCTTCTTTTGTTTCCCAAATAGATATAAATCTCTCTTTATGACAAAAAATGGAACCTTTGATTCCCGAAACGTTTGCTAGATCATGATTGGTAAGTCCTGCCCAGTCTATAGGCAAAGGAACTCGCACTTTCATCCTCTCTTCATAAGAAGGAGGAATACCTCTTAGCTTCCAATGATTTCCTGAAGGCATAATCACAAATTCTGCAGTGTGATTTTCACCACCCATTTCAAAAAAAGACTCAAGCCATGGAATTGGTTCATCAAAAATGAGACATCTACTATTTTCTTGCATCACTTTTGCCACTTGCTGCTTACAAGAGCTGATATAGATAAATCGCTCTTTAGTGCGTAAAAGAAATTTACGTACAAATCCTACTGCTTCAAAAAACGCCTTATCCAGTTCTTCTTTAGTAGCTTCATACGATGTAGGAATAAAGCTAGAAATTACATTCGAAAACGTGCAAATCCCCACAGGAGCGGTATAAGCACCGTTATCTATCAAATCTACGCCATGTACGAGGTTTCTATCTAAGTACTCTGCATATTCGTGCGAAAAGATCTTCTGATTTTTCAGGTATTTGAGAATCATGCCAGCACTACTAAGACCTTCTTTATAGTCCGCTTGATGATGATCGAATCTTTTTTTCTCTGGATCATAAACACCACCAACATCACATACAAAATCACATTTAGATAGCAATCTTTCATCTCTTGTGCGGATCACTTTTGAAATATCAACTAGACCAGCTTCGACTAGCAAAGCCACTGCAGTTACTTCATCAGCATGAAAGGTTCCATCATGTATACCACAACTCATCATAAGGCCCTCACAGGTTCTAATATCGTTCTTTGGCGGAAATGGGCATCCCACATTACTCTAAAAGAAGGGCAGCTTTTATAAAGCTCTTCTTTAGTCCCTTCTGCTATTTTGATTCCATGCTCAATGAATATGATCTTATCAACGTGCTCTATGGTTGAAAGCCTATGAGCTACTATGATTTGCGTAATCTCTCCGTGAAGAGATTCAATCGCCTGTTTGATCTTATTTTCACTAATAGAGTCTAACGATGATGTAGCTTCATCAAGAATTAGAATCGGAGCTTCCTTAGCTAAAGCTCTAGCGATCGCAAGCCTTTGCTGCTGACCTCCGGATAGATTCTTTCCTAGCTCGGCCAAGACTGTATCGTACTGATCTTTTAAATCTTCAATAAACTCGTCGGCATGCGCTTTTTTAGCAGCTGCTTTGATTTTGTCCATGGAAAGATTTTGCCCGTAGGCTATATTTTCTTTTACGCTGTCACAAAATAGAAAAGGCTTTTGGGAGACATAGGCTATTTGCCGGCGAAGTGATTCTTGCGTATATGCACTTAAAGGTCTTCCATCGATTTTGATAGAGCCTTGATTGATGTTATAAAGCCTTGGAATCAGCTGCAGTATCGTGGATTTTCCTGAGCCAGTCGCTCCAACAATAGCAACGCTTTCCCCTTTTTTGACTTGAAAGCTTACATCAGTTAAAATCCACTCATCTTCATAGCGAAACCAGACATGATCAAATTCGATCATGTGCTCAAATGTTTTAAGCTCTAGAGCATCGGGCCCATCTTGGATATCAGATTCGATATTTAGCACTTCAAAGAGCCTTTCTGCTGCAACAATTCCTCTTTGTACATTCCCATTTTCATCTGCGAATTTACGGATCGGTTCATAAAAAATATGCAAAAGGCCGCAATACACAACAAGCTCAGCTAGGCTCATTTTTAAACAGTAAAGCCCAAAAAACAAGATCGAAACTAAGCAAAGAGTTGTGACAAAATGCAGCGTGGGCCTTGTGAGTAGATCGTACTTATTCGTTTTACGCTCAAGGGCTTCCATTTGATCGTTTTGCTCTTTGTACTTTCTGAACGTGAAATTTTCCATCGAGAAAATCTTCACAGTCTGGATTCCGGCAAGAAAATCGATAAGAACTGAAGAGAATTTTTCCTGATTTTTTTGCAGCTGACGAGTAATTCTTTTTACCTTTCTTGTAATGAGTTGTATAGGAAAAACAA
>Ga0194123_10005394_pt1 | contig 13741 bp, 8 predicted proteins | sample TA2MahsurfametaG_5_FD_155479 | JGI IMG/M metagenome (GOLD analysis project Ga0194123, IMG submission 155479) | Freshwater microbial communities from Lake Tanganyika, Tanzania - TA2015023 Mahale A surface | ecosystem: Environmental > Aquatic > Freshwater > Lake | place: Tanzania: Lake Tanganyika... | reverse complement strand
GGTGTGCCTGGGCAGCGCTGGTGAGGCCTGGGAACGCCAACTGGCGGCACCGCTGGTCTGCATTCCCCAGTTCGAGGCGATCCTGCAGAGCCCCTGGCCGCGGGCCCGCCTGCTGGCCGCATGGCTGCTGCGCTGCGAGCAGGCCGGCCACACCCTGGTGCGCATCAACCCAAGCACCGTCGAACAAGACAGCAGCGGCTGGCTCACGCACGAATGCTTCTGCTCGCCGTTGCACCCGGAAGCCCTCAGCGCAGAACTGACCTGGCGCCAGTGCGGCCGGCCAGCCCCGGCGGAGGTGCACACGCCCCAACCACAGCACCAGGTGCTCTTCTCCGCTGGCGATCAACCCGCCCGCTTGGCGATCTGCATCAGCCTTTACAACTACGCCGACCAAATCGAAGCGGCTCTCAACAGTGCAGCAGCCCAAACGCTGGAAGCGCTTGAGCTGATCGTAGTCGACGATCAATCCAGTGATGGCGGCGAGCAGCGGGTGCTGCAGTGGATGCAGCAGCACCAGCAGCGGTTCAACCGCGTGCAGCTGCTGCAACACAGTGCCAACGCAGGTCTGGCGGCCGCGCGGAACACCGCCTTTGCCGCCAGCTCAGCCCCCTGGTGCTTCGTGCTCGATGCCGACAACACCCTTCTGCCCGAAGCCGCAGCCGCCTGCCTCGCCGTGGCTGAACAGGCACCCGCCAACGCCGCGGTGATCCACCCCCTAGTGGAAGTGCGCAGTGAGGCCAGCCGCGGCGACAGCCGCAGCCTGATCAGCGGCATCCCCTGGCAGCGCGAGCAGTTCCAAGCGGGCAATGTGGTGGACGCCATGGCCCTGATCCGCCGCTCCGCCTGGGAAACCATCGGCGGCTTCCACCACATTCCCGGTGGCTGGGAAGACTTCGATTTCTGGTGCTGCCTGATCGACGCAGGCTTTCACGGCGTTCTTTGTCCGCAGCGGCTGGCGATCTACAACAGCCATGCGGCATCGATGATCAGCCAACACACCGATCAAGGCGTGCGCGCCATCAGCCGACTGTTGCAACAACGCCACCCTTGGCTGCGGCTGCCCATGGCCGCGGGGGATCGATGAACGCACCTCTTCCCCTACAGCTGAGCAGCTCGCTCTGGTGGCAGCAGGCCCCCCTAGCAGTGCGCCTGATCCAACAGCTGCAGCCGCGGCGGGTGGGCCTGTTGGGCTGCAGCGATCCGGCGCCGGCGGGTTATCTCCGCGAAGTGTTGAACACGCTGGGGCCGGATCACGTGCTGCTGGATCTCGCCCATCCGCAACAGCCTCCCTCCGGAGCGCTGGATCTTCTGCTGGTGAGTGGAGATCAAGCTGCGGATCAGGTGGAGGCATGGCTTGATGCCCTCCCCAAAGCAGCTGTGGCCTTGCTGCCACCGGATGGCGTTCCAGCCGAGCAGCCACCGGGCTGGTGTTCAAGCTCCGTGATCCCTGGCCTGCTGTGGCAGGCCAACCATCCGCCCAGCTGGCTCACGGATCTTGAAGCCGAGGGGCTTGCGCTGTACGAGGAAGGCGCCAGGCTGCATGCCCTGGTCCACTGGGCCACCGGCCTGCAGCGGCCGGTGTTGGCCACCCAGCAAGAAGCGCTGCAGCAGCAGCTCGACGACACGGTGCTCAAGCTGGAGGCGATCGAGCAATCCCGCATCTGGCGGCTGAGTGCTCCCGTGCGCCGCTGGCCGGTGCTGCGCCAGCGCCTGCTGGGCCGCCTGCGGGCGCAAGCACCGCGAGGGCTACGGCTCACCTGGCAAACCGGGCGCCAACCGCTCCTGCCGAACCGCCCCACCCTGCTGGTGCTCAGCCACGAGAGCTCGGCCACCGGGGCGCCGATCCTGGTGTGGAATCTCTGCCGTTGCTTCTACGCCAGCCACAACGTTGTGGTGTTGAGCCTGCGCGCCGGGCTGCTCGATGAGGCCCTACGCGATGTGAGCTGCGTGCTGGCCACGAAACCCCTGGCTGAACCACCGGGGCCCCACCTGCTGCAAGAGCTGATCGATCGCCTGCCGCCCGCCTGCCGCCCGAGCGGCTGCCTGGTGAACACGATCCAGGGCTGGGCCTGGCTGGAATGGCTGCGGCGCCTGCAGATCGCCTCGCTGCTGCTGGTGCACGAATTCGCGGCCTACACCCGGCCGCGCCATGCCTTCCAGGCGGCCTTGCTCTGGGCCGGAGAGGTGGTGTTTTCCTCAGAAGCCACCTGGAAGGATGCGCGCAGCCACTTCCCCGATCTGCAGAACAGGCCGGTGCGCGTGCTGCCGCAAGGGCAGTGCGACCTGCCGGGAGCCCTGCAACCCAGCGGAGAGGCAGCGGCATGGATCGACATCCCTGCACTGCGGCAACACCACAGCGAACGCTGGCTGCAGCAGGCGGTGGTGGTGATGGGGGCTGGGGCTGTGCAACCCCGCAAGGGGGTGGATCTGTTTGTGGCTGCGGCCCAGCGGTTGCGGCGTGCCCTGCCGCAGGCGCCCTTGCTGTTTCTGTGGGTGGGTGATGGCTTCGACCCCGAGCTCGACTACGCCGCCTCGATCTGGATCGCGGATCAAATCCAGCGCAGCGGCCTGAGCGACTGCCTGCACATCGTGGAAGCCTCGGCCGCCTACAGGAGCTGCCTGCGGCGCGCTGATCTGTTCTGGCTCACCTCGAGGCTGGACCCGATGCCCAACGTGGCCATCGATGCACTGCTGTGCGGCACCCCAGTGCTCTGCTTCGCAGAAGCCTCAGGCACGGCCACCTGGCTGCAGAGCGATCCCGCGATCGGCGCCAGCTGCGTGGCCAACTACCTCGACACCGAACACCTGGCCGCACTCTCTGCAGCCTTGATTGACCAGCCACAACAACGGGCGGCATTGAGCCAACGCGTGCAGGAACGCGCAAACCAAGCCTTCCGAATGGAGGACTATGCCAAGCAACTCGCAGCCTGGCTTCAAGAGGCCGAGCACAACCTCCAACAACAACAGCACGATTGCGCGCTGCTCCGAGCAGGTGATCACCTCAACACGAGCTTCTTTCTCTCGCCAGCCATCGATCCGGGGGAGGAACCGCTGGTGCCCTATCTGATGGCCTGGGCCAACCGGATGCACCAACGCAAACCCAGGCCTGGCTTCCATCCGGGGGTCTACGCCACACACCACCTAGAGCTCCACGGCGACCCCTACGCGGCCTTCGTGCAACACGGACAACCCGCAGGGCCCTGGTTAACGCCTGTGATTGAGCCGGGTGCCACCGGCCAACCGGCCCAGCTCAGTGTTGGACTGCACCTGCATGTGCACTATCCAGAGCTGCTGGATGGCCTGCTCCAGCAACTGCGCTGCAATCAAATCCGTCCAGACCTGTGGATCAGCCTGAGCGATGCCCGTGCTCGCCCACAGGTGGAGCAGTGCCTGGAGCGCGCAGAACTGCAGTGCGAAGCGCTGCTGGTTTGCCCCAACCGCGGCCGCGATCTCGGCCCTCTACTGGTGGAGTTCGGCCAGGAGCTCGACCAGCGCTATGCGATCCACGGCCACCTGCACACCAAAAAAAGCGTGCTCGTGGATCAGGCCTTTGCTGGGCGCTGGCGCACCTTTCTGCAGGGCAATCTGCTCGGACAGCCCGGCGTACCGATGCTGGATGCCATCGCGGCTGCCATGGAGGCAAACCCCCAACTCGGGCTGGTGTATCCCGATGATCCGAACGTTGTGGGGTGGGGCGAGAACAAGCCAATTGCTGCACAGCTGCTGAGCCGGCTGGGGCTCTCAGCCAACCTGGCGGATCATCTCAACTTCCCAGTGGGATCGATGTTCTGGGCCCGCCAAGGAGCCCTGAGCCGGCTGTATCAAGCCAACTGGAGCTATACGGATTTCCCCGAAGAACCGATCGGTTACGACGGAACCCTGCTGCATGCCATTGAACGGCTACTGCCGGTGATCAATACCAGCGCGGGTTACAGCGAAGCGCTCACCCATGTGCCTGGCTTGAGTCGATGAGCATGGGCCCACCCACGGTGCTGCTGGGCTGGGAAAACGGCGATGGCTTCGCCCATCTCCAACGCCTGAGGCAAATCGGTGATGCCCTTCAGCAAAAGGGGTTTCACACGCTCATGGCCGTGCACGATCTCAAACGTGCCGCCCAAATCATTGATCCGGAGCGGCATCCCTTAGTGCAATGCCCGATCCCACCCAAAAGCGCCTGGCAATACAGAAGCAAGCAGTTTCAATGCATGGCCGACATTCTGATGGCCGCAGGGTTCTGTGATCCCGACGCCATACGGTCCATGAGTCTCGGCTGGCACCAGCTGTTTGCCATGGCCAACATCAGCCTCGTGATCAGTGATTTCAGCCCTTCACTGAATGTGGCCGCCGCAAACAGGCTGCCATGCCTCTGCATCGGTGATGGCTTCACCTTGCCACGCTTGAAGAACGGCAGCATCGCAGACTTCGATGGACAGTTCTCCAGCCACGGAAGCCACCGCTTTCACTTCGTTGCCGAGAAGCTGCAACCACTCGCCGATGTCTTGGCGGAAGATCCACTCCATCGCATGCTCTACGGCGATCAGGCCTTCTGTATTACCTACCCACTGCTCGATCACCAGCGGGCACCAGAACTACGGCCAACCCTTGCCCCCCTGTCCCTACCGAACCACCGGATCAACGAGCACGGAAGGCCTCATCGCCAACAGGTGCTTGTTTACCTCTCAGCCGACGACCCCACCATCCACATGCTTCTGGCAGCCCTAACGGCCGCCGCACTGCCTGTGCTCGCGTTCATCCGCGACTGCCCCCAAGACCTCCGTGATCACTTCAGCTCGGATCGGTTGCGGATCGCCAACGAACCCCTCCTCTTGATCGAGGAACTGCAGCGTTCTGTTTGCCTGATTCATCATGGCGGCCTCGGCACCACCGAACAGGCGTTGTGGTGCGGCACACCTCAACTGATCGCTCCACGCCATGTCGAACAACAACTCAATGGTGAGGCCATCCGTCGACAAGGCTGCGGCCTGGTGCTGAAGGCCAGCGAACGCAACCAACGCGATGCAATCCAGGCGGCACTGACAGGCATCATTCAAGAGCCAGGATTCATCGATACCGCCGAGCAAGTCGCCCGTCAGCTGCAACGCCAGCATGCGGCCGGAAGCCTCAGCGTGATTGTGGAAGCCTGCATCAAGGCTTAGGCAACGTCTGCAAATAAGCCGCAAATCGATGCAATCCAGCCTTGAGGCCGAGCTGGGGATTCCAGTTCAATTCCGTGCGAGCCAAGGCAATATCAAGCACATTGATCGGCACATCACAGGCTCGTGCGGGCTGAACAATCACCTCAGGCCGGCATGCCAACACAGCACCAATCGCCTCCACCAGCTGCAGCAAACTCACCCCTTCGCCTGAGCCGATGTTAAAAACGCGCCCTGGCCCTTGATGCACCAGCGCCGCCAGGATGGCGGATACTGCATCACTCACATGCAGATAATCCCGCACCACAGAGCCATCACCCCAGAGCGTGACCGCTTCACCCCTCAGCACACGCCCCATAAACACAGCCACCGCCCCTTGGGCGGCATCGAGGCGCTGACGCTCCCCATAGGGATTGGAAAAGCGCAGGATGCGCGGCTGTAATGCTTCCAGGCGCTCGCGCAACAGCAGATGCTGCTCGATCGCCACTTTGGTGATGCCGTAAGCGCAGATCGGCTGGGTGGCATGGGATTCCGGCAGGGGCACCCGCTCGGGAATGCCATACACCGTTCCCCCCGAAGACGCAAAAACCAGCCGCTTCACCCCCGCCTGCTGCATGGCATCCAGCAGTTGCAGGCTGCTCACCAGATTGCCTTGAACATCGGCAATGGGAGCCGCATTAGAACTCTGCGGCAGGGTTGTGGAAATCAAATGCACACAGGCCTCGCATCGAGCCAAGGCCTCCACCAAGCGCTCTTGAGCGCCGAAATCGGCCTGAACAGCCTCGAGATCGGGATGCTCCAACAGAGGAGGCGGCAACAGGCCCGGCAGCTGACGGCTGTAAGCAACCACGGAACAACCGGCCGCCAGCAGCGCCTCCACCAGATGGCTCCCGAGAAAACCTCCCGCTCCCAGCACCAACACACGAGCGGGCAAGGCAAGGGGTCTGGCGTCAGCGAACGACCCCATCGATCACCTGCTCAAGCTCGTCAACATAAGTGGCCACCTCACGAATCCTGCGCGGAGCGGCCTGCATCGCCGCGAGCCGATCCGGATCAGCCGCAAGACGCGCCAAGGCGGCACACAGCTCGGCCGCGTCACCAGGAGGCACCAGCACACCGGTGATGCCGTGGTGGATGTGGGCGCGCATGCCGCCAACGGCTGAGGCCACGAGCGGCACATGGGCTGCCAAGGCCTGCAGCAGGATCAGAGGTGAATTTTCCAGCCACAAGGAGGGAATCACCAGCAGATCCACAGATCTGAGGGTGGAATAAAGGGCATCGGGGGGAAATGTGCCCCGCAGTTGCGCCGCAACCAACCCAGGCAGCGCCGCGATGCGGTGTTCGAGCTCGCGCACGTAGGCCGGATCATCAGCGAGGCTGCCGTAGAGGGCCAGCTCCAAAGGAGGACCCTGCCAATGCTGGAGCGCCTGAAGCAGCACATGGGCTCCCTTGGCCGGCCGCAAGGTGCCGATGAAGCCAATCCGAAGCGGACCCCGTTCGGGTGTCCAGCGTTCAGCGGCAGGCAGGCGCTTGAGGGGTTCGCTATCGATGCCATGGGGAATCACCTGCCAGTGCTCCTGGCTGAACCCTTGTTCCGCCAAGCGTTCGAGCATGGGAACTGAATCCACCACGACAGAGCCCGCGCGCTGCAACGCACGGCGAAAGCGCTCAGGCCTGTCCTGCAGCGCTGGCAAGCGTTGAGCCAGGAGGCGCCAACACCATGCAGGCAAACGCTGCAACCAAGGCCAACGGCGCGCTACCAAATGCCGGGCACAATTGGCGCTGTGGTGATCAGGGCCCGAGCAAACCCGGAGATCCGGCAACATCAGTTGGCCCGTGGCACAACCCACCCAGTAATCGGTGAGCACCACCACGGTGGGCAAGCGGAGCTGCTCGCAAAGCTCCAAAAACGAGAGCGTGAGCCGGCGCCCGTGGAACACCAGCACCACATCGGGCCTCCACCAATCCAGCGGGGCCTGGAGACCTCTTGCGTCGCCATTGCGATAGCTCTGCTCAATCAAGCGATTGAGATCCCACGAACACGCTGTGGCTGATGCAGCCACAGACGACGCGTAGCGCCAGATGGGCAAGCCTTCGTAGCAGCTCACCTCATCTCCCAAGGCAGGAGGATCTGCGGTCACACCGGTGAGCACCGCCACGGCATGACCACGCTCCTGCAGGTGGTGGGCTGTACGCAGGGCGAGCGTTTCTGTACCGGCCGAGAATTCAGGCGGAAACTGATGCAGCGCGATCAGAATGCGCATCGCCTACGCCAACGCACGCTGATACACATCCTCCAACTCATCCACCATCGTGGCCGTTGTTCGGGAGTAGTGGGTGGTGGCCTTGATCCGTGTGGCAAGCCCCGGATCATCCAGGAAGCGTTGCAGCACCATGCGCAAGGCACGCCAGTCGCCACAAGCAAAGCGGAAGCCATTCTCTCCATCACGAAGCAGTTCCGTCAGACCCGCCACATCCGACACCACAACAGGGCAATGACAGGCCAGAGCCGCGAGCAGTACCAACGGTGAATTCTCAGTCCAGCGCGAGGGAACCACGAGTAGATCGATCTCAGAAAGAATCTCAGCCGTGCGAGCCGCCTCGAACGTGCCAGCAAAGCGCACCGATGCCTCGCGAGCCAAACCACGCAGACGACGGGAATATCCAGGATCTTGCTGTTCGGGGCCGTACAACACCAGCTCCAGCGCGCACGCGGCTGATCCAGGCTTCAGAGCAGCAAAAGCCCGCACCAACAGATCCACGCCCTTGTGGGGAGCCATCTGGCCGATGTAGCCGATCCGCAAGCGTGGTGTAGACACAGCTGGGGCGGAATCATTGCGATCCAGATCCATGCCAAAACGGCTGAACACGCCCGGGCCGCTGTAGCCATTCCGGCGGTAGGCATCCTCCAAAAAGCGCGTGGGGAACATGGCACAGCGATAACTGCAATACGCATCGGCAAGCCGCTGGGGACGCTCACGCAAGGCCTTCACAAAGGCAAGCCGCTGCCAACGATGAAGGCCTGGCAAGGCCTCCAAAGCGCAGAGAATCCGTGCACTCACAGCCAGAAGAGGCTGCAACAGCCCAGCCCAGGACGCTGGAGAAGCCCCAACACGGGCCTGGAGGTAACACGCCACACAATTAGCCCTGGATGAGCTAGGCCCAGTGCACAAGCGCCCCCGGGAATCCTGCAACTTATTGTTAAAGCAAAACCCAAAAAAGTCGGTGAACGTGGCAACAACCGGTATCGAACAAGAATCGGCGGCCTGCAACAACGTAGCCGTGTGGTTGATCAAGTGGGTCACGTGCAGCAGATCCGGCTGCTCCTCTGAGAGAATCTGCCGCTGAATCGCCAACAGATCAGGCATAAGATAGGTATCTCGCAGCTGACGGTGCGGCCGGTGCGATCGGTTCAGCCTGATCACATCAATCCCTTCATGCTGATAACGGATCAGCAAAGGATCCGCAGGATGCTCTCCAGCAAAGGAAGCCGTCAACACAACAACCTTGTGACCTCGAGCCTGCAGTTCCCGAGCCACCGCGTGGGTATAAGCCTCGGTGCCGTAGAAGTGATCAGGGTAGTAACAGTGAACTGCCAGGCAGATCTTCATCGGCAAACCCTCAAGTGCTGGCGATAGAGATTTTGATAGGCCTCCACCATGGAGTCCACGGAATACATCTGATGGGCGCGCTCACGGTTCAGGGCACCGATACGGTGGCAGGCGGCTGGATCCCTCAGCAAGCCGCAAGCCAAAGCCGCAAGGCCATCCACATCTCCAGGAGCCGCCAACAAAGCAGGCTGCTGAAGCTGTTCGGGCAGGGCACCAACACGAAAGCCCACCACAGGCAAGCCCATACTCATGGCAAAGGGTGTGACCTGCCCAAAGCTTTCAGCGGCCACGGGTGCAACAAACACACGCATACGGGCGTAGTAGCCGGGAAGATCCTCATAGGCCACATAATCCGTGAACTCGAAGCGATCCTCTAAACCAGCAGCATGCACATGGGCCTTCATCCTAGGAAGCTGAGACCCACCACCAACAATCAAGCAGCGTGCATCAGGCTGCGAGCGCGCGATGGCCATAAACACATCGATGGCCCGCGGATCGAGCTTATCGTTCTCGAGGCGGTAAACCATTCCAACGGTGCATCCTTCTAATTGCGTAGAGGCTTGTTGAAACAGCGAAAAGTTACTCCCCGGATAAATCACCCGAGCACACTGATCACGCACGCCAAAGGCTGTTCGCAGGTAGTCACTAACATACACATTGGCAACAATAGAGCTTGATCGATAAGGCGCTACAGGAGTATTCACATTCTGGACAACGGGCAATCGCAAATGCTCAGAAGCCTTGAACACCTGCCGATACCAGCGGCGATCACATCCACCCCAATAATGAACATGAAGCAGGTGTGGCCGAAACGCCTGCAGCTGCTCGATAAACAGGCTCGAACGCCCCACATGGGGCAACTCAACCACATCCAGGCCTTCGTACTCTGGTGGAAACGGAGCAAAACTGGTGAGCACACGTTGCTCATACATGCCAGACAGATGCTCAATCAGATCCACCACCAAGCGTGTTGAACCACCGGTTTGCACATTGGCCAGCACATGCAGGATGCGCGGGCGATCAGCGGTGGTGACAACCGGAAGGCGTAACCGGTAGGGCACAAAGCCAGGAGACTGACCAGAGAGACGCCGCCGGCGCGGCCAGAGCAGAAAAAACCACCAGAGCAGCTGACGCAGCGGCCGCTGATCTCGCAGCTGGAGCCTCCGCGCAGCATTCAGCCGCCGCAGCGGAGAGGCATCTTTCAGCTGCTCCAACAAACCCAGCGGATACCGCTCGCGCAACAGCGTCGCGCTGTTGCCATAACGCTCCAGCAGAGCAAGGGCCTGATCCACATTGGGATGCACATACAGTTCGGCAACGCGACCCTGCCGCAATTGCGCGATTAGGTCTCTCCAGCGCACGCGATCGCCATTCCTGGCACCCAGCACATTGGCGGCGTGTTGCCGGTAAAGCACCATCGGATGCGGTAGTTCAATCACCTCACCGCAGGCTGCTGCAACCAAACCAATCCAGGTGTCGTGCAGCCGCGCGCGATCTGGGATTGGCAACGCCAGATCGAAACAAGCACGGTTGAAAACCATCGTGCAGCCCGTGAACACATTGCAGAGCATCAGCTCATCCAGGCTGCGATGCTTCGGATCAATCCGCAGGCATTCAAACAAGGTTTGCCCTGTTGGCGCACCCGTTGCATCAATCAGAATCAGGTCTGAAAACCCGAGGCATGGCGCAGAAGCCCCTCTCTCTCCACATGCCATCAGCAACGCAGAGAGGGAATCTTCAATTTTGGTTGGCAACCAAAGATCATCCTGATCTGCCAACATGATCCAGGCAGAGGCGCCAAGCCTCTGCAAAGCCAGCAAGGCTTGATTGAAGTTCTGCTTCACACCGAGGCGGCTGGGATTACAGCAAAGACTCACCTTCAGCCCAGCCGGAGCCTCCTGACAGATGCGTTCCAAGAACTCAGGAGTGGCATCATCGGATGCATCATCATGAATGAAGAGCCGCCTGGGGAGCCATGTTTGCCGAAAAATAGAGCGCAGCTGATCCTCTAAGAAAACATGGCCATTGCAAGTGGCCATCACAACGTCTAAATCGGCGATCGGACGATTCACCACCAACGCAGACCCCAGCGACGGAAATACAACCACATGCTGTGAAGATTGACCAAGGTGAGCCGCAAGCTGCGATGGCTGCCTCGACCCCAGCCATGCGTCACAGCAGCAACCGGCAAATGCACACAACGACCGAGCGTGCGCATTCGCCTGGTGAGATCGGCGTCTTCGAGATACAGGAAGAATCGCTCATCAAAGCCACGCACAACTTGAACGGCAGATCGACGCATCAGCATGCAACAGCCACTCAGATACGGAACATCAAACACCTGCTGATAATCATGATCAACCATGGTGTAGCGGCCATCCAAACGACGCAACCATGCAGGCTTCCAACGCTCTGGCCAGAAGCGCCGACTCAACATCGCAAGCACGGAGGGATCTCGTTTACAGAGATACTGCATCTCACCAGAACGATTCACGATCTGAGGCACCGCCATCACAACGTCATCGTGGGCCCCCAACCAGCTCAGGAGTCGCTCCATCGTTCCAGGCACCCAGCTCAGATCCGTGTTCAACGCTGCCACCCAGTCCGGGGCCTCGCGCTGCTGGTTCAGCCGCTGCAGCGCCCTGTTGAAGGCGCGGCCATAACCAAGATTTTGATCCGTGGTGAGGAAGAAGGCAGCCCCATCCCGCAATTGATCCACAGGCTCACCAGGGCGGTAAGCATTCGCCACGACGGCGTAGCCAATCTCATCGGAAAGCTGAGCCAAGCAGCTCCTCAGCTGTGCAACATCCTCCGCTGAGGGATGAAAGGCGATCAAAACGAGCAGCACTTTCATGTGCAGCTAGGCAGGGCGACCAATCCGCTCGCCGCCATAGCCCGCCCGCCCACGCACGTGATGGCACCAGTCGAGATGGTCGAGATACCAGCGCACGGTGGCTTCGAGCCCTTGCTCAAAGCTGTGGCGGGGTTTCCAGCCCAGCTCAGCGGTGATCTTGGCCGCATCGATCGCATAGCGGCGATCGTGGCCTGGACGATCGCTGACGCGGGTGATCAGTCGCGCGTGGGGAGCACCCTGAGGCCGCAGCTGATCCATCAGCGCACAGATGGTGTCCACCACATCGCGGTTCGTCCGCTCGCTGGGGCTGCCGTGATCGCCGGCGCCACCCACGCAGTAGCTCTCGCCCAGGCGGCCGCGGGTGGCGGCCAGCAGCAGCGCCTCCACGTGGTCTTCCACGTAGAGCCAGTCGCGCACGTTGGCGCCATCGCCGTAAAGGGGGATCGGCTCGCCGGCCACGGCCTTGAGGATCACCACCGGAATCAGCTTCTCGGGGAACTGCCAGGGGCCGTAGTTGTTGGAGCAGTTGGTGAGCACCACAGGCAGCCCATAGGTGTGGTGCCAAGCGCTCACCAAGTGATCACTGGCTGCCTTACTGGCGGAGTAAGGACTGCGGGGGTCGTAGGGGGTGGTTTCTGAGAAGCGACCCGTGGGCCCCAGGGAGCCGAACACCTCATCGGTGCTGATGTGGTGGAAGCGAAAACGCTCACGCCGCTCCGCCGGTAGCTGCTCCCAGTGGGCCCGCACGGCCTGCAGCAGGTTGAAGGTGCCGCTCACGTTGCTGTCGATGAAGGCGGCAGGCCCATCGATCGATCGATCCACGTGGCTCTCCGCCGCCAGGTGCATCACCAGATCGGGATCGGCCTGGCGTACCGCAGCTGCCGTGGCCTCAGCGTTGGTGAGATCCACCCGGAGCTGCTGGTGGCGCTCGCTGGCCTCAGGCAGCGCCTCGATGCTGCTGAGATCGCTCGCGTAACCAAGCTTGTCGAGGTTGTAGACCGCCGCCGTGCTGCGACGCAACAGACATCGCACCAGGCATCCGCCGATGAAACCTGCACCGCCTGTCACGAGAACCCGAGCCGTGCCCTGAGTCAGCAGATCAGTGGACACAGGATTGTCGAAGCTGAAGAGAGCGTACGAGAGTGAATCGCAACCCAAGCAACGGTCACCACATTGAGAGTGTCCTTATCTCTGTACAGTTTGTACGGATTTAGGACAGTGTTGTGTTGGGTTCCCTGTGATCCACGGGCCCGACAGCTCGCAACGCCAATCTGTGACACTCGAGAACAACAGCTAGGGGGCGCCTTGTTTCAAACCCTCGTCGCCGCCTGCCGGCCCCGCCAGTGGACCAAGAACCTCCTGGTGTATGCATCGGCCCTCTTCTCCTTTCAGCTCACACCGCAGATCTGGTGGGCTTCCACGGAGGCCTTGGCCGCGTTCTGCCTGATCTCCAGCGCGGTGTATCTGCTCAACGACGTGATCGATCGCGAAGCCGATCGCGCCCACCCGAGCAAGTGCCGCCGTCCGATTGCCTCCGGTGCTCTACCGGTGCCCATCGCTCTAACGGCTGCTGCGCTGATCGCCGCCCTGAGCCTCTGCATCGCCGCGGCCGTCGCGCCCGGCTTAGGCGGTGTGATCGCCGGCTACGCCTTGATCCAGATCGCCTATTGCCTCGGGCTTAAGCGCCAGCCGCTGCTCGATCTGTTCTGCATCGCCTCCGGCTTTCTGCTGCGGGCGCTGGCCGGGCTGGTGGCCACGGGGCTCGGCGCCTCACCCTGGTTTCTACTCACCATCGGCCTGCTGGCGCTATTCCTGGCAGTGGAGAAGCGCAAGGCCGAGCTGCGCATCTCCCTGGATCGCGGTGTGGTGACTCGCCAGGTGCTGCTGCGCTATTCCCTGCCGCTCCTTCAGCGGCTGGAATCCCTGGTGGCCAGCAGCGCCTTCATGGCCTACGCCCTCTGGAGCGCCGGCCCCACATTGCGGGGTGCCTCCACCAGCTGGATGTTGCTCACGGTGCCCTTTGTGATCGCCGGCATCTTCCGCTACCAGCTGCTTAGCGACCCAGAAGAAACTGAGCGTCGCTGCGCCCGATATCCCGATCGGAACTGCGAGAAGCCCGAGGA
>Ga0194123_10005391_pt1 | contig 13755 bp, 8 predicted proteins | sample TA2MahsurfametaG_5_FD_155479 | JGI IMG/M metagenome (GOLD analysis project Ga0194123, IMG submission 155479) | Freshwater microbial communities from Lake Tanganyika, Tanzania - TA2015023 Mahale A surface | ecosystem: Environmental > Aquatic > Freshwater > Lake | place: Tanzania: Lake Tanganyika... | reverse complement strand
GAAGATATTGTTTAGCTGTATATGGTCCATAGTAGATGCCATCAGCAACACCGAATGTACTTTCTAATGTAGCTACTTCGGTAATTGTTTTTGGAAAAAATGCCGGTCCATCGGCAAACGGGGCAACTATAGCGCCACCAATGTTAGCGATACCTTGTGCTAGGCCCGATTGATCAATTTCTCTGGTGAAAACACCAGGACTTACGATATTTTGTGTTGGTGCGAATCTTCCACCTTCAGTTATTGGCATATATTATATCCTTTCAAAATTATGATTTAATTATAAATATATCCAAAAAAGTGGAACATCAAACTATTTATTATAACTTTTTAAAAAATATGTTTTATTTAATTATATTCTGTATTTGTTCTATAACATGTTCTGGTAGTATTTGTTTAGAACATTCAAAATCTTTATTACGAGGGCAATATAACCATTTGCTTAAAATTCCTTTTTTATTATCAATACTTTCATCGTTTAAACAACCGTGACATACATTTTTGTTTATAATACGATAAATATTAGAAGTAAATTCATTAAAGTTCTGAGTACATCCTGATATCAATAATACTTTTTTACCTAGTGCCCATGCTAACCAACTCAATCCACTACTTAAACCTATAAAAAAGTCACAATTTTTTATTTGTTGTATTCTATACTCTATAGGATAATTGCCGGTTTCATTTATAGCGCCTTCTGGTATTTTATTCCACTTTTCTTTTGTACCAAACACTTCATTTTTATCAATAACATATACATCGTATCCATTTTTCTTTAAAAAACGAACAACTTTATCCCATCCTTTTGAATTGTTCCAATATTTCATTTGTGATGTAGAATGGATCGATATACACACATATTTTTTTTTCTTATTGAAAGACGATTTTCCATTTTGTTTTATTTTAGGCAATAATTCTGTATATTCCAATCCTAATTGATCACATACAATTTTTTGCATAGGTTGATTTACGAAATGAAAATCAACTAAAAAGTATTTATCAAATTTTATATTAAAAGATTTGTCTATAAAATAAACATTAGAATTATCAGAATAAAGTATTTTATACCAATTAGTTTTTACATAAACTTTACCACCGTGTTTTTTTTGATAAAGATCTGCATAAGGAGAAAACGCTATATTATCTCCCAATGCATTTGTATTAAATTCAATAACAGTTATCATTAATTATCCAATATACATTGATCTATTTTTTCTTTAACTGTTTCAAATGTAATTTGTTTAGAACATTCAAAATCTTTATTACGAGGACACCAATCCCATTTAGACATATCAAATTCAAACGACGTATCATTCCAGCAACTATTACATATCTCTTTTGAATGTACTCTATATGGAGTTGGAAACTCTGAAATTGGATCTGAAAATCCCGATATTAAAATAACAGGTTTACCAATTGCCCATGCTAACCATGACAAACCAGATCCAAGTCCGATAAAAAAGTCACAGAAATACAAATCATTAATTCGTTCTTCCAAAGGCAAATTTCCAGTTTTATCGATTGAATTGGCGGGAATATAATTTTTATAGTCTCCACTTCCAATATTATTATGTTTATCAATTGAAATAACTTCGTAACCAAGTTCTTTTAGATAATTTACAGTTTTGTACCATCCATCCGGATTATTCCAAAACTTAGCTTGTGCCGTAGACAATGAACCAATACAGACATATTTTTTATTAAAATTGTTTTTTAAATTACTGGGTAAAGTCAATTTTGGTGTTATTTCAAAATATTCTAAACCTAGAATATCTGAAGATATTTGTTGTAATGGTATTGTTCGAACATCGTTAGGCCATAAACTTTTATTTGTTATATCGAAATATCCAAGTTTATAACTTATATTATATTCTTTTTTTTCTTTGTCGGAATATGGATAAAAATTTAAGTTACTGTATGAATTTTCTACTAAATTTATATGTGGTGTAAAAAAATCTAAATTACAATTATGTTTTTTTTGAAATAAATCTACAAATGGTAACCACGCTAAAAAATCACCTAAAGCTGGAGATTCGTTTACTATCCTAACATCTTGATTTTCTAAGTTTAATTTTTTTTCAATAACTTGATTCGTTTCTAGATTTGTAACTTTTATATGCCAATCTACATAATATTTAGGATTCGGTGAACTCCACATATTATTTGATATTTTACCTCTATAAATTAATTGATTTCTTTTTGAATCTATAAAGTCTAACATGTATTCAGTAGAATTATTTCCATTTATAGAAACTCTTGTGCCATAATTAAAATCGAATTCAATTTTATTTTCATTTTTAATTTCGTTAGAATCGACTAACTTAATTTTAGTAGTATTGTATATATTTAGTAATTGAGTACCCATAATTCTTTGATTATAAATTTCTACCAAATTTGTAACAATACAATCCCAACTTTTTTCTTTTGAAGTGTGTAAAACTGTTGTAACTAAATTTTCATAGTTTTGTATTACGTAATTTAGATCTTTTACTACAGTTTCTACGTCTCGTTTTGATTTTATTAAACCTGATATTTCATTATTATCCTCCAAAGTTGCGATAACAGGCATACCACAACTCATAGCTTCTAATAAAGTTAAATTAGGATGACCTGCTTCTAAATCGGATAAATGTAAAAAAATAGTATGTTGTTGATATTGTTTTAATAAATCTTGTTCGTTGAGATCGTATAATATATTTAATTTGTCATACGTACAATCAAAATGATCAAAAAAATTCTTATTATTAAAAGGACCGGCAACTGTAATTGGTAAATCCAAAATTTTTGCTGCTTTTATAGCAAAACCAAATCCCTTTCTATCGTAAGTATTATCATGTGATATACCGTTATTTGCAACGCATAATAATTTATGTTCTTTTAAATTAAAGACACGATTTTCAGCTGTAAAAAAGTTATTGTTTACACCATGACTTAAATATTCAACATTAGGCAAATCAAAATATTTAACTAAGTATTTTGCGGGTAAAAATGTTTTGATGGAATTTTTTGCTGCTAAATAGTTTTGCTTAAAAATATAGTGATCTTTACCATATAAATAAACATGGTGATCGTGACAAGTAAAATAATATGGTATTTTTCTTACATAACATTCATTTGCTAAATTTCCCATATGAACATGAACTACATCATATTCAATTGGATCTATTTCATTTAAATATTTAATGTCACACGTATGACCTAACTTTTCAAATGATAATTTATATTCCCAAATAATTTTTTCTACTGCACCCCAACCATTTGGTGGTATTGGTAATATACCAGGATGTACTTGTACTATTTTCATTTATAAACAATTTTTTTGATTAGAATTTTATTTTTATCGATAAACCACGTAGGAATGACAATCGTCTTTCGATTCGATACATAATAAAATATCGTTTTCATAAACATAAATTGATTTTATATTTGATGGTAAGTTATGAAATTGCCAAAACCCTTCACATACAGTTTTGTGATATATTTCCATTTTATCGTCATTTTCAAATAAAACAACAATTTTTCTTTCTACATTTTTAGGTGTATACGAAAATGTTAAAAGTGTATATTCTCCATTAAAAATAAATTCATCGTTAGATTTATTATATATTTTATTTTTATATAACTTGGTAACACATTTTTTAAATTTATTTTCGATACTACTAACAGAACTTTCTGTATTCCAGATTGTGTCTGAAAAATCAGTTTTCATTGTAAAACCTGGTTTTTTGAAAATTTCAACGTCTCCATTTTTTTTAAAATAATCATATAGAAAAACTTCAACTATTTTAAAGTCTTTATTTCCATAAATTTCATTTAAATAATTAATATAATCTTTTTCACATTTGATGTTTTTAATTTTTTCAAGAAAATAATCTATTTCACAATAAAAAAAATGAAAAGATAAATCAGGAGGACAATTATTATAATTATAATAGAATAACCCCTTTCTATCATTAGAATCACATAAATTTGGTATATCTTTTATAAAGTTTCTAGATTTTAAACCATATAAATCATCTACTTCGAATCGTTGAAAATGAGTATAACCCTGATGTTTTGCAAAAGTTAAAGCACTAAACAAATTTATTAAAACGGATAAACCATGTCGTTGTAAATTAAAACTAATATCATGTATTTCTAAATTAGAATCTAATGTTTTAAATGTATCTAAATAAGGAATATTCGTATATTTTTCTTCAAATAATTGATTTCGCTTATCAAAAATATAGAAATCAACTTTTTCTAATATTTCTTTATCAATAATAATATTTGATATTAAAAGAATATTATGTTTATCTTCATTTAACCAATTTAGTGTCTGAATCAATTTGTTTTTAATAGATTGATTGTGTATGAAACAGTCAACTATAGAAATTACTTTCATTTTAGATTTTTTTATTAATAATTCGTATTCTAATTTAAGTCTATTTTTTATAATATTATTTGTTAAATTTTTTTCTTGATCAGACTTTTTAGAGAATACTGAATTTTCATTTAATCTATATATTCCTACACAAAAAGAATCGTCACAATATCCTAAACCATGTTTTAATAATTGAAAGTTAAAATTCCAGTCTGGATATGGACTATTTTCAAAATTATCAAAATTGGAAAAATTAATTTTTCTAAAAACTCTAGCGAATGAAATATAATTCTGTTCTAGCAGATCTTTTAGTTCTACAACTTTTTTTGTACCACACATCCATTTATTTTGTGGATGAATATAATCATTATCTTTATATCTATAACCAGAAGAATAAACAACGTATTCTTTATTTTTTTCTAAAAAATCGACAGCTCGTTGAATGTGATTTTCGTCTGTCAAATAATCATCTCCATCTATATAGAAAATATATTCTCCGATAGATTCTTTATACAAGAGTACCGGATTTATACAAACTCCTATGTTTGTAGAAGAATCCAGCACTCTCAGATTTTTAACGTTTTGAAACTTAGACTGAATTATTTCAACCGTTTTATCATTTGACCCATCATCACGAACTAAAATTTCGTACTCAAAATTAACCTTTTGTATCAATATTGAATTTATACATTCTTCGATATATTTTTCAAATTTATAACAGGGAATAATGACGCTTAATTTCATACATTATGTTTAGTAAAAATCTTTTCATTATTATCTATTGTTGAATATCCATCACACTGTGTAGTAATTCTATTAAATAAAATAGCTCGTTTTAATTTTTTATCCGAACAGAAAATATTAAAATAAATATCTGCAGCGTCCCATTTTGAAGTTCTAAGGTACTCTTTTAGAGTTTCTCTAATTTTTTTTGGAAACATAATACATTGGATTCCAATTATTTTATCGGTTATATAGCACAAATTTTGACCTTCAATATTTTCAATTAACGTCGATTGTAAAATATTAGTTTCTAGTGTATTTTTATCGCCGAATGAAAAATAACCTATGTTTTCCTGCTCAACTACAGCTATTATTTTATAAACAATTTCTTTAAACATTTCAGGAGAAACTTCTAATAAACAATCTCCTTCACAGACAATTAAAAAATCTAAATCGGCATCAAATTCACTTAAAATACCAAGTTTAAATGATTCAAAACATCCGTAGTGTGCGGGCGTCAACAAATTTGGATTGTTTCTGTTTTTACCATCGCCGACATCATTTGGTCTAAAACAATTATGTGTCGGCGGTAAACTTTTATAAATTTCATTTTTATGTAATTTATATTCAAATCCACAATTTGAAAGTGGCATTAAAGATTCTCTGGATTTTTTTTCTCTATCGTCGTTTAAAGTTGTTTGTAAGTGTAAAATTTTTACTTTAAAATCTTTAATGTACATCTTTGATTTGATAGCATATATAGTTCCATTTGCATGATTTACATAATCATTAATAATATTTTCATTATTTTTACCGTGTAAACGAATTTGATCTATATCAAATCCATTATTTTTTAATTTTTGAATTATTAATTCAATTTTATTTTCATAATTGTCGTGGAATTCAATCAAAAACGAATCTATTTTTTCAAACACGTCCGATTCCAATTTATTAAAAATCTCATATTCAGCGCCTTCTATATCCATTTTAAGTAAAGAAATTTTATTTAAATTATAAAATTTAATTAGTTCTGAAATTGTGATAGTGTCAACTTCATTTTCTTCGGTTTCAAATCCTTCATTTACAATATGATTCTTATTGACGGATGAAATAGTACTATTTATTGGATTAGAATAAATAATAATTTTTTTACATTCTGTATGAACGGCTTTATCAATAACTGTTACTCGATGGTCATTTTTAAAAATATAATTTAAGTTTTCTAAAGATCTTTTATTCGGTTCAATCGAATAAACTTTTTTTACACCACTATCCAAACATAACTTGGTAAATAATCCAGCATTTGCTCCTATATCTATTACAACATCTTTTTGATTTAAATTATAAGAGTCGTATCGTTTATAAACAAACATTTCATAATAATTAAAAAATAAACAATCAAATGGATTTTTAAAATCAAATTTATTTTTTGTATTAATAACATTTTTAATTATAAACTCTTTAGAACAAATAAAATTTTTATTTTCATCATATAATTCAATTAAAAATCCTCTAAACGTAGATTCTTTTTCAAAATCAAAAACATGCTTAGGAATAGGCATTGTCCACCAATTTATTTTATTTTCAAAATTAGATTTAAAATGATAAATTGGTACGTTTGAATCTATATCTTTAATTGATATATTAAAAAAATTACTTTCATTTAATTGATAGTTAAAATATATTTTATTAGTTTCTTTTTCAAACCAAACATTAAAGTATTTTTCAAAATCAATAAGGTTAGTTTCATTAACATTTGTTTTAAAATTTAAGCTTAGTTCTACAATCTTTTTAATAATTTTGATATTATTATGTTCGTCGTCTAACCATGTTATATTTTTATATTGATCATACATCCCACAATAAACTGGTAAATTATACATCAGAAGAGGAATATTCCAACCTATAGATTCTCTTATAACTAATGGATTAGTTTCTTTATCTGCATTTGTACCTTTAGATGTAAATAAAAATATGTCCATAGCATTATAAAATGAATCTACATCTTTTCTTTCACCCCACCATGTACAATTTTCCGGAAAATCTTTCATTAAAGGTTCCCAATACCATTTAAAATTATCTGCTTGATTTCCCACAAAATGAAACTGAATTGGATAATCAATCATTTTTTTTGCATAATTTATTATTTCCGATTGATTTTTTCTCGGAGTAAACAGACCAATGTTTAATACATGTATTTTTTTAGGATCGAGACCCAAATTAATTAATGAAGCAACCCTATCTTTTTTAACTTTATATTCAATTGGATATTCAACAACGTTTGAAGGAATATTAAGCTTAGAAAATAATTGTTTTTGGTAATCACTTACAAATATAAATCTATCAGGAAAAAATACTTTACTATCGACATTAAAACTACTATCGTGGGATGTTTCTATTATTTTATACTTTCTGTTCTTATTATAAATTAATTTGACCACATTAATATCCAAAAAATATTCCGGTAATTCTTCAAAATGAACTACGTCCGGTTGAATTTGATCTATATATTCTATCAATTTAAATTTATTTTCTTGTAAAGTTATTAACTTATCTCCAAGTAATTCTTGAATTTGACTTCTTTGTACAATTAATTTGCCTCCGGTGATATCTGCGTATTCTACACAATAAATTTCACAGGCGTTTTTTAAATCTTTAATTTTTTTTAACAGATATTGTGGACATCCCCCTGTTGATAAATGTGGTGTGATATATAACAGCTTCATATTTTACCTAGACGAATTATTTAGTTCATAAGCACTTGTGCCATCTAAATGAGTACATATTTCTTTTAAATGACAATAACTCTTATAAAAATTAGCATATCTAATTGAAAATTCTAATTCGAACGATGACATTTTTGAATTAAAAGTTTCAACATTTTTCAATTTTTTAACATCATGAATGCCAGGCCTTAAACTAAAATAAGGCCAGTTTATAAAATAACACCAATAACCAGGTATAGTGCTTTTAGCCATAATTTTAGTATCGAGAAAAAGATTGGTTAACAAAGGTTTATTAGAATCGTACAACCATTCCCAAAAATTTCCTTGGATTTTTACAGTTTTATATTCATCTGGAAAATCTCGTATTTCTTGAGAAAATCCTACATAAGCAACATTGGTGTTATTTTTTAACAAATTACACGCTTCAGACAAGTTAAATTTTGTTTTATATAAAAAATCATCTTCCGTATGAAAAACGTAATCTAAATTCATAGACTCTATATCTTTTTTCCACACTTTCATTATTTCCATGTGTCTTTTATCAGTGTCGAAATCAGATTTTTCAAAAAATCTTTCAAGAACTATTTTAGATGGAAATTTTTTTGTAATCAAATTTTGCATAGAATCACGATCTTGTTTAGAAGATGAATCGTCGTAATGTATTATTATATCAAAAAACGATTCATCTTCTAAAAAATTTGAAAGTGAACTTAACATTTTTTCAAAAGAATTATATCGTTTAGATGAAGTAATAGTTAAAGCATTCATGTTTAAAAATATTTATAATAATATTGTTTATCAGAATTAAAAAATGAAATAAATGTATTTTTATTATCAATTACAATTTTATCTGGCAATACTATTGATTTCGAGTTCCAATTAAAAAATTCATAAAAATCAACGTCTGGTATAGTACCACAGCTGTGAAACGTTTTGTAATAATTTCTTAAATCATATATCTCTAATCCTACTTCTATAAATGCATTGGAAAATCCGATCTGACTTTTTTCACTAGAATCGTAGGTAGTTTGACTGTCTATGTAAGGTATTTTAGAAAATCGTTCAATTACTTTTTTGATACTATTTTTTGAAGCTATACCAAAAGAATTTGATGCATGTTTTGGCATTTCTAATCCTTCATATTTAATCGCACAAAGATAACCACAATTGAAATATGATTCATAAATTTTTATCAAAATAGAATCAAAATTATTTTCAACAATAAAATAATCATCTTCTAAAAAAATAAAATAATCAAAGTCATCGAGGTATTCTGTACAAGCATCTGAGAATGAACCATAAGAATATCCGCCTTTTTTATTATCTCTAAATCGTATATCAATACTCGTGGTTCGAATTCTTGTAGGTACTAATTTTATAATTTGATTAATCAATGGAACGTCGTTATCAGTTATATTACAGTAAATTATTATTTTTGATAAATTATGTTCTAAATTTTTTAACTTTTCTATTTGCGTTTTAAGTAAAATTAAATTATCTATTTTAAATTTTTTACACGAATTTCTTCGTTCATTAAAATAAAAATTAATTATTAAACACGTTTTTTTTATTTTTTTTCCAACAAATAAAGACATTATTTCGGAGTCAACGACTTTTCCATTTTTAATTACATCTTCGTGTTTTATTGATTCTATTTGAAATCCTAATTTCTTATATAAATTTTTTGCAATTATATTTGTAGATAAAACTTCTAAATAAATTTTTCTTAAATTATATTCAGTCGTAATTAATTCTATAAATTGTTTATAAGCTGGAAACGCTAACTTTTTACCTCTCCAATTTTTATGTAAATCCATTCCAATATAAATGGTTTGATTTATAGGAGAATAACTTGATAATCTAAAATATCCAATTTTTAAATTATCATAGAATATTATGTAATAATTAGGATTTGTTTTTTCAAACCATTCGATTGTTTCTAAATAAGTAAATGTTCTAGAATCGTGAAGATATTCTCCTGCACATTCATTTCTAATTTCACTTAAAAAGAATAAATCTTCTTTTTGAATTTTTTTAAAACTAAAATTATACATAACGTTCGATGTTAGATGGAATTTTTATTGGATTTCTCAATATATAATCGTATCCTTTCCTTTTCCAAATAAGTCTTTGTTCAGTATGTTTTAAATAAAATTTACACAATTCTGGAATTTTATCAAATTCTGAAATTACAAAATCTTCAATATTGTTGAATTTTTCATCTGCACATTTTTCACAAATGACGAAAACTCTATTACTTAATAATGGAGCGATTCTATATAAATCGTTATTCGAAGGTTCATAAAAATTTACCGATAGAACTATTTTGCTATTTCTAATATGATTCCATAAATTTGGAAACCAGCTATTTCGATCGTTTGGATTTAAGATTGTACAATTATCTATATTAGATAATAATTTTTTCCTTCTTTCATTTAATGATCCATAAAATAATATATCAATTGGCTTTGATTCTTCATACTCTATTTCATTTATAATAGAATATCCAAATCTAAAATTATTGGTGTAATCCCAAACATAAATTGCATTATTTAAAAAATCAAGATAATTTTGTGTTTTCAAACTTTCGATATTTGATATTTTATAATTTTCTGTTTGTATAACTATGTAAGGCCCGTTTACATTTTTATAAAAGCCTCCCGTAAAAGCCGTCGCAAATAAAATCCACAGACCTTTTTTAGAAAAGTCATTGGTAATTTCATTTGGTAAGTTTAATTCGTGTGAAATTATTCTAGCGATATAGTCGTAAACATAACTTTGTGATTTTTCAATATAAATCATAAAATGTAATTTTTTAAAATTAGAGAAGACATGTCCACAGCTTTTGATTGATATTCTTCAAACAATTTATTAAGTTTTTCTTCATCTGTAATATGTTCAACCGCACGTCCCAGATTTCTATCACTTTCACTAATTTTATTTTGTATTTGTAATTTTCTTTTAATACTGTTTTTATTAAATGGAGAAAATCCATACCATAAAATGTGGAATTTATGAGTGCTATAAAATGTATAATGTCTACCAACGGGATATTCTGATGTAAAATTACTTAATTTTCTTGCATGTCTAATTCTAAAATTTGAATCCAAAGTATAAGGTAGTCCGTGATATTTTTGATTGATAATAGGTATATTTTGATTCGGAATAGTTTCTGGATCTACATCAACCATAACACTAGCCGGTACAAATATTTCAAAATTTTCATCTATATTAGATATAGATTTATAATCACCAATCAAAAATTCAGTTGTATTTAAAACAATTCGCCATCCTTTAACCGATTCTTCTACACTTTCAACTTCTTTATTCAAAAGATCGGAATCAAATACGGTATTGTTTGAAGTAATAATTTGCCAAGTTGGACATATATTTTTTATAATTTCAACGGACGAATCTGTAGAATGATAATCGATCAATATGCCGTGATTAAAATATTTTTTATGGTGATTTAACCACCAAGGTAAAAGATACTCTTCATTATAAAAATGTGATATAATTGTTAATTCCATTATGGATGAATTGTACTATTTACATATTACCTTACTATATCCGTTTTCTTTTTTTATTTCTATCTGACTGTCTACCATATCTCTCATCTGGTCCAAATGACTAATTACCCATATAAAGTCAAATTGACTCTTTAAATAACTAAACAAAGCGCCCATTTGACTTAGATGATCACTATCAGCACATCCAAATCCTTCATCAATACAAATAATATTTGGTCTTGGTAAATTGCTAATATTAATAAGAGCAACTCTAATTGCCAATCCACTTATAAACTTTTCCATACCACTTGCCATCTCTAACGGCCATCGTCTATCTTCATAAACAATATTGGTCATAATATTCTTACCGTCTGTTTGTAAAGTAACACTAAACTCTACAACTTGATGTAATATATTATTCACTTCCTTTTCAATTTCAGGCAGTGTCTTGGTAATAATCTCATAAGGTATACCATCTCTACTTATTATATTTGTATATAACTTATATGACTCATACTGTGTTTCAAGTTCTTTAACTTTATTTAGTTTTTCTAATGTATTATTATACTGAAAATCCAGTGTACCTTTTTGTGTAGAAGCACTAAATAAACTATTGTTTATTGTCTTAATTTCAGATTCAATATTCTTAATACTAGATTTAATATCGTTAATTTGTACAAGTAACTTAGAATTATTTTCTATAATATCTTTATTCTTATAAAAAGTTTCAATATTCTCTTCAACCGTCTTTAATTTGTTTTGAAGAGTAATTAAGTTATTCTGATTTTGTAATATACCGCCGTCAATTGTACTTTTACTTTTTTCAAGAGTGTGTTTTTCATTGTTTAGTTGATTACATTTGGTATAAAGTGTTTCAACATTACCATACGATTCAAGTGAAGTCTTGATAGTATTAAACTCGCCTACAATAATTGTAGCCTTTTCCTTATCTTGGTTTAATTCTTCTTTAGTTTTAATTGCATCTTTAACAAATACGTTGTTTACACAATAAGAACAGTTAGGATCATACTTGTGACTTTCAAGCTTCTTTAACTTATCAACTTTATTCTTAATAACAAGTTTGAGAGTTTCGATTTCTTTTTCTTTATCATTATATTTAAGCTTCCAATTCTTATATTCAGAATAACGAGTCTCAATGTTTTCACATTCAGATAGTGATGAACTCAACTTAGTAAGTTTATCTTCTATAATCTGCACTTTTGTCTTTTGTTCAACAATATCGTTATTTACTTTTGTGATTTTATCACTCAAATCATTCTTGTCTTTTTCTAACTTAGTTATATCAAAATTAAAGTTGTCTGCCTTAATAATATTATTTGAGAATTCGAGTAACTCGTTGCTAAATTTCTCTTTTTCAGTTTCTTTATCTTTAATCTGAGAAGTATAACTTTGAATATTATTGTTATTGGTTGTTATACTACCGCTAGTATATGTTAGCTGTTGTTCTAATTCATCTTTACTTGCGTTTTTAAGCAATGTATTGATTTCTTTATAGTTATCGTTTGCTATGGTATAAAGTTGGTCAAACAAATTGAGTCCCATAAACTGACATAACAAGTCTTTTCGTTCAGTTTGTCCCAAATCAATAAATGAACCAGCTTTGCTGTTCTGAATACTGAGTACTGTGAGAATAAAATCTTCGTATGTACCCACATAGTCTCTAATAATATCGTTAGTGCTTCTACGAGCTTCACCATTCAGTGGTACTTCATTGCCTTTATCAATCTTGTAGAACTTAACTTCTACCTTGACAGTTCCTTTCTTATCAGATTTGCCTTCTCGTTCAATAAAGTAATCTACACCGTTCACTTCAAAGTTGAATTTGCATTTGAAACTCATTTTTTGAGTGTTCATTACATGACTGGCCTTAAATCCTTTGCTGAATTTGTCAAATACACAAAAAGCCAGTGCATCCATGATACTAGATTTACCACTAGCATTGGGTGCAAATAAACCGATGGTACCTTTTAACTTGGTAAAGTCAATATAGTTGCCTTCACCATAACTAAACATATTGTCAAACTCAAATGTTTTGGGTTTCCAACGAATGTTTTTGGGTGCTTTATCTTTAGCTATTTCTTTATTGATAGTTTTGTTAAGTTCTTTTACTTTATCAATAAGAACTCTATCTGTATTTTTAGCAACTAGATTATCCTCAATCAATTTGTTCTGATAATCCACATCCAATATATTATGAATGTCAAATACTTGTCCGTTCTTAAGAGTCAAATCAACTTCAGCTTCATCTACTCGTATAAATGTAGACTCCAGAATCTCACATTTATTCTTGATATCATTCATCACTTCTTTTACTTGTGATGGAATAGACTCAAAACATTTAGTCCGTATACGAGCTTTTTTGGGTATTTGTGTAATATCAGTAACTAATTTACCTTTATTAATTTCTACAGTG
>Ga0194123_10005390_pt1 | contig 13758 bp, 11 predicted proteins | sample TA2MahsurfametaG_5_FD_155479 | JGI IMG/M metagenome (GOLD analysis project Ga0194123, IMG submission 155479) | Freshwater microbial communities from Lake Tanganyika, Tanzania - TA2015023 Mahale A surface | ecosystem: Environmental > Aquatic > Freshwater > Lake | place: Tanzania: Lake Tanganyika... | reverse complement strand
CGTGATGGAGGGAACCGACGAAGGCGGGAGGTTACGAGGAGCCGTTGGGGAGGCCGAGCTTGACGCGAAGCTCCTTAGGATCCTGGGCGTACTCCACCGCCTCTTCCGGCTCCAATTTGCCGGCTTCCACGAGCTGGGTGAGATGGGCATCGAGCTGGACCATGCCCAGCTTGCCGCCGAGCTGGATCTCGGAATCGAGGAGATAGATTTTGTTTTCGCGGATCAGGTTGGCGATAGAGGGGGTGGTGACCATGATCTCGAAGCCGGCGATGCGGCCTCCGCCTTTCTTTCTCATCAGCACCTGGGAAATCACCGCGACGATGGAGGTGGAGAGCTGGGCCCGGATCATCTCCTTGGTGTTGGCGGGAAAGGCGTCGACGATCCGGTTGATGGTGCGGGCGGCTCCGGTGGTGTGGAGAGTTCCGAACACCAGATGCCCGGTTTCCGCCGCAGTGATGGCTGCCTCGATTGTCTCCAGGTCCCGCATTTCCCCAACGAGGATGACATCGGGATCCTGGCGGAGCGCCCCACGGATGGCCTCGGCAAAGGAGGTCACGTCCACGTTCACTTCCCGCTGGGTGATCACGCTTTTTTTGTGGTGATGATAGTACTCGATCGGATCTTCAATGGTGATGATGTGGGTCTGGCGCTGTTCGTTGATCCAGTTGACCATCGAGGCGAGGGTGGTGGATTTTCCGGACCCGGTCGGCCCGGTGACGAGGACCAGTCCACGCGGGCGCACGAGCAGCTCCTGGATCATCGGCGGAAGCCCGATTTCCTCGAGAGCGAGCAGGCGGCTCGGGATCAACCGGAAAACAACCCCGATGTTTCCCTTGGCCCGCATCACGCTCACGCGGAACCGGGCATCGGCCCCGTAGCTGATGGCAAAATCCGCACCGCCGGTTTTATCCAAACGTTCCTGATCATGGGCAGGGATAATGGAAGCCAGCATGGCACCGGTGTCCTCCGGGGTGAGGGGGGCTCCCTCCATCGGCTCCATCTCCCCGGCGATCCGGAACACCGGGGTTTGCCCGACCTGAAGATGCAGGTCGGAGGCTTTCTGTTCGATCACCCGGCCCAGAAGCTGTTGGAGATTGTATCCGGAGGCGGTGGCCATGCTTTCTTTTAGACTCGGGTCGGGGCGAAAAGCAGATAAAAATATCTTGCCCATGAAGACCGGGGCCTTTTCCTTCCCGCAAATTTTTGGAGGCCTTCTACTCGGAGGGGTCGGATTTTTGCTGCGTGAGCCCCTCTTGGTCGGGGCCCAAGGCCTACTTTGGGATCCCATGCCGGGGCTGGTGGTGGGTCTGGCTTGGCGGGGCTGGCTGGGGGCGGCCGTCGCCGCCGGGATCTTTCCTTTGGCTGGTGGACTGCTGGCAGGAGGGCCGGAGGTGGCGGGGTTGTGGACGGAAGCGGGGTTGGCGTGGCTACTGGCCAAATCTGAGCCCACTCTGGGTCGGGTCAACCTGCGGAACCTGATCATCCTTCCCATGGCCGCCGGGGTGACAGTGGCGGGGACGGTGGTGGAGCAAATGGCCAGCTTTTCCCTGCCGTTTGGGCCCGGCTTTGGGACTTTGTGGGCAGGCCGGGCCTTGGGAGTGATGGCGTTGGCCCCCCTGATCGCCAAATGGGCGCCGGACTTCCTGGCGCGGCTCGACCGCAGACTTTTTCTCGGCTGGGTCCTGCTGACCATCCTGCTTATTTTAGTATCTCGTCTCGCCTCTTTCCCGGGCATCGATCCGGCGAGCCGCCTGGCGCTTGGGCTGATTCCCCTAGTCATCCTGTTCTGGCAGGCAATGCGATTTGGACAGGCCGGATCCTCCACTGCCTGCTTCATCACCGCCCTGCTGGCGGGTCTGGGCTGGGAGGAGGGAAATTTGGCCCTCGAAATGTTTCCTCCCGGAATTTTTGCGATGGTGCTGACGGTGGTGCTGGGTACCTGTCACGGGATGGCAGCACTGCACGACGAGCGCTCTGAGATCGAGGCTTGGACGGAGTCCTCCGCCCAGGCCCACCGAGTGGCTTTCTGGCGTTGGCAGCGAGGGCAGGGGCTCGAATGGGATGATCCGGGTCTGGCAACCGCGCTCGGGTTGCGAAGCCAGGGGGGGAATCTGGGGGTAGCCCCGGGGTGGCGAGCCGGGAGTCCGTTGCCCCACATCGGGAAGGGATTTGCCGCCTCCGTCGTTCGGCTGGTTCCTCCCGGGGGTGGGGAGGGGGCGGTGGAACTGTCGGCCCGGGTGCATAGCCGGGACTCTTCCGGATCGCCCACGGTGGTGCTGGGCACGGCCCTGGACGTGACGGATCGGATCCAATCGCAATTTCGCCGGGAGAAATGGTTACGCAGGGAAGGGGAACTGCGGGCTCTCCGTTCCCAGCTCCATCCGCATGTGATTTTCAACGCCCTCAACCGAATCGCCGCGCTGACCATGTCGGAACCTGATCGGGCACGGGACCTGCTCGTGAGGTTGAGCCGGCTGCTGCGGGCCACGCTGTTGGCGGGGGAGAAGGAGTCGACGGGGGTATCGGAAGAGCTATCCCTGATTCGCGACTACGTGGAACTGGAAGGGGCGGGTTATGGCGAGCGGCTGCGATTCCGCAACAAGTTGCCGGAGAAAGCCGCCGCCCACTTTCCGCCGCTACTGCTTTTTGGTTTGGTGGAGGGGGCCGTGCGGCGCGGGGTCGGCATGCGCAAGGAAGGTGCCACGATCACCCTCCGGCAGACGCGTCCGGGCACCTTTCGGGTGGAGGCCGACCCAGCCGTGCCGACGGGCGAGGCGGAGTTCCCCGAATGGCCGGATCCGATCTGGGTGGAGCGGTTGGCGGTGGAACAACCTCCGCGCTTCCGTTTGACGGTGGAACGGGAAGGTGGCGAAATCCGCGCCGTGGAAATCGGCCCGGTGAATCCCTCATGAAACTGCGCGTGGTGGTTGCGGATGACGAGGCGCTCGCGCGCAAGGAGATTTGCCGCCTGCTGAAGGCTCATCCACAAATTGAGGTGGTAGCGGAAGCCAAGGATGGTGACGAGGCCGTGGAGCGGATTGAAAAAGAGTCGCCGGACCTGGTCTTCCTAGACATCCGGATGCCGGGCCGGGACGGCTTCGGGGTGCTGGACGCCCTGGAACCGCCCCTGCCCGAGGTGGTTTTTTGCACGGCTTACGACCAGTTTGCCGTGGATGCCGTGCGGCGGGGGGCCTTGGATTATCTGCTTAAGCCGATCGCCCCGGAGGATCTGGTCCAGGCGCTCAAGAGGGCGGAGGAAAAAATTCAAATCCGGCACGGGCCGGGAAAGCGTGATTCCAACGGGGATTCGGGACGTCTCCGCAAGCAGGACCGGGTTTTCGTGCGGGACGGGAAAAAGGCGATGTTTTTGGAGGTGGGAAAAATTTTCTGCTTGGAGGCACAAGGCAACTACACAAAGGTACTAGCCCCGGAGGGACATGTTCTGATGAGACGGCCGCTACGTTACTTTGAGGAAAAGCTGGAACCGGGGATCTTTCTCCGGGCCAACCGTTCCCAGATGATTAATCTGGGTTCGGTTCGCCATTGGGAGCCGATGGGAGAAGGAAGATTAAAGGCCACCTTGGAAGGGGGGTTGGTGGTGGAGGTTTCGCGGCGCCAAGCCCGCAGCTTTCAGGAGCAGTGTCGTTTGTGACAATGCGGAACGTATCTCCTGGCTTGGCCTCCGTCTGGTTGTTGGCGGGATTTTCCTTGGCCGTGGCGGGAGCCCTGATCGCCTGGCCTTGGATCGAAGATCTGCAGCAGCGCGCCATCCTTTCCACCGCCCAGAGAAATGTGAAGAGTTTCCGCACCGCCACCACCGCCTATGTGGCGGCCCGCGGCAGGATTCCTTTGGACGGAACCCAGGGAGCGTTTCACCCCGAGGGAGGAACCATGAAATCTCCGGATGGGCGGGAGCTCTCCGCTGAAAAGTCCACCTTCGGGGATCTGTTGGTGGCCGGGGGATACCTGCCGGACGTGAGGTTTCCCTACGGGGGAAGGATGGAACCAGGCAGCTGGAAGCGGAGCCAGGAGATCTGGCCGGAGGTGCGGGCGGTGACCGCGGAAGAGATCAGCAGCCGTCTGAAGAGCCGCCCCCCCTTTGACTCAGCCGCCGGCGCGGGGCGGATCGTTCTTCTCACGGTGCCGGGGTTGGATCTGGCCCAAGCTGCTTTTCTCAAGCGGGGCTTGGAAACCGACCTGTTGCCCCGCAGGGCTGGGGATTCCGACGCCCAGACCATGAAGCTGGGGCTGGCTGGCAGCCCGCAGGCAACAGGGGATGTTCGCTTTGTGCAGGACCCTGATTCCGGTGCTTACACGGCGTTTATTTACCTTTTGGGGGAGTAAAAGCCCTACCGTTAAACCCTCAATTCGGCCGCTGATCCCGCTTTTTTTCCATTGGTCACATTTTGAAAAATCCACTTTTTTGCGCAAGACAACCTGCAAGGATTTAATCCATGAAATATACCATTCCAAGCAGCTCAAAAGGATTCAGTTTGATCGAGATGATCGGCGTGCTCGCGATCATCGGCATCCTGGCCTCCGTGGTGGCGCCGAAGGTATTCGACGCGATCCGGGACGCCAAGATCACCGGTGCGGTGGGCGTGCTCCAGACGATCAAGTCGTCCTGCACCGACTATGCCCGGAAATACAACCTCTTCCCCGAGGACGGAACCAAAGGACCGATCACCCCTTATCAAAGGCCCTATGGGGATGGAGCCAACCCTCCCGCTGTCGCAGCCACCAATTTCGGGGATCTTCTCATCAGCGAGGGAATCCTCGAAAAGCTGGTTCTTCCGATCGGTCCCTCGGGTATCACAGAATATAGCACCGCCCTGATCACCTTGACCCCACCAGCGGATCCTCAGGGCGCTAATCCGGGCGATTTTGCAAATACTGGACTAGATTACCCCGTGGTCCTTTGCCGCCCCTACCCATCCTTGTCCGTTCAGTCGCGGATCTTTTCCGCCGCCCAGAACAGCACTCGCGTGGTGTTTCTGGTTCTGCCCGGGCTGACCACCTTGGAGGCGGCCGGTATCAAGACTAAGATCGACGGCCCGTTTGCCGAAGACGTGCAAGGTGCCCCCGCCATCGTGACCGCCACTATTGCCCGCAGCCAGACCGGCCGTAGTGCCGACGCGATCAACACCGGCAACTGCCGCCTGGTGCAGGGGCCCAACGGGATCGACGCGTACCTGTACGTTGCCCACGAGTAAAACAACTTTGGTCCAAAAGGGCCAACACCAAGAGGGGCGGTTCCGTGAGGAGCCGCCCCTTTTGTTTGGTGGTGGGTTGAACCTTTGCGGATTTCCTCCAAACTTCCCTTCCCTGTGAGCACTGCCACCATCCCCACGGCACCCGTCAACGAAATCGATCCCGGGGACGATCCCACCCAGTTTAGCGCCAAAAAGTTGGAGCTCGGTTCCTGGCTGACGACCTGGGGCCACATCACCGCCGCCCAGCTCGACTTGGCTCAACGCGAAGCCAAGCGAAAACGGGCCAACCTGGCCGACACCCTCAAGGATCTGCAGTTTGTCGATCCGCGGGTGCTGGGCGCCTATTTCGCCCAACGGTCGGAGAGCGAAAATGTCGACGTCCGTAAACTGATCGTGCCGGCGGCGGTGCGGGAGCTGATCCCGCGTGAGGCGGCCCTGCGCTATCTCGCCCTGCCGGTCAAACTGGAAGACAACCGCCTGACCGTGGCCTTGGGCAACCCCCTGGATGTCACCGCGGCCGATGCGGTGACCCGGATGGTGCCGATGCCGGTTGATTTCGTCGCCTCCACCGAAGGGGATGTGCGCGATGCCGTCACCCGGCTGTATGTGCAGGAGGGCTATCTGGAAAAAACCATCGACGAAATCCTCGCGATGGATGCCGCCACCCTGGCGGCCACCTCCGAGCAGGATGCGCCGATGATCCGGCTGGTGGACGACATCCTCACCCATGCCATCGCCAACGGGGTCAGCGACATCCACATCCACCCGGAGGAAAGAATTGTCCGGATCCGGATGCGCAAGGACGGCATCCTCAACGAGGGTCTGCTCATCCCCAAAGAGATCCAGAACGCGCTGACGGCGCGCATCAAAATCCTCGGGGACATGGATATCACGGAGACGCGCCTGCCGCAGGCCGGGCGTTACAACTTTGACCTCGGGGGCAAACCCGTGGACTTCCGCTTTTCCTCCCTGCCGAGCACCTTCGGGGAGTCGATCGTGTTGCGCTTGCTGGACCGGAGCAGTCTGCAGCTGGATCTGACCACCTTGGGCTTCGAGCCGGAAACCGAGTACCGCTTCACCAGCCTGCTCGACCGTCCCCACGGGGTGATCCTGGTGACCGGGCCGACGGGCTCCGGCAAAACCACCACGTTGTACGCCGCGCTTTCCAAGCTGCCCTCCGACAAAAAAAGCATTTTCACCCTCGAAGATCCGGTGGAATTCCACCTTCCCTTGGTTCGGCAGACCCAGGTGAACGAAAAAATCGGGATGAGCTTTGCCGCCGGATTGCGCACCTTGTTGCGTCAGGATCCCGACATCATTCTGGTGGGGGAGACGCGGGACCAGGAGACGGCGGAACTGATGGTGCGGGCGGCGCTCACGGGGCATTTGGTGCTCTCCACCCTGCACACCAACGATGCGCTGGGGGCCATCCCCCGCCTGGTGGATCTGGGCATCCCGCCGTACATGCTACCGGCCTGCCTGCTGGGGCTGCTGAGCCAGCGGCTGGTGCGGGTGCTTTGCCCCGGCTGCCGCGAAAAGCTGCCCAACGCCGAGGCGATCCTGGAGAAACTTCCCGTGCCTTTGCCGGACGACTGTCCGCGGGAGCTGTGGCGGGCGGTGGGCTGCGACAAGTGCAAGGGCAGCGGCTACCGCGGCCGGCTTTCCATCGTGGAGTTTGTCACCCTCGACGACGATTATTACGGGGCGATCCTGCAGGGGAATGACCCCGTCCGTCTGAAACAGATTGCGGAGAGCAAGGGATTCCGGACGATGTTCCAGGACGGTCTGATCAAAGCCACCCGCGGCCAGACGACCCTGGAGGAGATCTACCGGGTGACCTCCTACTAAACGGCAATGCCCGAGTACCGCTACCTGGCGATATCGGCCGACGGTCGCGAGATCCGCGGAGCCACCAGCGCCACGAGTGTGGAGGCCCTGGTGGCCGGATTGGAGCGGGATAACCTGGAACTCATCGAGGTGGAGGGGCGCACGCGCGGGACGGCGGGGGAGATTGTCCAGGATGTGTCGGGGAAGGAGAAGGTCTCGCGGCGGGAACTGGCCGACTTTTTCTTCCAGCTCTCCGTGCTGCTGCAGGCGGGGGTGACCCTGCTACGGGCCCTGGAGCTGGTGGGCGATGACGTGCCCAACCGGAAATTCAAGGGGATCATCCGCAACCTGGCCGCGCAGGTGCAGTCCGGCAACACCCTGGCGGACGCGATGGCCCAGTTCCCCAACTCCTTCCCCATCGTGACCATCTCCCTGATGCGGGTGGCGGAGCGGAGCGGCACCACCCCGGCCATCTGCGTGGAGTTGCGGCGTTACCTGGAGTGGCTGGACAAACTGTACGGCGACATCCGGGCGGCCCTGCTGATGCCCGCCATCCTGATTCTGGCGGTGATCGCCTTCATGTTTGTCATCTTCACCTTTGTGATGCCCAAGTTCATCGCCATCCTGGAGGAGATCAAATTGCCCCTGCCTTGGCTGACCAAGCAGGTGATCGCCTTCACCCATCTGTTCCAGTACCACTGGCACCACATGTTGCTGGGGTTGGCGGCCGCGGTGGTGACCTACAAACTGCTGATGAAGTTCTATCCGCCCTTCGGCATCTGGATGGACCGGATGAAGCTGAAACTGCCCCTCTTCGGCGAGGTGAACATGATGCTGTGTATTTCGCGGTTCGGGCGGAACCTGGCGACGATGTACCGGTCCGGCATCCTGTTGCTGGAGTCCCTGAAAATCTGCCGGGAGCTGGTGGGCAACCGGGCGATCGCCGTGGCGGTGGACCAGATCCATGATGGGGTGGCCACGGGCCGGAAGATTCACGAGATGATGAAGGAGGCAAACATCTTTCCCACCCTGATCATCCAGATGGTCACGACGGGGGAGAGCACCGGAAAGCTGGCGGAGTCCCTCGACAACATGGTTAATTACTATGACGACCAGCTGCCGCGAAAGGTGAAGGCGATTTTCGGGATCCTGGAGCCCAGCATCATCATTGGGCTGATTCTGCTGGTGGGCATCGTGGCCCTCTCCGTCTTTCTGCCGATCGCGCAAATGATGAGCACGATGAAATGAGCGCTGGCCTTTCCAGCATGAAAATTTTATGGAATCCATGGGTGGACAAAGCGGAAAGCGGAAAGCGGAAAGCGAAAAAGATATCCCAAACGGGGCGGGGGTTTTCCCTGATCGAACTTTTGGGGGTGTTGGCGGTGATGGGGATTTTGGCCGCCGTCACCGTGCCTCCAATCATTCGGCAGATTCAGCAGGCGCGGACCACGAACGAGGAGGCCAACCTGGAGGAGGTGGCTCGGTCGATCGTGGAGGGAATCAAGGCGGGAGGCATAATTCCGAATCCCAATATTACCTCTACGATTGCCGGCGGGTGGGTTGCTATCGCATCCCCTAGCAGCACCCTGTCGGCTAGTTCGTTGCAATATGTTTTCCCTTTAGACCCAGCTTCCGCCCTAACCGAGCGGAGAGTCTACTTGGATCCCGCATTGATGACATATTTGGATAGCTACTTTGGTGTTGTTACCGGCCTCTTTAACACTCCCGCAGGGGGATGGCCAACTGTGACTGCTGGTGGAGTTCCTTTTCCCAACCAAGCCATCAAGCTTTATATTGTCAGTTCCTCGCGACCTGATTTTGTCCTCGCGTGTTCTCCCAATGGGGCAGGGATTCAAGTCGCGGGAAACAATTATGGCAACCCGGCCGGTGCTCCGCTGATCGACCAACTTTCCAGTTGGATCAAAGCTATCGATCCAGCCACACGATTTATCAAGGCTCCGGGAGCCGCAGTAGAAAATTGGACTGATGACGGACATCAATTCCTGCACGTGAAGGTGGTCGACCTGAGGCCGTTGTTTTGCAGGGTCTCGTTGCTCGAATATCCCATTCCTCAAAATTCTGTAACCGATGCTGCTATCTCTGCTGGTCCTCCTGCTACTCATTATGGAGCTGGTTTTATTGCTGGAAACACTTACCTGGGCTCAACGGCTTCCGGTTTCACTTTTAGCTTTTTGGCCCCTAACGCAGCTGTTCCACCGGGAAGTTTCACGACTGCCGCTGCAGGCACGTCTGGAAATTTGGCGAGCAGTTCTAAGAGTATGATTGTTCGTGGTCCGGCGACCGTCCTTAGGGGAATAATTTCTCCGCCTGCTGGTGGAGGTGGAGTTGCTGCCACATTTTCAGCCAGCGTTGCGGCAAATGCGCCATTTCCACCTTGGTGGGACATCTCTCCGCCAATTGCAGTTGCTGGACAACAGATGCCAAATAATTCAAATACGCAATCCTTTTACGTAATCAAAGGTACCAGTTTGAGTCTTTATGCGGATGCCGCTGTTTTGCCTGCTTTTCCCGTTTTAACGGTCCAAGTAAATTCAGACAGTACGTTCGAATATTTTAACGGTTCTTGGACTCGGGTTGATTAGAAGACCAACTTGCTCCTCCCAAAAAAACATCCCAATTTCCTTTTTCGGGGGTAATTTACTCAGATGTCGCTGAGGGTTGTGGTCTGGATTCAGAGCAGCCTGCGGGTCGTGGATTCGGCCGGGCGCAAGGCGCGGAGCGTGACCAGCCCGGTGCCGGTGGCCACCCGGGAAGAGCTGGCCATCCGGTTGAAGGAGCTGCTGACAAAGAGCCGCGGCGGGTCGGCCAAAAACGTGCTCTTCCTGACGGATTCGCCCCTGTTGCTACCCGCGGTGGAAGAGGTTCCACCAGCGGAGTCCAAGCTGGTGGGAAAACTTCTCTCCAAGCGCGTTGAAAAAGCCAAACTGATTAATGAGCCGTTTGCCTTGGGGATCCAGCCGATCCTGGCCCCTGGGGAAAAGCCGCCGCCGCGCCGCTACCTGGTGACGATCGGGCCCCTGGCGTGGCTGAACGAGCTGGATGCGGTGGTCAGCCAGACGGGGCACCGGCTGGTAGCCGTGGTGCCGTTGGCGGTGGCCCTGCGGCCGCTCCTGAAAAAGACCGGGCTGCCGCCCGCGGAGCCTTTCCTCCTGGTTCAGGAGCTGGAGGGGGCCCTGTACCAAATCGTGGGACGCGCCGACGGAACGATCCTTTTTTACCGCACCCTGGCGGTGGGGGGAGCCACGGCACTGGAGGGGCTGCAGCGGGAGGTCCGCCGCACCCTGCTGTTCGCAGAACAGAAACTGAACCTGAAGATTCCGCTGATTCTGTTGACGGAGGAGCCGGCCGGACTGGAGACCGGGCTGGAAGCCGGGGAGGAGGTGAAAGTGCAGACCGTGGGCCAGGGAATCACGGCGATCCAGGCCGCGGCCTCGCTTTTTAGGTTTCCCGCGAGATCCCCCGAGAATGTCCTGCCCCGTGAGATCGCCCTGCGGGAGCAGACCCGGCGGATGCGGATGCTGCTCAACCTGGGCCTCGCGGGGATGATCACCTTCACGGTGGCCTGGGCGGCGACGAAAACCATCCAACGCCACTTCCTGGTGAGCCAGAGCCTGAAGGAGGAAGGGATGCGGGGCCAAGACCAGTACAGACTGGAGCGGCTGCAAGATGAGTATCGGGAATATCTCCGGTCCACGGACGGGGTGCGGGTGGTGATGGAAGAGACCCAGGTACCGGTGGTGGAGTTGATCCTGCGCACCTTGCCCGAGGCCCTGCCTGCGGGGCTGGTGATGAGCCGCTGTGAGATTCGTCTCGATGAAAAGGCGGCCGGGGGTAAGCCCTCGCAGCCGATTTACCAGCTCAAGCTGGAGGGGCGCACGCGCAAGGCGAATGAGGCGGTGTTGCCCCTGGTCAAAAAATTGGGAGAGAATCTGGACAAGAACCCCTGGAATGCGACCGCCGATGTGGCGAGTGGGGCCGCCCGAGCCGGCCCGGAAGTACCGGCCGAGCTCCGGGGTCCGGGAATGTTTTACTTTTATGGCCGCACGCGCTGAAGCTCCCAGGATCCGGGTCCAGAAAACCCTCGGGCGGAGGTTTCTGGAGCTGTTGGTTCCGCCCTGGATCCAGGTCGGGGCCACCCTGTTGTGTGTGGTGATAATCTACCTGTTGGACCTGTGGGTGAAACCCCAGGAAGCCCGTTTGAGGGTGGAGAAGCAGGCGGCCCAGGCCATGCGCAACCAGCTCATTGACCTCGAAAAGAAGCTGCCGCAGGAGCGGGGACAGGACCTGCAAGCCCGGATCCGGGAAGCCCAGGGGCTGACGGCGGACACGCCGGAGGATCTGGAACGCATTCTGCAGCAGATGGCCCAGATCGTGAAAAAGGAGTCGTGGAAGGCCAAGATCACCCCCTCCGCGGCCACGCCACCGACCTCCGAGGTGCCCTCGCTACTGGCGGTGCCCGTGATCCTGGAGCTGTCCGTTCCCCCGGAATTTTCCGAAACCCAAAAGGAAAGCGACCAGACGCGCCTGTTGCGGCTGTTGCGCAAATTGGCCGAGTTGCCGCCCAAGCATCAGTTGGTGGGTGCGGAAATCCGCGCGAATCCCGCCGCGGGATTTTCCGCGACGCTGACCTATCACTTCTACAGGATCCGCCGTGGCTAGAATCACCGAAAATCCCAAGTTCATCGGGGGAGCCATTCTTTTTTCGTTGGGGCTGGGCGGGTATTTGCACGGGCCGGAGTTTTTCCGGCAGGTGACGGCGCCGCCGCCCAAGCCAGCCCCCCCGCCCAAGCTCGCGGAGGCTGGGACGGACGAGATGAAGTTTTACCGGATGGTGCCCAACAAACTTCCCGACAAGTGGTCGCAGCTGTTGGTTGCCACCAATGTGCCGGCCGCGATCTTTGATGAGGTTCCGAAAAGCGAAGGGGTCCGGCAAGAGACCGTGCTGCCGGAGCTGACTCCAGGTTGGCATCTAAGTTCCACCTATATCGCCCCGGATGAGCGGGTGGCGGTGGTGAGCGGAGTGATGATCCGGGAGGGGAATTTACTGGGTCCTTTCACCGTGAAGAAGATCGAGGAGGATCAGGTGGTTTTCAGCCATCCTCTGGGGGAAAGACAGATGGTCGTTGGCCAGTACGTTGGGGTTCCGAAAGAAACAGTCAAAAAAACAAAATCCAAAAGCTCCCCGCCCGTCAGAAAAGGCGAAAAAGGTGAAACCAATGCGCCCCGCCAGGATCCCAATGTGTTGGTGAAGGCTTTGGAAGGTCTGGACAAATAGCGGAACACGATGGAAGGAGTCGAAAACGCGAGGGACACGAGAGGGAATGGACAAGAGGTGGAAGCTCCGGTTTCCCCCAACCCCTAAAGCAGATTCGGTCTGGCGTTTTTTCGGTACCTCCCAAGGAACACGGTTTCCGAATTATCAAGGGTTAAAATGTAGTTATTGGCGTAAAAATACATAAAGAAGTTGACGTTTTTAGCCAAGTTTTTAGTTACGAAGATACTGTGAGGCAGATTCTTAAGAAAAATATCCTTCGGAAGGGGATTTTGTATTTCGGCCTGGGCCTTATCAGCGGAGGGGGATCCGTGTTCGCAGAGAACGTGGACAACCGGACCTTGCCGCAATGGACCAACTATCTCAGCTCCAAATTCAGCGTCAACGGCCCCAGCCAGGAGGAGTGGAGCAAAAAGCGGGGCCAGGTTGCCGACGACCTGGTGGAGGAAGATCTTCGAAAAAGTTACTTGGCGGCGGTGGCGGCCGGCGATCTGGGGCGGCAGCGAGCGGTGGTGGAAGATTTGCAGGCCAACAGTCCGGAGGATCCGCAATATCTGCAGTGGGCGCTGGATGTGGAGGCCCGATCCCGGTCGCTTGAGACCCCAAAATCCAGCAAGAGCAAAGCTCAGGCGGATGGAAGGGATCTGAAAGTGGGGCGGTTGTCGCTGTCCGGCTCGGAGGATTTGTATCTGTGGGAAGTGAACTCGCTGCCCACCGAAATGCAGGAGCCGATCGTGCAACGGGTGCAGCAGCTGAAAAAAGAGCGGGTCTCCTGGCGGAGTGTGAAGGTGGAGGCCACGGCCATGCCCAAGACGGCCAAACTTCGCCGGGTGCGGGTGGATCCGATCACGCTGGAGCAGGCCGGCGAACTGGGGAAAATTCTGAAGGAGCTGGGGCCGGAAGCGCCGCCGCCCGACCTCCTCCTTTTGACGGAAAAAAATAAGTCCGCCCGCAATCTGGACGGAAACCTGGGACGCCTGGCGCGGGGGGGCCGTGGCCAGGGCGCGGTGGGCAGTGAATCCGAGCCCACCTACAGCTTCACGGCAAAAGACATGCCGCTCAAAGACGCCTTGGCGATGTTCGGCAAACTCAACGGATTGAATATTCTCCCCGATCCGGATGCGGACGGTCTCCTGACCGTAAATTTCCGCGGTCTTGCTTTGGACAAGGCCATGGACGCCATGCTCCTGAATTTCGGGTACTACGCGGAGGAGGAGGGTGGATTGATCCGAGTCCGGGCGATGGAGACACGCCGTTTTCTGATCGACTATCCGCGGGCCGTCCGCGAGGGAACCACGTCCACGCAGGGCTCGATTTCCCTGCCCTCGGTCAGCAGCGGCGGAGGTGGATCGGGAGGAAGTAGCGGGGGAGGAGGAGGCGGAGGGGGGGGTGGAGGGGGGGGTGGCGCAGGGGGCGGGCAGCGCG
>Ga0194123_10005386_pt1 | contig 13771 bp, 10 predicted proteins | sample TA2MahsurfametaG_5_FD_155479 | JGI IMG/M metagenome (GOLD analysis project Ga0194123, IMG submission 155479) | Freshwater microbial communities from Lake Tanganyika, Tanzania - TA2015023 Mahale A surface | ecosystem: Environmental > Aquatic > Freshwater > Lake | place: Tanzania: Lake Tanganyika... | reverse complement strand
AGGTGATGCGCAGCTGGTGTTGGCCCGGAGGCAGACAGCCACTCAGGCAGAAGCTTTGGCGAGGGGTGCGCTGCCCGAAGCCCTCAGAAAACCAGGTGGTGTGCCAGCTGGAGTGAATGGCTTCTGCGGTGGGAGCTTCAAACGTCACAGCATCCAGCCATTCGTTGGGAACTGATGGAGCCAGATGCCACCACTGGCGGAACTGCAGAGATCGGCTGGTGGTGACCGTGTCTTCAACAGTGAGGGTGATGTGGCGTGAGCGGGCATCGCTGAGCTGCACACGGCGCATGTGGCTGGCACCCATGCGATCAAAGCCATCGTGGCTGCCTGCGGCGAAACAAGCGCCATCGCTCAACCTGCCGCTCTGGCGATTCCGGGGTTGAGCTTTGCGGGCTGCTCGGAAACCACCCCATACCTCAACCGGCTCAATCCACTCAATCTCGCCGGAGGAGGTGGCCAGGCCCAACTGCAACACGTTGTGGGCCGCGCCGGAGCGCTCGTAGGCCCTTTCCGGGCCGTTGCCGTAGATGCTCGTGCCCGCTTCGCTAAGGAGCCACTGGCCTCGATAGCTGAGCTCCACACTGAGCTGATCGGAATGCACATGGGGCGGCAGGTGCGGCGGACAAGGCACCCCGCATTTGAAAGCCAACTCCCAACCGTGGCCAGGCCTCAGGACTATCCAACCGGTGGCCGGCAGGTCCGTCACAACGACTGGGCCGGGCACCGAGGCGTGTAGAACCACAGGTGGACGCCTTGGTTGTGTGGCTGCAAGCTTCAACAAGCGGCCTCGGATGCCTGAACTGGCTAATTGCTGCTGCAGGTAGCCATCGGCAAAAGAGAGCACCTCATCCAGCGGTGGTGCCGCATCCTCAGCACTGTCGTTAAAGCGGGGAGCAACACCGCCTTCGAAACGCACGGCTCTGGCCCAGGAGGCCATCGCCTCAATGGAGCTCACAAGCCAGAAGGGGCGCTCACCATGGATCGCAGCAAGGGAGCAGGCAAGCTCCAAGAGACGATCGAGCATCAGCAGGTGATAGCTGGCGCTGCGCTCTTCATGGCCACCATCAGCAAGCACCTGGCTGGAGAGCTCCTTTTGGAGCAGCCGCATGGCACGGCGATGCATCACCTGAGCCTTGGGGCCGCCAAATTGCAGGCCGCCAAGGGCAAGAGCCGTGAGGTTTTCGAGCCAGTGGTTGCCGCCATGACAGTGCTCAGGATGAGCCTGTAGCCAGCACAATTGGCGCCAGAGCGACTGAAGCCGCAATGGACTGACGAGCTGCGGGCAGCAGCGGAACAACCAGATCCAGTTGCGTAAGCGCAAGGAGAGGGTGTAGCTGTGCCAGCCATCTCCACAGCCGGGTGGATTGGCCTCAATCCATTGATCCAGCAGGGGCTCAAGCAGCGCTGCTTGATGGGGCCATTGGCCAGTGATCAAGGCATGCTCAAGCCATTCTCGAGCCCAATCGAAATAATGGAGATGAAACTGCCAGAGGCGAGGCCAAGTGGCATCGTTCCAATAGATCGGCCAGCTGAGATCCTGCTCCAGCTGCAGAAAGCAGAAGGAGACAGATCGGGGCTCAATGAGCGCCGGCGAGGGCACATCCTGGAATGCCAGGGCCTCTAACACCGGGGCCCAGCGTGGCGGCTGGCCGTTGGCACCAGCCCAGGCAGTGGCAAGCCGAGGCGAAAGCCGATGATCCAAGCGCTGACGAAGGTCGTAGCGCAGTCGACGTTGCAATCGGCGCGGACCGATGTCGGCAAGCGTGTGCAGCAGCTGGACGGACTTCACGAGGCCTTGAACCGCTGATTCAGTGCGAGATGCCAAAGCAGCGACTGGGCGAAGAGAGCTTCGGAGCTCTCTGGCAGAGCTGCCCAGGTTTGCAACGCCACAGCCGAAGAGCGCAGTGCTTCTTCTGCTGTGATGCTGGGGGCATCTAGATGCGGGGAGTAGTCGGCCGATTCGCGCGATTCCTGCAGTTGCAGAAGATGGTCACATAGCGCCTTCAGTTGGACGAGAATACTTTGCCGCTCTCTCAACCCGGCCTGTTCAGCCTGTTGGTGCTGATCAGCAATGTCTTTACGCAGCCCCTTGAAAGCGGGGTGAGCAATGGAGCGTCGGAAGACTGTCTGACGGTGGGCTTCCAGATGGCCTACCACGAGGCCGGTCACATCCTCGGTGATGCGGTGAAAGAGGGCGTAGTAGGCCGTGGAAATCGCACGGCGATAAAACGCTTCTGCCGTTGCGGGATCTGTCTGGTTGTCAGCAGCCTGAAGCAGAGCGCTCGCAACGGCTAGAAACTCATCAAAGGCTGGGCTCACCTTTGCGGCTCAGATGTGCGGAAGTTCACCACCTTGATGGAGCCGGGCGCCACAGACCAAGCGCGGTGGCGCAGATCGCGGACGTAGCGGAATAGCTCCTGACGCTCTCCATCAGATCTCAAGGCCTTAACTGTGGGCACCACATCAATGCTCAGCACTGGATCGCCGTCGCGGTCGCTGTAGGCACGGACCGAGTAGGAAGCGATCAGATCAGCGCGCGGCGGATCATCCGCCAGCCAGCGCTCCAGGGTCTGCTTGCCGCTGGAGCGGCGCAGACGCCGGCACATCACAGGGCGGGGGTGCTTAGGGAGAGAACTGGTCATACCAGTCCATCCTGCTCGGTGACCCCGCAGAGGTCAAACACTTGGCGGCCACTGATGTCTAGGCCTTTGAAGGGGCTATGGGCCACCAGGAACACCAGCAGATCCGCTTCGGCCAGCACCTGCTCGAGCCCATGAAGCTTGATGGTGGGGTGATCAGAGAGGTTGGGCTCACAAGCGAGAACGTTGAGGCCGGCCACCAGCAGTTCAGTGGTGATGTGCAGGGCGGGAGATTCGCGCAGATCGTCGACATCCGGCTTGAAGGCCAGGCCCAGGCAGCCGATGCGGGCGGGGCGGCCGAGCTGATCTTCCAGGGCGGCAGCACGGACCTGCGCCTGCTCGATCACCCAACGGCTCTTGTCGTCGTTCACGCGGCGGGCAGCCTGGATCAGAGGCGTGCAGTGGGGTGCTGCGGCGGCAATGAACCAGGGATCCACAGCGATGCAATGGCCTCCCACGCCGCAACCGGGATGGAGCACGTTCACCCGGGGGTGGTGATTGGCGAGGCGGATCAGCTCACGCACGTTGATGCCGAAGTGATCGCACACCAGCGAGAGCTCATTGGCGAAGGCGATGTTCACATCGCGGAAGCTGTTTTCGGTGAGCTTCACCAACTCAGCGGTGCGGGCCGTGGTGGTGAGCAACTCGCCTTGGCAGAAGGTGGCATAAAAAGCCTTACCGGCTTCCGCCGCAGCGGGGCTGAGGCCACCAATCACGCGGTCGTTACTAATCAGTTCCTGCAGGATGCGGCCCGGCAGCACACGCTCGGGGCAGTAAGCGATGTGGAGTTGCTCACTCTTCAAACCGGAAACCTCAGCGAACACCTGGGCCACATGCTCGGTGGTGCCCACCGGCGAGGTGGATTCGAGCAGCACAAGATTGCCTGGCCGCAGCACCGGTGCGATCGCGCGGGCAGCCGCGAGCACATAGTCAATGTTGGGCTGAGGGATGCCAACCACACCGTTACGGAAGGGTGTGGGCACAGCGATCAGGAACACCTCGGCTGGCGCCGGTGTTAGCTGGGCACTCAGGGCACCGGAGGCCACGGCAGCGGCTACGGCCTGATCCAGATCGGGCTCCACGATGTGGATCTGGCCCTGGTTCACGGTGGCGACCACTTGGGCGTTCACATCCACGCCCATCACGCGGTGGCCTGCACGGGCAAGCACGGCAGCGGTGGGCAGACCGATATATCCGAGGCCAAGGATGCAGCAGCTCGTCATCGGGACACCGCCTCCAGAAGCCACCGCTGAACTTCAAAGATCTCCTTAGCTGGAATCGGGGCCGGGCCGCCGGTTTCAATCGCCTTGAGGAAGGCGGCGCAGCAGGCCACTTGGCCCTTGTCTTGAGAGAGGCGCCGGCGGGTGCGGAAGCCGGGGATTCCCCAGGCCTGGAGTTTGCGATAGTTGTCGAGACGCAGCACCTTGCCGGCAGAGAACACCTCCAGGCGCTCCTTTGGGAAGGCCTTGCTCCCATTAGCGAAGTAGTGAACGGTACCGATGGAACCATCGGCGAAGCGCAGCTGCAGGGAGAAGGTGTCAGGGCAGGGCTTGCGGTCTGCAGCGCTGACCAGCTGGAGGTCTTCGATGGGGCTGGCGGCCAAGTGGCGCAGCAGATCCACGAAGTGGCAGGCCTCACCGAGCAGGCGACCTCCGCCGAGGGCTGGGGCTTGGGTCCAGTGGTCGGCGGGTATAGCGCCGGCGTTGCAGGTGTACACGAACGCCTTGGGGCTAGTTAAGCGCTGGAGCTGCTGCTGGAGATCAATCAGCAGAGGCGCAAAACGCCGGTTGAAACCCACCATCAGCAGCTGCTCGCCGGTGTGAGCCGCTTCGATGGCGGTCAGCTCTTCAGCGAAAAGACAGAGGGGTTTCTCTACAAACACGTGTTTGCTGGCGGCCAAGACCTGCTGCACCAGAGGCGCGTGACTGTCGTGACGGGTGGCGATCACCACGGTATTGCAGCTGGGATCGGCCAACAGAGCCGGCACATCGGTGCTGGCCTGGCGGAAGCCGAACTTGCGGCCCACATGCATCGGGCCAATACCGCTTGAAGCGACGAGGGTGTGAAAACGGGCGCCGGCTTTAGCGAAAGCCGGGATGAGTATGCGACTGGAGTAGTTGCCCGCACCGATAACCCCCAACAGTGGTTGGCCGGAGCGGAGAGGACGGGAACCAGCAACAGCGAGCCCAGCAGGCAGGGCGATCGTGCGCTGCTGGGGATCAACGATGCCCGGATATTGGAGCTGGATGCCAAGTGAGGCACCCGGGCTGCTGATCAGTTCGTAGGCAGCGAAAGCCTGCTCAATTGGGAAGCGATGGGAGATCAGAGACTCGGTGCGCAGAGCGCCTGTAGCTAGTGTGTGGAGGACGGCCTGGAAGTTGCGCTGCTCCGACCAGCGCACGAAACCGATGGGGTAGTCGTGCCCCTGCTGCTCGTAGGCCGGGTCGTAGCGTCCGGGGCCGTAGGAGCAACTCACTTGAAAGGAAAGCTCCTTTTTGTAGAAGAGATCACGGCGTAGCTCTAGGCCGGTGACGCCCACCAACACGATGCGGCCACGCTGGCGGCAGGCCTGAGCGGCGACATGCACCGGCTCAGTGGAAGAGGTCGCAGCGGTGATCAACACCCCATCCACGCCGATGCCACTGGTGCGCTCCAAACACCAAGCCACCGGGTCAATGCCCGAGGAAAGGTTGAGGGCTGTAACACCGAGCTCTTCTGCTAGCAGACACTTAGAAGGATCGGGATCAAGTCCAAGCACACGGCATCCCTGGGCCGCCAGCAGCTGGGCGGTGAGCAAGCCAATCAGGCCCAAACCGCTAACCACAAAGATTTCACCGAGAGTTGGCTTGGCCAGGCGAATGCCTTGCAAACCAATGGCGGCCAACACTGTAAAAGAAGCGGCCTCATCGCTCACACCATCGGGAATGGCAGCACAGAGGTGCTGTGGCACCGCCACCAGCTCGGCATGAGGGCCGTTGGAAGCTATCCGATCACCCAGCTGGAAGCCCAAAACGCCCTCGCCCACCGCTTCCACAGTGCCTACGTTGCAATAGCCAAGGGGCAAGGGGCAATCGAGCTTGCTTTGCACCGCATCGAGGGTGGTGAGAAGACCATCGGTTCGGACCTTTGCAAGGACCTGATGCACCTTGTCGGGCTGTTGACGAACCTTATCTATCCAGCTGGCCTTACCAAAGTCCACCAGCATCCGCTCAGTGCCAGCAGACACAAGTGAGAGCGATGTTTTGATTAATAGATAACCAGGACCAATGCTTGACGGGGATGGAAGCTCAGCCAAGGCACAAGAGCCGTCACGGAAAGACGAAAGAATCTGCCTCATAAAGAATAGAAAGAGTCAACAAAGGAAAAACCAATCCAGATAGATCGAACCTGACCAATCACGCAACAAGATTAATTAGACAAAGAGCTTGCGCGAAACCTGAGGCGATGCTGGCGCACCAAAGAAACGGAAGCAAGAAGGAACAAAACAATAAAAGGAAGCGGCAATAACGAGGAAAAAAAGGGATTAACAAAAAAGATTAAGGCGGAAAGAATAGATAAGAATAATCCGCCTTGGAGCAGAGCGCAACAGTAAAGGTAAATTGCAAATAGGCCAACCAACAAACAAAAACCGGCAATGCCGTATATATTGCAAAAGTAGAGCAGGTCGGAATCAAAGACTCTATTATACACAGAACCGCCAATCGTTCGCGAAGAGCCGAATAACATTTCATAAAAATCTCCCACAAGGAACACATTTGCGCCATGATATCCTAACCGCGCGTCAAAAGAGCTTAAGTCAAAAACATAAGACAGAGATTTCAAAAAGCCATCACTCGTCCGCAGAGCCGAAAGATCGGCCTGAAAGATTACAAGAGAAAAAAGAAGAGCTAAAGTAAAAAGACAAATATCAACATACAATAAGGAAGCACGTCGAGAGGTGAAGCGCGAAAATAAAGACAAGGACGCATATCGAAGAATGAATGCAAGGCAAAAAAACAAAGAGGCCTTGGAAAACATAAAGAAAGACTGCGCGACCAAGGAAAAGAAGATAATAATTAAAACAATATTGCCGATTTTATTCATAGCCTTAAGGTAATAAGCGGAAAGGATCGCTATAATCACAAAAACACCACTTGGAGCAGGCCCACCAAAAAAGCCAGTTGCACGAGAATATGTCGCAAAGGTTCCCAACATATCTTGCGAGGAGAAGATACGAGAAAGATATACCACATAGACATTGTTCCCTAAAAAGACCTGAGACAAGATAAACACAAGCTGCAGGACAGATACAAGCAAAATAAAGACAAAGATTTTAATGATAGCTGAGCTGTTAATTCTCCAGGAAGCGAGTGTATAAATGAGCAGAAGGAATATGAGTGGACGGAGAAGATCGCTAAGGTTGAAGACATGGGTAGAAATGGATCTGATCACATATATTATTAGACATGCTCCAGCTGCAACGGACGAAAAAAAAGCTAGCGTAGGGAAAGAGATACGCATGAAGTCTATTGCGGGAGATTGCTAATCATTGAACGCCAAGCACAGGCAGTATTCTCTGCGCTACATACAGCCAGACGGTTTCTTAGTGTATTCATTACATCTTCACGCGAAGACGAACATAGACAGTAGATCTTTGCCAAAAGGCTTGCAATTGTCTCGGGTTCGGGTTTGCTAAACATAAATGGATAGGATGGCCCAACAATCTCATCAACGCCATAATCATTATCAAATACGCAAGGTAGAATATTATTAGTTATTGATTCGAGGAGCACATTTGGGAAACCTTCATACCTCGAGAGCAGAAGAAAACATCCAAAGCGTTTACTAAATATATGATCAAGTGAGCGTGGGCCATGGAAGATAACAAGCTCAGTAGATTTATTCGCATATATACAGTTGGCAAGTTTAGATCCGTCTAAGCAGCCACCAAAAACATGAAAACGTAGATCAACAGACCCAGAGTTTAAATGCTTAAAACACTGGTTAATTTCAGCGGAATGGCGACACAAGAGGTCAAAGCCTTTCTGATAGAATTTATTTCCGATCAGCAGAACCTCGAAAAAAGAAGTATCAAGAGGGGGGGGAGGCGGTGGTATATTTTTGGGGAGAGAACAAGTGTTAGGAATTACAAATACCTTTTTATTCAGGCGAGAATTATGCTTAAGCAACCAGTTTTTTGCTGAGATGGTCTGAACGTGAATACAAAAAGCAAAAGGATACAGAGACCAGCGAAGGAATCTTACAGCCGGCGTAAACTTCTTAAATGCAGGATGATTGCGCTCGGAAACACAGGAATATAGCTTGAAGCTAAAGATTGTCTTTGCAATGATTACGGATAAGAGGGCAATAACATTCTCTTTGACGCCAAGAGATATCAAGAAATACCGGGCATGACTCGCCCCGTGTAGTGAGTGTATAGACTTAATAAAAGCAAGCAAAGAGTAGATTATGCGGGATATATTTAAGAGACCAAGATGGGTCTTGCTATCATTTAGTAATACATAAGGCTGACAGCGGGAAAATATTGATATGGAAGACGAAGGAGCGTTGGGAAAGATAGAAAGCAAATGAACATCAAACTCATTTTCTAACTGCTTTTGAAGAAGAAAGGCAGATTTTTCAAGGCCACCTAAAGCCAACTGTCTAATTAGTATAATGCATATGGGCTTTGAGGTAAACATTAAGGTAATTTTTCTGGATACGTATTTAAAGGTGAAACGCGCAGCTGATTAGATAAGTATTTTAAAGATTGACATTGAATTCTAAAATAGCTTAATGGACGGAGAAATGACACCGAACGAGAGACTTTATGGAAGACTTTTGGCGTAGACAGATAGTTAAACCTAGATTTATACTTTGAAAGCGTAATAAGCAAAGACAGCTCCTCTCCCCACAAGAATATATTTTCATCTAATGCAAAATCATATGGTAGTTTTTTAATTGAAAATATAAATTGTACTCCAGATACAAGGTCGCATTCGAATGCAGCTTCATTCGAGGTGAAGGTTGGGTTAGATGCAATTAAGTATTGCCTTAGTTTATAAAGTAATTGATAGATCTGGGAGACAAAATACGAGCTCATATATATATTCATTTTTTGGAGCCAGAGCTTGCTGCTAAAGTAAAGAGATCTAGGATTTTGCGGAATATCAAAGGGTTTGTTTAAGACGTTGGGAACGCTTACTAGATAATCTGTATTGATGTTTAACAGAAGCTCTTGGAAGTAGTTCAGGTCAAATATAATGTCTGGGTTTCCAGCAACTAAGAGATCTATATCTGAATGCTGGGCGTAATTTAGAGCGCAATTGAGGCCTGCATTGTATCCTTTATTCTCTATAAAAGATACATTAAGGTCAATGTCTTCAACAATATTACGCAAAGCAAAGTAGTAGGAACTGGGATAAGATGGATATTTGTTCTCTAGGACTAATATAGACACGGACAACGTTGTTACGCTGTGATGTGAACGTATAGATCTAACCAGTGAACTGAGGGCTTCACTAACATCATCGGGTGACCCATGGGTTACGAATGCAAATAGAATATTCATAGCTTTAATAAGCGGAACAAAAAATTAGCGAACCAAGTTATGCATCTAGATAAAGCGTCTGATGGGTGTGGGCAGTAATTGACATGGGGTCGTATGGTAATAAGTTGAAAAAGAGAGTAAGGTAGAATAGTATGACTTATTTTGGCTGAGACGATAAGCGGAGATAAGACCAATTGATCACGTCCAACTCGCAACATCTGAAAGAACAGCTTATGCTGGAAAATAGAGATATATGGATGAGTTTGGTTCCAAAGCAAGATCCCTCCCATAAAGAGAGTTGTATTGTAAGCGCCAAGATTCAGATGTATTGCTTTAATGAGCTGGTAGAATGTGAGTTTTCCAAACATAAAGCAATATAACGCTTCCGCAAATACGCTGGATCTTTTATAATGACGAAAAAGAGATATGCACGAGTTCGGGTTTGCAAGATTGACAATCTCAGAAATAAACTCTGCACTAAAGACTATACTCGCATCAATCCAGAGCGCAAATTTAGTTTCAATTCCCAAAAGATAAGTCTGAAGTTTAGGTACTCTGCTTGCAATGCGAGGCGATGGTCTCTCGCAATTTGCAAGTTTAGGGATTGGCCTAACAGTCCATCCGGCTTCTTCGTATAGGTTAGCACTTGCAGAGTCTACATACGCAATATACTTAACATGTGGCGTGCTTCTCTGGATGTGTTTTATACAGAAGGGAATGTCCGACTTCATGGTGCAGCTTGTTATCACAGTTAGGACTTCAGGTCGATTATTCATTTAGTGAGTATGTAGAGCCTGGTTGACGATCCAGCAAAAACTGATATGAACTTTCTGGCTCTTAGGGGCAAAAACCTGCCAAAAATGTCGTATCCGGTGTAGAAAATACCTAAAGGTTGCGTCTGTGACACCGTGAATCCAGATTTGTTAAATGTATTGCGCCAGTAACTCTCGGAAAAGAAGGAGATTTCTTCAAAGCAGTTGTACTTGCCACCGTGCGATGGAGGTATAGTCAGGCGAAGTAGTTTGCTGAACAAACTACTCTTATGAATATATTTTTCGACCTTGGGGGGACCAGATCGCTTAGAAACTCTCGAAATGCTTGCAGGGTTTAACAAGTTAAGTATATGAGTTATTGCAACTTTGACTATCCAAGGATAGTAGCAGAGTAGCGTTGCGATTCTCCAGGTAGGCCCAGGGAGTATGCATATAAAAATTCCGTTTGGAGTCAGGATTTTACAGAGATTAGCAAGAAACGAGTCGATGTCTTTGACATGCTCCAGTACATTGGACGAGAATAAGACTGGAACTGTAGAGTTCTTAAACGGAAAATTAATACCATCATACAGAGTAATTGGCATCAGGGCAAACTCTCGATGACGCGAATCAGATATATCGAGCGGCGTAACAGAATAGCCAGCCTCCATAAGACAAAGAGCTTGGAATCCATTACCCGCTCCAACTTCTAAAATATTGTTTACAGTGTAAGAAGGAGGGAGAAAAGGCAAGATGGCAGTAATTTCTTCGTATCGATACAAAGACACTGAATCCTTGACTGTGCACATCTTATCTAAGGTTATGGTGGGTAAGCCTTGATTCATTACATTCATACCAGGATAGTAAGACTAAGACATTCCAAAGTGCCTTACCGTTGTTTTTGATACTCGCAGCATGCTCCTTCCATGCTTCTAAGATAATCTCTCTGTTTAATCCAATCTGATCAACTACGGGAGACATTATTAGATCATATGACCATTCTGCAAGTGGGCCACGCAACCAAGATGAGAGAGGAATTCCAAACCCCTTTTTGGGCCTATCCACCATATGCTTTGGAATATAGTCATAGAGAAGCTCTTTTAGAATAAACTTGCTCTTATTATTTTTGATTTTGAGTGATTGATGTGTGGCGCCTGCTAGTTCAACAATTCTACGATGAAGGAAGGGCGCTCTTACCTCTAAGCCGAAGTACATAGATGCAGAGTCTGTCTTGTGAAGAATGCAGTCCGGCAAGTACATAAGGCAGTCTATTAACATTGACTGCAGAATATACGGCTTAAGCCCTCGTGGCACTAAATCTGATTGAGGCCCAAATGAACAAATATTACTAGTGCTTGCCTGGAGTAGGCCATAAGGCCTCCATTGACTATTAAGAAATTTGTACAAGTCTCTATAGTCATCCGATATAAGCAATGTCATAAGAGTATCTACTGATGAGCCCAGCCTTGCTGATAGCCGATTTAAATACCCAATACTACTTGTGCCTGATAATAGTTGCTTGAAACTAATCAGTTTGTTGACAATCCTAGATTTTGTTCTACTAGGCAATAGTGATAGTTTTTGCCAGAGGTACGTAATTCTATGATGGTTATAGTGAGAATATCCCGCAAACAGCTCATCAGCTCCATCACCACTTAGGCATACAGTAACTTTCTGTCTTGCAAATTGACAAATTATAGAGGTTGGAAGAATTGATGGATCTCCTAGAGGGTCTGAGCAAATTTGATTTAACCTATTCAATACAGTCAGTGCATCATCTGAGGAAATAGTTTTCTGATGATGATTAAGATTTAAGTGCTCAGCGATTTTTAATGCATCCTGCGACTCATCTCGCTCTGATTCATGAAAGCCTAAGGTAAATGAGTCAACTTGAGGTGCAACTTCTGATTTAAGTATAGAAGCTACAAGGGCAGAGTCGTTACCCGAGGACAAAAGGACTCCGAGAGGAACATCAGAATAAGAAAGATCATTGATAACGTCAATAAGAGATCTTCTGAGCTGAGACTTTGCCTTGTCCATACTATGTATTTTCTTTTGCTCACTTGTAGCCAGAGCTTTGGATCTATCGTAGTATGCCTTAATATATACTATACAGCGTTGTTGGAGGTCTAGCTTTAGATAGTTACCTGGTGATAGTTTACTGGTCTCTTCCAAGATAGAAAGAGGATTTGGAATATATCCATACCTCACAAATAAGTCAGCTGCTGACTGGCTTACTCTGGGAGTCACAGCAGAATGACTCATTATGGAATTAATATTTGATGCGAACAGAAAATGATTATTGTGCCAGCCATAGTAAAGAGGCTTTTCACCAAGGCGGTCTCTTACAAGATATAAGTCTGATGCTTGTCGATCGACAAGCGCAAAAGCAAACATACCATCAATCATTTGCAAGGTAGCGTCTAAGCCTTCTATTTCAATCAGATTAAGAAGGACTTCTGTGTCAGAGCTACTTTTCCAATGAAAATGGGAATTTTTCTTGGAGATTTCTCGTCGCATGTGCTTATGGTTATATATCTCGCCATTAAATACAATCACATATCTTCCACTAGGTGAACTCATGGGCTGAGAACCAGCTAGAGACAGGTCGTGGATTGATAACCGGCGATGAGCTAGCGCCAGTGAAAGATTATCTTCAACTAATGTTCCATGTGAATCAGGGCCACGACGAGCAACTGCGTCGCTCATAGACTCAAGATCTATATTTACCTGGAATAATGACTGATTTTTAGGATAAAGAAATCCAGCGATGCCGCACATAGTGTTAAGAGTTGAGGGTGGGGGGGGTGGGCGAGTAAGATCTAAGTTTATTGAGTAGTACGAAGGTATAGAAATTATTTCTGCTTAGGGTAGCTCTGGAACAACTGACCTGCTCAGCTTTGTCGACCCAGGCCTTATGAGAGTGGGTGATCGTGGTAGTGCTGCAGCTCCTTGTTGAGATGCCTCCAGGGGCTGACGCCCCTGGGGGCTGAGTCTGGCCTCATTGCGTTGTACTCCCAACGCCAGCGGTCCGCCAGGTTCTACGCCTCGAGAGCAGTGGTGAACAGATCGGTGTTCAAGAACTAATCCCAGAAGCGCGCGTTGAACGACACGGCAAAGCCGTTCTCCCAGTGGGACCCCGGCGCGATCTAGGTGTTCTGTCACAGCAGATTGTTCAGCTGACAAGGGGGTGTGAGGCCGCTACGGGTTGAGGTGCGACCCATCCACCCAGGCCTCACGGACGCATGCATAGCCATCTCAATGCCCGTCTGACGCAGAAGGGCAGGCTTCGGCTCATCAATCCAAACCTTCTCCACCACCGCCCTTTGGCAGAACTGGCGGCAGAAGCGGGGATCGGCCTGCGCTGTGCCTAAAAGTGGCTGGCGCTCTACCGCTCAGGTGGTGCCGCCGCCCTGATGGATCGATGCAGTGTTCGCCGCACCCAGCAGCAGACGCTCGATCCACAGCACCTCCAGCGCGCCCTGGAGCTACGCCATCAGCGACTGCACCTGCGCCACATCGCCAGGCTGCTGGCCGCTCACTTCTCCACCGTGGTCAGGACCCTGAACCACCTGGGCCTGGGGCGGTTGCGAAACCTGGAACCCAAGGCACCGGTGCAACGCTACGAGCGCGAGACACCGGGCGACCTAATTCACATCGACGTCAAAAAGCTGGCCCGCTTAACCAGGTCGGACATAGCATCACTGGCAATCGGCAGCAGGGACGATCCACGGGCGTCGGCTATGACCGGGTCCACGTGGCGATCGACGATGCCACACGGCTGGCCTACGTCGAGGTCCTCGCTGACGAGCAGCAGGGCACGGCCATCGGCATCCTGAGCCGGGCTGTGG
>Ga0194123_10005385_pt1 | contig 13771 bp, 6 predicted proteins | sample TA2MahsurfametaG_5_FD_155479 | JGI IMG/M metagenome (GOLD analysis project Ga0194123, IMG submission 155479) | Freshwater microbial communities from Lake Tanganyika, Tanzania - TA2015023 Mahale A surface | ecosystem: Environmental > Aquatic > Freshwater > Lake | place: Tanzania: Lake Tanganyika... | reverse complement strand
AAAAGTATAAGCACTTGATGAAGGAGCTCCAATAGTCCATCTTCCATCAACTACTCTAGATCCATCGCCAAAATAAGTAGCACCAGTTACGACACCAACAGTCGAAACACCAGTTACATTTAGATTATTAAATGTAGAAGTTCCTGATGTGTCAATACCAACAATACCACCACCACCACCGCCAGTCGCTGTTACGGTTACAATACCAGCGGATACAGCAGATACTGTTAAGTTATCTCCAAAGTCTATGGTTCCTGCAGTTCCAACTAGGGTTCCACTATCTCTAATTATGACACCAGAACCAGAACCGACAACACCAGTAAGTCCAGAACCGTCACCAACAAAAGATGTGGCAGTAACAACACCAGTGATATTAAGTCCTCCACCAAATGATGCACTACCAGTTTCTTTTATTGTTACACCAGTTCCAATTGTAATCTGATTATTATTACCATCTAATGTTAAAGAACTTGTGCCAATTGTAAGAATACCAGTGATTCTTGCGTTTCCATTTACAACTAATGAGGTGGTAGATCCGCCAACAATGACACTAGAGAATGTAGAAACACCAGAAACATTTAGATTATTGAATGTAGAAGTTCCTGATGTATTAATACCAGCAATACCACCACCGCCGCCAGGAAGATTAGTTAATCCTGATCCATCACCAACAAATGATGATGCTGTAACTACACCAGAAACATTTAATTGTTTGGAGAATAATGTATCGCCAGTGACTGTTGTGATACCAGCAAAGGTTGAAGAACCATCAACTGTTAAATTTCCACCACCTTGGATATCTAAATTATGTCCATAAATGAATATATCCGAAGAAAATTCAGCAGGAAACACGCTTCCGCCATTAACAATTAAACCATCTCTAATTCTTGCATATCCAAAAACATCTAACTCGACCCCTGCTGGATCTGTTGTCGCTCCAACTCCAAGATAACCTTGGAATGTAGAAACACCAGAAACATTAAGTTGCTTGGAGAATAATGTTGTTCCAGTGACTGTTGTGATGCCAGCAAAAGTAGAAACACCAGAAACTGAAAGTCCACCAAGAGTGTTGATGCTATATGGAGTATTGATAAAGTTTGAATTCGTTTGAACCGAATTACCCATATAACCGTGATTGACACACTGATAATGTAAGACAATCGGTGTTGTGTCAGTGACAGTAATTTCTGTATAAGCACCAGCACTTCCAGCGGTTCCATTAAAAGTTACATTTGTCGTATATTCTGTTGTTCTATCTGCCTCTAAATAAAATCTAAGTTGATGAGCGTTATTAGATCCATCTGCCTGGTCAAAACGATATGTTTTTCCAGGTAACAGTGTAATAAATGGAGACTCTCTGCCATCAATAAGATATCCACTACCAGATCCAGTTCCAAAGTAACGGTGATTTGATGTTTTGCTTGCGACCGTAACTGTAAATGTTTCTGTTGCAGAACTTACAGCACCTACAAGTGCCTTATAGTCAGAAAGTTGTCTGGCAGTGGCAATACCAGAAACATTAAGTTGTTTGGAGAATAATGTTGGTCCAGTGACTGTGGTAATCCCAGCAAAAGTAGAAACACCAGAAACAGTTACATTCTCAAGTGCAGATGTTCCTTTTACTGTAAGTTTTGATGTTGGATTTGTGGTTCCGATGCCAACATTTCTTATAATATAATTTGAATTTATTGGGGAGAATTGTAAGTAAGCATCATTTTGATATCCAGCAGCCGTATCATATCCAATAATATACCATGGTCCAATATTATGCACATATTGTGATGCACCAGGATCGGAAGCAAATCGAATTCCATAAGTTGCTGTAGTAATTCCAACTATAAGAGGACTTGTGAGTGATGCTCCAGATGATACTAATCTTGAAACTGTTGCAACACCAGTAACATTCAGTTGTTTTGCAAATAGTGTCGGCCCAGTAACTGTGGTAATCCCAGCAAAAGTAGAAACACCAGAGACATTAACTTGCTTAGCGAATAATGTTCTTCCAGTGACTGTTGTAATACCAGCAAAAGTAGAAACACCAGTTATTATTGCGTTACTTGTATAAATTTCTGTTGCAGTGACTACGCCAACAACTTTTGCTGCTCCTCTAACATCCAAGGCTTCAGTTGGACCTGTCGTTCCAATACCAACATGAAATCCACTTCCAACAATTAAGTCAGAAGAAACTTGTCCACCAATTGTAATGTTTGTACTAATTCCAACAGTGTTAGCGTTTAGATTTAAATTATTAGGGCTCGTTAAAGAGGGAGATCCAGATGACCCAATTAAAGTAAACTCTTTAACACCAAACTGTTTATTTGCCATCGTAGTTTTTAAAAATATTTAGGCTTTGATTGTTAATGGACCAGATACTTTTAACCTATCACCCCCCATAAAATTAAAAGCATCGACTTTACCACCAGCAGGTCTTTCATAAATTACAATTCCTTCTCCACCCTCAAGGCTGTTTACATCTGACCAGCTAGAGTCATTTGCACTTCTAGACTCTCTTCCATAGTAGAAATGATCTCTCCTTTGTCTTTCGAGTCCTTTTTTAAGATAGTTTCTAACTTCTCTCCAAGAAAAACTTCGATTTTGAGATACTAAACACGCAATTAAACCAGCAGCAACTGGACAAGCAGCACTAGTTCCACTGAACTTACCATCATACATTGCTGGAGTTCCACCAGGATAACTATCATATCTGATTTTATTGTTACCAGAACTGGTATATGAATACAATTGTGCGGTTAATATTCCGTCAGCAGGAGCATAACAGTCAATCGAATTGCCCATATCACTGTAATTTACCTTTCTCTCAAAACCATCCGATGTAAATGAATCATCGAGAGCGCCAATATTAATCGCAGGATAAACATAATTTGCAGTTTTGCCTAAATGCTGAGGAAATCCTCTACGATTTGTTGTTGGATAAACAGAAATACCAATATTATAGAATGCACCATCAGTAACTGCTGCATTTGCTGTACTATTAAAAAAGTTATTAAAATCTGGATGATTTGGTTCAACTTGTTTTTGGTTTGCGTTACCTGCTGCAACAACAAATATCACACCAGAATTTGTTAATTCTTCCCCTGCAGCAGTCAAAGAATTATCAATAAACTCACTCTTCATTCTATTTCCACTATCACCATAATATCCAACCCACCTCATAAATCCAGGTGTAGTATTTGTTGCATTAAAAGGTCCTAGATTTTTATTTGCGTATGCAACACCAGGTTGAGCGCGATTAAGATTTAAACCAACTCGATAGTAATAATAACCACTATTTGGTGGAGCAGATCTATATCCCCAACTGTTGCTGCTTATTGTAGGGTCTTTAGTCGCATATATTGGATTAACTGGTTTGTTTAAATGAAATATCTTCATCATATCAAAATATACACCAAACCCAACACCATTTGTATTATAAACATTTACAGCCCATTTATTGGAATTATATGCCCATCCCTGAGTTCTACCATAAGTTGCAGCAGAACAAGGAGTTCCATGATCACCAACAACTGATACGGTAGTATTTGATCCAGTACAATAAGATCTTGTATAACCTGATGTAATTGGGACCGTTCCGATTCCTAAAAATTCTGAAGATCTATTTGTAGAATTTGACCACCAAGATTTTGCCTCTGATTCTGTTGGAACTGTTGCCCCGTCCCATCTAGTAGTTAAACGAGTGCCTGGATTTGCATTAAACCAAGATGGATCAATGTAATAGGGAGCATCAAATACAAGATCCATAAGATCGCATGTACCACCAAATAGATTACCTCCAACATAATCAGTTGGATTAACGGTATTTGTAGCATTACTCTGAAACTCAACGTGCCCAAACCAACATCCATCATCACCTACGATAACATCTACATCAGGAGCGCCACCACTATTTACTGTAATTGAGTCTGTAATTACAGTATTCGATGGACCTCCTGCCCATGGATTATCTTTTTGAGTACATCTTAAAATTTGATACCCTGTTCTTCCTGCATCTGCTGCTGTAGGTGAATTTGGAAGATCACCACTATCGAAAAAGTTTCTATAATTTTTTACAGCAGATGGAAGTCTTTCTCTTTCAGTAAGTGAAGTTGCATGAAGTTCCTCTGCAGGAGGCATAATCTCCTCAAAATATGAGTCAAAGTCCAAACTAACGTATCTTACTTTAGGATGATTTTTTAAAGACTGAACCTCATCTTCATCTAATAGATAAACAGCTCTAACATCGCTATGATCTTTAAAATTTCCAACGGTAACTGATCGTGATGGAATGTTATCTTCTAACGTTCCATCTTGTGTTAAAACTTCGTGAATATAATTCCAGTCTTCTGGACTGAAACATCCAACTTCGTATAACTTCTTTTCAGACATAAGATTACGTTCTAATTACAGTGTGACGAGTCCAAGTATAGGTTGTAATTCCAGACACTCCCGATTCTGGGGTAACTTGTAACTCGAAATCACCCCCAGAAATAGTTGTTCCCACAGAAACGATTGTATTAGGATCAGACATAACAGCATATTCTTGCGAGTATGCTGTAGTTTCATTTTGCATACAGAGAACTTTTTGTGCCTGAATGTTTCCATTCCACTCAAAATACAATGTATACTCTGCGGTTCTGAAGTTAAAGGTGGAAATACCAATTGAGTCAATGGTGCTTGGAACTCCAGCGGTAGCAGAAAAGGTTCCTTCCTTAGATTCAATACCAAACTGCTGAACCATGAATGATGATGAAAGAACATCTGTCTTAACTCCAACTGCTTTAACTGTGGTAATACCGACATCACCACTGGAAGTAATTGCCCAAGTTCCTCCTATGCTAACTCCACTTCCACCACCAGTAGCATTAATTGTTGCAACACCACCAGCAATTGATGCGGTTAGATTAGTACCAAAGTTTATAGTTGCTGCAGTACCAACTGGAGATCCATCATCTTCAATAACAACACCAGAACCCGTTGCAACAACACCTGTAAGTCCAGAACCATCTCCAATAAACTGAGTAGCATAAACTTGATTCCAACGCCTAGAAGAAGACCCAAGATCTCTTTGGTTATCGGTGCTTGGTAAAATGTTAGTATCAACTCTTCCAGTAAATGATACGGTATCACTAGTTGCATTTCCTAGATCAACATCACCGTTAAAAACTCCAGTACCATTAAGAGTCGTTGTTCCAGTCACAGTTAGTGTGGAATTTAAAGTCGTTGCACCAGATACAGATAGTATGTCATCAATTGTGGTTGTTCCACCATTGGAATCAATAGTTAAGTTACCAGTTGATGTATCAATTTCATTATCACCAGCAACGCCAATACGAACATTATCAATAGTTGCACCACCATTAGCATCAAGCAAACCACCAAAAGTTGATGTAGTTGTAACACTTAATGTTGAGAATGAACCCGCCCCAGATCCTTGCAGACTTATCCACGAACTACCATTCCAGAACTGAAATGCATTATCAGAAGTATTGTAAATTAATGCAGATGGCTGAACAATTGAGTTAAGACCTCCTCTCTCAGCGGTTGTTAAATTTGGTAAGTAAATCGGAGCTCTTGTTGATGGATTAAATGTTGCGTAACGAGCATCAATAGCACCAATTGGATTATAACTTCCAATACCAATTAACCCATCTCTACCAACGAGTAAATCACTTCCGCCTTCGAGACGAACAGCTCTTCCCCAAACTTGCAATCCACCCAAATCTACATTACTTCCTGGAGATCCATCACTTGCAGTTCCAGAATATATCGCAGTTGTACCAATACCAAGAGAACTATCTTGAGTTAGAGTTACATTACCCTCAAAACGTGCCTTATTAAAATCTCCTATTTCCCCAGGAGTAATTCCAACGCCAATAGCACCAAATACTGCAGTTTGTCCAGGTGCATCTAATCCGCAAGATGGTATAGAACTAGTGATACCAATTCTATCTGTAACGTGGAGACTACGAACTGTCGAAAGTCCACTAACAACATAAAGATTTTGTCCTAGTGTTGATGTTGGATCACCAATAATAGTTCCTAAAACAGATACAGTTCCATTCGCAATAATATTTCCACCAAAGAATGCAGTTGATGTAACAGTAGATGTACCTACAACGTGTAGATTTCTTTCAGGGTTTGTGAGACCTATTCCTAATTTTCCGTCATAAGTTAATGACATCAAATTGGCAAATGACTGCCCATTTAACCAATTAAATCTACCAGTATTAATTCCTGGAGATCCAGCGTGTAGAAGGAAATTAAGATTACGTGAAGATTTATTATAAATGTCAAATTCACCTTGTGTATCGCCATATCTTAAAAATCCACCTAAATTCCCAGATCCTCCTGTAATTGATTGAGCGATTGAAATAATTGCTGGTCCAGATGTAGATGCAACCTCAACAAAGGTGCTTCCAGCAGTTCCATTATCAATTTGTAGATTCTTAGTTGGTTCAGAAACACCAATACCAACAAGGCGATTGACAGTTGCTACAAATCCTGTACCTCCAGCACCAATATTAAATTCACCACCAACCGTCGAAATACCAGGAATCGGGTTGGCAACATCACCAGTAATTTCGATGCTTGTTGCTCTAATACTTGTTGCACTAATAAATCCAACCCTAATATCTGGTTCTCCAGTCAATCCCCGTGCAGTTGATGCAATACCTACTACATCACCAAATAAAGTTCCACTAAATCTATTTCCAGCACTGATCGTTCCAGTAATATTAAGATTGGTTGGAAACCTGTTATTATTAATGATTGGTAATCTATCGTTACTTAAGGTTCCTAAATCAATATTATCCGCGTCTATTAATTGTAAATATGATCCAAAACCTACAAAACTGAATGCAGTAAAAATACCACTACTTACAATATCTCCCTGCGAATTAATTCCAACTCCAGACTTTCCAGGAAGTCCCGCTTGCCAAAGATTTGTTTGCCCAATTTGCAAAACAAATCTAGGATCTCTTGTCGCAATACCAATATTTCCTACAGCGTAAATGCTTGTAAATCCAAGTCCAACGTCAACATCTTGCCATTGTGATGTTGGAAGGTTGAGGAGAGTCGCACCATTTCCATAAAATTCTTTCGCAGTGATAATTCCACTGCTATTCATAGTGATTGCAGTTCCAGCAATTGTCAGTTCTTTAAATGTTGCAACACCCACAGAGAAAAGGTCTCTGGTTGTAGTTGTGCCAACAACTTTAAGAGTGCCACGTACATCTAAAACTTCAGATGGAACCGAAGTTCCAATACCAACTAGACTACCTCTTACAATAAGATCATCCTCATCGACTGCGACACCATTTCTAAAGTTAAATGACTTCCTGATATTCGCCATCTTGTTTTTTTAGTTATTTATCTGAGAGTTTGTCCTCAAGTTTCTGAACCTTAGCATTTAATTCTTTAATTGCTTCGATAAGAAGAGGAACGATTTTTTGATAATCAACCGCGAGATATCCACTATCTCTCAGAGTTACAATTTGTGGAAGAACTTCTTGGATTTCTTGTGCAACAACACCAACATCTTCACCAGTGTGATGTGATTTATCATTCCAAATAAATGTATTACCACTAATTGAGAGAACCTTAGCAAGAGGATCATCAATTGGAGTAATATTATCCTTAAGTCTTGCATCAGAACTATAGAATGCAGTAATATCATCAGTTACACTCAAGATACCAGTAATAGTGGTATGAGTTGTAATTGCAACAAGTTTTCCTGTAGTTGCACCAATACTTAGATTTCCAGTTGAAGAATTAATAGTATTTGCATCAGCAAGACCGATTCTTACATTTCTAAATGTTGCACCAATGCTGCAATTAACGATACCAACGAAAGTACTAATACCAGTAACAATGCAGGATCCAGCAATTGATACATTTTCACCAACGAATACATTTCTCTTTACTGCAGCTCCACCATCAACTAAAACAGCACCAGTATCTTTACTTACCGACTGAGTTGTATTAGTTACACTTAGTTCTGTTGTAACTTTAAGTCTATTATCAATAATAGTTGGTCCATTAACTTTTACTTCATTATTAAATGTTACTGGTCCGTCAAATTGGGATAGTGCAGTGCTAGATGATCCACCCTCTACACGAATTCTCTCTTTAACAAGAACTTCATCGAAAACAACACTCAATCGAGTTGTGTCTTGTCCAGTCACTGTTGGTGTTGGAATATCAAATGTTGTTTGCGTTCCAGAAGATGATGAATATTTGGTGTTTCCAATAAAGAAGTCACCATTATTATCCATTCCAGTGTATGCAACATTTCCACCTGAAGTTTCTTGAGATTGTGCAAGATAAGATTCTTGTTCGGTTAAAGTTCTTACCTGAACTTGAGGAAGACCCGTTGAATAGTTACCAGGTCCATATCCAAGATATTCAAAAGTGTGACCAGATGCACGAAGAACTGTAGGTCTACGGAACTCAACAGCAATTGGTTTAATCTTCTTAATGAGAGATCCAATTGAGTGATCTTCTCTTAATGTTCCTAATTGACCTCGGGCAACATTTAATTTATTATTGAAAGTACCAGTCAATGTTGAGCTAGTAACTCTCATAATTTCATTATCAATCTGAATATAAGTTCCAACAGGGAATCTTGCAGATATCGAAACTACTATTGGAGAGGTAACTGCAAAAGATGATTGTGTTGTTACCTCTTCAGACAAGACTAGAGTTTCATTACCATAGAAAGTAACTGTTCTTCCTCCAAAATTATTTGGATCTGCATTATTTGCGGAATAGAAAGACTTAAGAATAAAGGCAGGAGAACTTACACTCGATTTAGTAATTGCAGAGAATGTATTGATGCCAACTTTTTCTTTTACAAAATATTGCCCAAGATTTCCATCAGTTGAGTTTCTAACAACAAATGAGTTTCCAGCAAGTAATCCATGAGCAGATGTGCATGTAAAGGTTGTTATTCCTGTTGTAACATCAAAAGTTGATGATGCAACATTTGCTGTTGGTCCAACGTGAGAAACATATTGACCTGGAATAATTCTAGGATCTACACCTGCTCTGTGGTGAATTGCGATTTGATTTTTTGCAGGGAAAGAAGAAATTCTAAAATGTCCACCAGAAGTTGTACCAATACCAGTAACCTGAGCAGTATCCCCGATTGCAGAAGAAAGACCAACTGCAGAAACTGTAATACCAGCACCAACACCAGAACCAATAATTGAAGTATCAAAATCTAATTCTTCACCACCAACATATCCAGATCCACCAGATATCATCTCAACAGATGTTATAGATCCACCAGAAGAAACAACCACTTTTGCAGTTGCACCATCCCAGGTTGCTGTTCCATTATTAAACAGTTTAACATTATAGAATACACCACTATTATATCCATTACCACCAGCAAAACTTGAGATAGTTGCAATACCTGAGAGATTATGCTCTCTGCTTAGAGTTAGAGTGGAAATCCCAACAGAAGTTGTAACTCCTGTAATAGTAAATCCTAATCCAAGATCAGTTGTAAATTTATCAATGGTTTCTCTAGTGACACTATTTTTTAAATCGTTCGTTACTACCGCCCCAATTGGAGAACGTTTAGCATAAGATTTTGATGGAGGTGGATTATCATTAATGTTATCTTTATCATATTGTGGATAAAGATCACTAATTCTTTGACTGTACTTATCATTAACAAATTCTTCTTCAATTCCATTATCAAAGTTTAGAACATATAATTGATAAATTCCATCCTGAACTTGATAAATGTATTCAGAAATTATTTGTTTACGATAAATGTAGAAGTTTGTTTTTAGATCATTTCTTTGATATCTTGGTAAGTTAATATCTCTGTTATTAGTATCATTTAAGAAAATGCCAATGTTATGTGTAACTCCATCTATGTCTGTGCTTTGATATGTAAATTGCTTATCAGAAACAGATGTAACTCTAAATGTTCCGTTAAATCCAAGATTATCATCTGCACCTAAATTTGTAGTACTCTTTACCTTTTTAACAATAACATCATCGCCAACATTTAAACTATGTGGGGTTTCTGTTAAAACGGTAATAACATTTGTTGTTGGATTATAAGTGCAAGTTGCAATTAATCTAGAATTTCTCTGGAAATCAAAATCTAACGAGGTAATAATACTTGCAGTTAAATCAGAATTCGCTCTAGGTCCCGTTGTGCTAGATTCTTGAATGATGAATCCTTCACTTGGATCTTTAGCATTAAATGCTTCTTTTGGTACAACAACTTGTATTTTATAAATCTTATCGTCTAAACTTCTAGAATCATCAAATCGTTTTACAAAAGCTGGATTTGTTCTAACATCTAATGCTGCAACACCTTCAGTCCTAAGAGCATTATAAATTTGATTGTTTTGCTCAACGTGAATAAACCAATTTTTATATACTGGGTCATACTGAACAGGATGTCCAATATCTCCAGCATTTTTATCGGATACAAAACTTATAATGAATAATTCAGTTCCACCATAAACAACTATTGATGTTCCATTGTCAGCATTTGTTTTTGATGATGCTAATTTAATTGTAGTGTTACTATCATAAATCGCATAGTAAACAGAATTTTCTACAATATTTTCTGGTAAATCTCCCCTATCACTTATAACTCTTACTGTTTCTCCAGTTTTAATATCATGGAACCCAATAGTAAATACACCATTGATATCTGGACCAGATGTAACACTATATTTCTTCTCTGAAATGTTAGTTCCTGTCGCCTGAGTTGATCCAGCTCCAATAATTTGATTGACCATATAAACGGTCGCTTCGCTTGTTGCAGCGCCAATATTTACATAAATCTTATCATCATTTTTTGCACCAACTCGATATCCTTGTACAATCGTTGGTGGAATGTCATCTTGAGCAGTAAATCCATAAAGATAAAGATGACTCGAAATTCCAACTGCTGTCGTTAATCCAACATCCAAAGAAATCCAGTCAATATTTGCTTCTTGACTGACGATTGCACGAGGTGGAACTATGGAAGTAATGTATCCTTTATCATCCTTACCAAATGCTTCCTTTTTAAATCCCTCTGCATAAAGTGAGAATTGTCCAAAGTTTGAGTTTGAGTTTGTGATAGAAGCATCTCCACCAGAAGACCCATAAAAGTGTTTATGGAATCCAATAGCAAAAACAGAAACGATCTGAATAACAGAATCGTTTGACATTTTAATGTGTGCTGATTGCCATTCTGGACGATAGACAGCTTCAGAATCAAAGTGATAAACAGTATCAATATCTGTTGACGATGATCCAGCAGAAAGATCGGCTGCTGTTACTTTTGTAACATTAATACCTTCATATTTTCGACTCGTTTTGTTATACTTAACAAATGCACGGTCATCTTTTTGTAGAGACACAGCAGTAAACTGTGCAACAACCATTGAGCGGAATCCATCTGCGTTTTTACCGTCAGCGTGCATTCCCTGCATACCCCATACGGAACGTAAAGACACGTTAAAGATGTATGGAGAAGCACCTGATACAGTATCAGTCTCAATAGTTACCGTCGCACCAGAAACTGGTGGAGCTGGATCTAAATTAATTCTTGGCGCTGGTAAAATATATGAAAATTGATTATCTGCAAGAACTTGTGTAACTTTTGTTGAAATATTGTAATCTTCTACACCAACTCCTCTGATTTTAATGGGAGTTCCCGCAGTTAATCCATGTTCTGCTGCAGTAGTGACCGTAATTACAGTAGTTGGAGTAAATCCATCCCCAGAAATAATATCAGAAATATTGATCGGATCTGCTGCAAATGCTCCAACAATTTCCCACTCAGCACGTTGCTTGGCAAATCCTAATGGAAGAGCAGGATACTTCTGGTCAACATCTCTACCAGATCCAACATTATATGCATTAGACAGTTTCGCATAATACATATCGAGGTCGGTAAGATCATATCCAGTGACCTTGTTTACACCATCAGCATACTCAAAACAAGTGAGTTTGTGGTGAGAGAAGTTGGGTGTTGATTGATTATTTTCTGATGAATCATAAGGGTCAGTATAGACTAATCCACTCTCTAACCCATCAAAGAACGTGAATTGCCAGAAATAACAAGTACCAGTAATTCTAAAAATTGCGCTATATGGTGCATCAAGGTCTGTTGGATTTGGAACATACTTAGGACGAATTTTAGTTTTTCTTAAATCTAAACCAACAATAGAAGTCCCTCTAGGAATAATAACCCCACCTTTAACGCTATTAAATTTGTAGAGTTGATTACTAGGGTCTGTTAGGTCAAATGAAGACTCAAGAGTTAGACCAAAAGTCAATCCAGCAGGAGTCTCTGATCCAGCTCCCGCAGAAGGAGAAACAGCAATCGGAGATCCAGCTACATTTTTAATTGCAAATCCAGGTCTATTATCAATTACGTGCTCACCTGGAAAAACTAAAATCGTAGTTCTTTCAATAACATCATTATTACTACCTCTCAAATATGAGAATCTCGCAGACTCAATGAGAGCTCTCTGAATTGTCTTAAAGGGTTTTGTGAGTGAATTACCCTGATTGTCAATGCTATCTGTAGCATCCAAATCGCTTGGGTTTACATAAAGAATACGACCTTCAGTATTCTTAATAAAATTCTCTAGTCTATTAAGAGGCATCGGATTATATCAACCAGTATATTTCTATGTTTTATTTAGTTGGTGAGATCTTCCTCATTATATTCATATTCTAGATCATCAGGTAAGTCTTCAGGATTCTCTAACTCAACTGGAAAGAAACAAGGATGTGCTTCTTCATCAATTAAGTAGAAAGAACTTTGATATAAATCTTCTGGTTCAAATGAACGATTCTTGTCTGCTGCTCTGCATAAGTCCTGATCATATAAGTGACCGTCTGGCATTTCATCAAAAGTAAAAGGAACGTGATTGATGAAATACATTTTCACAATCATACTGCCGTTATTATACCAGCAATATGCGTGGTCAATGCGATAAGACATAGGGTTTGATTCCCATATCTTATATTTATTTTATACCCGTGGTGAGATTCGAACTCACGCTTGATCGATTTTAAGTCGATTTCCTCTTCCGCTGGGATACACGGGCATAGGTGCTCCTTGAGGGGATCGAACCCACCTCACATCGATTATGAGTCGATTGCTTTCACCAGATAGCTAAAGGAGCGATAGGAGTGCTGGGAATTGAACCCAGACTACCCCGTTATAAGCAGGGCGCTCTGACCGATTAAGCTACACTCCCTCAAGGGGCTTCGTTGTTTAACTCGGTGTGTATTCGTATCAACTCCTCGTCTGCGGGCATCACCACTACTGCTGCTTGTCCTTCTTCGTTGACGATGCCTAAACTCTCTCCATTTTCAACCCGTTCCATCAGTTCATCAAACCTCTCTTGAAACTCTTCCACGGTGAAAACTTCCATTATCCTCATTGTCCTGTTATTTAGTTTTGCTCACCACGAATGGCAAGGTCGGCATACTCGATCTGTTCGGGATCCAGTTGTGCGGTCACAACTTCCAGAACGTTCATAAACTCTTGAACAGTCTCACACTCTACACGACGCTCACTGCCCTGATCGCTCAATAGCAGAAAGGTGCGGGTGCATACGTCAATCACAATACCTTGAACGGTTTCTTGTGCGGTGGTCATTTGGTGTTCCGTTGATTACCCTCATATTATAGGGCATCTGGGGTGGGGTGTCAAGGAGTTAATCCAAGAAGATCTTTAAGTTCTTCTATGGTAAGACCAGCAAGAGTTAATTTTTCTTGTGCAGTTAATATTGGTTTT
>Ga0194123_10005379_pt1 | contig 13777 bp, 14 predicted proteins | sample TA2MahsurfametaG_5_FD_155479 | JGI IMG/M metagenome (GOLD analysis project Ga0194123, IMG submission 155479) | Freshwater microbial communities from Lake Tanganyika, Tanzania - TA2015023 Mahale A surface | ecosystem: Environmental > Aquatic > Freshwater > Lake | place: Tanzania: Lake Tanganyika... | reverse complement strand
TGTCAGGGAACGAAAAAGCAAGAACCGTGCCAGCCATATGATTTTCGATACGTGACGGCCTGGCGCGAAGTTTCAAACTGAGCCATGCCCTTTTTCAGGGCGCTAGCGAAGGTCGGCGGTAGAGAACGAGCTTTTACGCACTCTTGTGGTGCGAAGGGCGATGGAAGGCGGTAATCAGTGCGCGGTGTAGTCGATGACGATGCCCTTGGTCGCGAGCTCCGCCAGCACTTCGGTGCGAACTTTCATGATATCGGCGGGTTTGATCCGCCGATGCCTCGCCACCTCTTCGGGCGTGTAGGGTTTGAAGTCGGCGGGCAGGACGGGCTGGCTGTATTGCAGCAGCATCCAGTTCAGGATTTCCGCGGCCTCCACATCGGTGAGCGGGGAGTAGAGGATCCCGGGCACCTGGGCCAGGAATTCGCGGCCTCGCGGGACCTTGATGAAATGACCCGGAATGTCATGCAGGGTCGGCACATCGTTGGCGGCGCTGCCGGTGCCATCCGGGAGATGGCAGCCGGCGCAGTACAGCAAGTAGTTCTGGCGCGGAAAGTCGGTGGCCTGCGCCGGCAGGCAAACTGCCAGCGCTGCCAGCATCATCATGCGCCTCAGCCCTTGCACGACCGGCCTCGCTTTCCCGGTTCGCAGCCCGCTGCGCGGGTCTCAGGCCGTGGGCTCGCGCGCTTCGGCAATGCCAAGCGCCACTGCCACCGTGCAGTGGTACGAATTGGCCTTGTTGCCCATGCACCAGTTCACATCGTTGTGCACGCCCATACGGTAGGCAGGGCGTTCACCGATGTTGTAATTGCACATGCACCGCCCACAGGCCGTGATGCCACAGCAGTCGTTGTAGCTGATGAGGTAGGCCTTGCCGTCGTTGGGATTCTGGCAGGTACCAATCCACGTGACCTTGGAGACCTCCGTGCCGCCGGGGCACTCCGAGATGGACCCTCCGCAGCAGGTACAGAGGAAGCCATCCAGGGCGCAATAGCGCCAGTATTCACAGGTCGTGTCGTCATTGGGGTCACCCAGCCCGCCGCCGCCGTGGCCACCATGACCGGCCGTCGCGGCTTCGCCGCCGTGCCCGCCCGGTGCCGCCTGGGGCTGGCGGTCGAAAGGCAGGATGGGCAGCAGCATGCCGGCTCCCACCAGCAACCGACCCACCTTGAGCATGGCACTGCGACGCGAAGTCAGCTGGGCCACTTCGCGGGTCTTGCGCTCAATGAAATCGTCGAACCATCGCATCCGCACTCTCCTCGGGCGACCCCCGCCGGGTCGCTACGCTTGAAAACCCATGTTACGCGTTCTGCTGCTGGCGCCCCAGATATTCCTGCACGGTCGCCACTCCAAGATCCTTGGCATTGAACAGGCTTTCCACCTGTTCCCGCGAATTCACCAGTCCCTTGCTGCGGACCCTGCCCTGCTCGTCGATCAGCACCGCATGCGGCAGGCGACTCACCTTGAACGCCATGCCGAGCTCCGTCGAGAGCACGTAGGGGAATTGTTCCAGCTTCGAAGCGGCCCGGAAACGTCGCTGGGCCTCAGCCTCGCCGTCACTGGCCAGCACGATCCGCAGCCAGCTCTGCTCGCTGCGCGCGGTGGATTTGAGGATGGGCAGCAGTTTCTTGCACACAGGGCAGGTCGGTGACAGGAAAAACAACAGCGTGCTGTGTACCGCAGGCCGGCCAATCTCCACGCGCTCCCCGGAGAGGTCGACCAGATCGAACGACGGTGCCGCCTCGCCCACCTTGGGTCCCGCATCCATGGTCAGGGCACCGACCGGCGCAATTCGCTCGTAGACGATGCCGACCTGGCGTGCGAGCGCAAAGACGGCGGCCACCAAGCCCAGCACAAGAATCGAGAGAATGACCACCGCCACCGTCAATGCCTGAATCATGCGTGGCCCTCCACCAGGTCGTGCAGCCGCGGCGCGTTGGCAAGCAACTGGTTGGCACCGGCATAAAGTCCGAAGCCCGCCACCACGGCGAAGGCCACGGTCAAGTAGTCGGCGGCCCCTAGCACACGCCCGCTGCCAGTCATAAACGGCAGCCCCAGTAGTCCGACAAGCCCGAGATTGCGCCACACCAGCGACCAGGACAGCTCCTGATCGGCGCTGGCGCCCCCACATCCGCAGTCAATGCCCACGCGCCCGCGGAGCAGGTTTACCACCACCGCCGCCGTGACGACCGCAAGCAGTAGCAGCCCTCCCCACGACGCCCAAGGGTGAGCGCCGGGCAGGCACAGCGCCAACGCGAGCGCGGCCTCGGCCAGCGCCACGCTCCAGGCCGCAGGGGTCACCAGGGCAGCGGGCAACAGGCCATAGGCCTGGACGATCGCGGCAAACATCCAAGGCTGGCGTAGTTTTTCGACTGCGCCAGCCGCGAAAATCACGGCCATCAACAGGCTGGCGGCCAGAGCAAGAACGGGATCGAGTGCCATCACGCAGGCGTTCAGTGCATCTCGATCAGGATGGGCGCTTCACCAAAACCATCCTGCCGCTGGACGAATTTGAGCGTGGGTACGGTCTCGTAGCGCAGAAGTCCGGCGGTGAGCGGGTCGATACCGAACAGGCGCGGCTTGTCTTCGCGGCTCACCGCGAGGGCCACTGTATTCTCGCCCGGGACGCGGGCCACCCGTTTGCGGCTCTGCGTATCAAACGCCCAGACCTCTGCAGCGGGGTTCTTGTGGCTGCCCTCCACGCCGGCCGGGTGCACCGCCACGTAGAGTCGTTTGCTGGCGGGATGCCAGGCGAAAGGCTGATAGCCACCCGGGCGCCAGCCTTCCTTGCGATCCTTTTCATCGAGCAGCGACCAGCTGTCCCCAATCACCGCCTTGGCCCCGCCCAGATTGGCGCTCAGGATGTCGCCGTAGAAGCCGAGGAAGAGGTATTCGTCGCCCTCATTCTCGGTCTGGGTGAACACAGGATTCTTGTCCGGATCGAACAGGCGCTCGCTGCGCTGCTGATCCGCCGGCATACCCTGTTCGTCCAGGGTGATGGTAAGCAAGGTGCCATCACCACACACTGTCGTGAAGCGGCGCTGGCTGGTTTGTGCCATGAGAATGCTCCAGCAGCCCGGCGTCGGAATCTCGGTCACGTATTTCGAGGCTTTGCGATCGATGACGGCGAGTGAGCTGGCGGGCGTGGCGTTCTGCACCACCACGAAGCGACCATCCCCTGTGACCGCGATCACGCCCTTGTATGGCAGCGCCTGGGCGTGCTTGGGCGGGATGATGATTTCCTCTTTCAGGTTCAGCGTGGTGCTGTCGTAGATGTCGAGGGTGTCGGTGCGTTCCCCGCGATTGAGGCGGGAGAGGTAGGTTGTAGCGACGTAGATTTCGCTGCGATCCGGCGACAGGGTCGCGAGCCCCGTGAAGCCGGTGCCCACCACCCCCTGGTACTTGAGGGTTTCGCCATCCACGATGTGCATGCGGCCATCGACGATGTGCGAGATGGCCACATCGGAAACATACATGCGGGCAGGGTTTGCCGGTGGCAGTTTGCCTATCGTCACCTGCTCGGCGACGAAATCCGCAGCATGCACATTGCCCATGAGCAGCATGGCCGCGGCCGCTGCGCCTTTCCGCCAGATTCGCATCATCTCCCCCCGGGACTCAGCCATTTGGCACGTCCGCAGTCTAATGGCTTAGACTCGACCCTGTCATCCCGATTCGGGTCCCCTCATGCACGCCTCAGGGCCACTGCCGGCCGTACCAGATCTGCGCGAAGCCCTCTCCGCGGCGCGCTATGTAAGCCTCGCCACCCGGCGCAGGGACGGGCGGGAAGTGCTGACTCCGGTGTGGATGGCACCCGTCGAGGCGCGGCACTTCGTGTTCTCGTCAAGCGAGACGGGCAAGGTGAAGCGCATCCGCAACAACCCGGCTGTGCGCCTCGCGGTGTGCGACCTGCGCGGCGTGGTGAAGTCCGCCTGGCTCGAAGCTCAGGCGCGTCTGGTTATCGACGAGCCCGACACGGAAGCCCTCGCCTATCGGGCGCTGCGCCATCGCTATCGCTGGCAGATGTCGCTGCTCGATGGTCTGAGCTGGCTCTCCGGCCGCTACCATCGGCGGGTCATCATCGAAATCACGTTCTGAGCCGTCGCGCTTGCGACGGCATGCGAGGGAGCCGACATGCATCGTCTGGAGTTCTATTTCGACTGTTCCAGCCCCTGGACCTATCTCGCTTTCGAGCACGCCCAGCAGTTGCTGGCCGGACTCCCCGTGGAGATTGTGTGGAAGCCCATCCTCGTCGGCGGGCTCTTCAATACCGTCAACCCCAGCGTCTACGCCAATCGCGAGAACCCCGTCCCGGCGAAGGCGGCTTATGGCCGGAAGGACATGCAGGACTGGGCGCGCTTCGTGGGTATCACCATCGGCGCGCCGCCGGTGTTCCCGGTGAACAGCGTGAAAGCCATGCGCGGAGCCTTTCTCGCGCTCGATCAGGGACTGCTGGTGCCTTATGCCCGCCGGGTATTCCAGGCCTACTGGCGCGACCTCGAAGACATCTCCCGTGACGAAGTCCTGCGACCGCTGGTGCAGGAGGTCGGGCTCGACCCCGCCCGCTTCTTTACTGCCATCACTGAGGACTCGCTCAAGGCGCGGCTGCGTGCCAGCACCGATGAGCTGATGCGCCGGGGTGGCTTCGGTTCCCCCACCTTCTTCCTTGATGGCAATGACATGTATTTCGGCAATGACCGGCTGCATCTCATCCAGCGCAAGATCGCGTTCAACCCCACCTGAACGAAAACCGACAGGAGCGCCCACCATGAGTGGCAGATTGACCGGAAAAACAGCACTCATCACCGGCGGCAGCCGCGGCATCGGACTCGCCGTGGCGGAGGCTTACGCGGCGGAAGGCGCAAATCTCCTCTTGAACGCGCGCAATCCGGATACGCTGACTGCGGCTGCGGATCGCCTGCGTGAACGCTTCGGGGTGAACGTGGACACCGCAGCCTGTGACGTGGTGGACCGTGATGCCGTGGCCGCAATGGCGGCGGCGGCCGAGGCCCGCGGCGGCATAGACATCCTGGTCAACAACGCCGGCATTCACCGCGCGCGCAGTTTCCTCGATTACTCGGCGCAGGACTTCCGGGATCTCTTCGAGGTGAATTTCATCAGTGTGGTGCATGTCACGCAGTGCGTGCTGCCCGGCATGATTGCCCGCGGTGGTGGCAGCATCGTGAATCTCGCCTCCACTGCCGGCAAATGGGGCACCCCCAACCAGAGTGCCTACAACGTCTCCAAACATGCGCTGGTGGGACTCACCCGCTGCCTCGCACTGGAAGTCGCCGCGCGGAATGTGCGCGTGAACGCCATCTGCCCGTGGATCGTCGAGACCGACATGGCGACCGACTTCATCGCCGAGCATGCGCGCATCGCCGGGCTGTCGGTGGAGCAGGCAGCCACCAATTTCCTCAATTCCGTCCCCTTGAAACGCTACGTGCAACCCGCGGAAGTGGCGCAGATGGCGGTCTTCCTGGGCTCGGCCGAGTCGAGCTATGTGAACGGCCAGTCGATCGCCATCGACGGCGGTCGCACGATGATCTGAAGCCGCTGTCGGCTGCATGGATCGCTTCGACCGCATCTATGCCCTGCACAAGGAGCTGGGCGCAGCGCGGCGTGGGCGCTCCCTGCAGCAACTCGCCGAGGCGCTGGAGTGCGATACCTCCACCGCCAAGCGGATCATCCGGGCCATGCGTGATTACCTCGGCGCGCCCATCGTGTACGACCGCGAGATCCGAGCCTACCGCTACGATCACGCCGAGGGCGGTGGCATCTATGAGCTGCCGGGCCTGTGGTTTACCGGCGAAGAGCTGCTGGCGCTGACCAGCAGCCACCAGCTGTTGCAGCGCATCCAGCCCGGGCTGCTGGATCGCGAACTGGAGCCCTTGCGCCAGCGCATCGAAAAGCTCATCGACCATCAACAACTGGGACGGGGCCGATTGAGTGCCCGGGTGCGCATACTCACCAGCACGGCGCGCAATGTCGCACCCGCCGTGTTCAGGCAGGTCGCTTCCGCCCTCGCGCAGGGGCGCCGGCTCTCTTTCTCTTATCATGGACGCGGGAGCAACACCGCCACCGCGCGCCGGGCCTCGCCGCAACGGCTGGTGCATTACCGTGACAATTGGTATCTGGACGCCTGGGATCATGATCGCGAGGCCTTGCGCACCTTCGCGCTGGACTGCGTGCGGGACGCTGCCGTGGCGGAGGAACCGGCGCAGGAAATCGACGAGGCGCTGCTGGATCGGGAACTCGGCGCGGGCTATGGCATCTTCGCCGGCACGCCGGTCGCCACTGCCGTTCTCTGGTTCACCCCGCACGCAGCGCGATGGGTGGCGGACGAAAGCTGGCATCCCGAGCAGACCTCCCGTTGGCTGCCAGACGGACGCTTCGAGCTCACCTTTCCCTATGCCGCCACCCCGGAACTGCTGAAGGACATCCTGCGTCACGGCGCGGGGGTGGAAGTGCAGGAACCGCCGGAGCTGCGGCGGGAGGTGCGGTCACAGCTGAGGGCGGCCCTGCGGGCCTACGATTGAACGGCAACGGGGCCTGAACCCGGTTCTGCCGGCCGAGGCCCCCTTCGCACGTCTGACAGCCCAGCCCCGGACACCACAGGGGCGCCGTTTGCCCCACTGCCCGCCGTATCCTGCCCTCCGTGACGACACCCGCAGGAGGCACCATGCAAGACTTCGGCAAACCGGCAGACCTGGCGTTCGAGGCCCGGCTCGCACAACTCGATACCCTTCGCTATCGCGTACATGCACACACCACACTGCCCGGGCAGCGCACCCGGGTCGCGGTGACCCTCAAGACCTTGCATTCACCTCAGCACCAGGGCGACGAATCCCTGCACGCCCGCCTCCGGCGGGTGCTCGCTCACTTTTTCCCCGCGGCCTGGACCCTGTTCCTGGTGGGTCGATCAATCGATGACGAAGGCGTCGAGGCCTTGACCTACCGGGCGAGTGCCGCGTTGCCCAAGGACGCCCCGACGGATCTGCCTGCCCTTGCGCGCGCCGCCTCCACGGAGACCGTGGCCCTGCTCGGGCCCGAGATCTCGATGACCGTGGATCTGGACGACTACCGACGCCGCATAGGGGCACTCAAACAGGAGGCCCTGCGGGCGGTCGTCAGGGAGCGGGAGGCGCTGGCCGCCGCGTCCGGGCGACAGTGGGAGATTCGGGACATCCAGACACGATGTGCTTCGCTCCCGGGATGCCCCGGGATATCCACCCCTGCGTCGGGCTTCGATGCCTGCAGTGTGGAAGACGGTGTGAGCCTGGTTCTGGAGGTCACCTTGGGCGCCGATTCACCCGTCCTGCATTGAGGCAAGCGGCGAGCAGTTCGCCCATCCAGCGGTAGAGCAGGTCCTCGAGACCCAACAGGGACACCGGCTCGGGCTGCTCCAGCGCGCGGCTGATTTCCTCCAGCAGCCTCGCCAGTGCTGGTGTCCCGGCGGACTCGCGCGTGAAGCCGAACCCTGTGGCGCGACATCCGACCAGCTGGAGCTCAAGGTCGCCAGCAGGATCTGCGCTCGCCAGCCGGCTTGCGAATTTCAGGCGCTCCGGGTCGGGACTCACGAACAAGGCGGTGCACGGCCCGAATTCACACTGCACGGGCTCCCCGGAACAGAACACCGCCGTCCTGCCGCCGGTCGCGAGGCATTGGCACCGTTCTGTCCTGAAGCGCAAGCGGCCCCGGAACGGAATGACGAGACAGGGCTCGGCGCGGGCTTTCGACTCGAACCTCACGGGGTCCATGGCCGCAACGCATACCCGCGTGGACCCGATGGTGAACACGTTGGAGCGATGGCGCAGGCCCGTGGCCGGCATCACCGCCTGAATCTCGTCAACGGCCTGGAATGCGCAGGAAAGCGCGTCCCGCAGGGCTTGTGCGCCCACGGCGAGTACGCTGCCACGATTGGCCAAAGGCAGCAGCGGAACGGGCCTGCGGCGCGGGCGATTCGAGGTCTCGGGCAAGCGGCGTCTCCCTCTGGTGCAGAGGGGCCGCAAGCGTGGTTCGGGTTCGGCCCGCATCACGCATCCATTCGGCCCCATACGGTGCCGTATTGTCCCTGCGCGCGGGTCCCGCCTCTATCGGAAATGCGCACGAGCATGGGGCGCTTTGAAATCGAGTGGCGCTTTCGGGGCCGGGATTCAGGCGGGCCCCACCTTGGCTCGCCAGCGATTCATGCCCTCGAGCCACCGGTCCACATCGGCCGTCTTGCGCAACAGGTACTCCCGGACTTCGGGATGGGGCAGGATCAGAAACTCCTCTCGCGCCATGGTCTCCACCACACAGTCCGCGAGCTGGGCCGGTTCGATGAGGCCGTCAACACTGGCCACTGCGGCGCCATCGGCACGTTCGATCATGGGGGTGCGTACCGCCTGCGGGGCGAGCACGGAAACCCGGATGCCGAGATGGCGGTACTTGATCGCCACCCATTCGGCAAATGCCACGGTGGCGTGCTTGCTCACCGAATAAGTGGCCGACTGGATGTGGCTGAGCAGGCCGGCAGCAGAGGCCGTGTGGACGAGATAGCCGCCGCCGCGCGCCACCATGCCCGGAGCCACCGCCCGCACGGCATAAACGTGGGCCATGACATGCACGTCCCAGTTGAGCTGCCATTCCTCATTGGGCGCGTCTTCGTCACCCAGTCTGGCGATGCCCGCGTTGGAGCAGAAAACATCGATGGGCCCCAGTTCCTGCTCCACCCGGGACACCAGATTCCTGACCTGGGATTCTTGCGTCACGTCACAAGGCACTGCCAGGGCACCGATTTCCGCGCCGGCATTCGCGAGGGCCGCGCCCTCCAGATCCGCAACTGCCACGGCCTTCGCGCCCGCCGCGAGAAACCTGCGCGCCATGGCCGCGCCAATGCCGCTCGCGCCTCCGGTCACCACACAGACCTTGCCCTGAATCTCCATCCCCTGCCCCTCTTTCCAATGTGTTGCTGCCGGATCGGCACCTCCAAACCCTAGCACGAGAGCGCACAGGTCGGATTCCTTACCTGCTCACCACCTTGTGCGATGCCGCGGCCGAATTTCGACCGTACGGTGGGGTATGGTATCGTGCGCCTTGGCCCGACGGGCCCCGTATCCCGACTTCAACCGCTGCGAGCAAGAAAACCCGCCATGAACGAACGCGTCGCCCTTCCCGACTCCCACAAGCACACCCTCGTCCTCGGCATTCCGGGGTTCAGCTACGAAGATCTCCATGCGCCAGCGCGGCTGCGCGATCTGCTCGAGGTTTTCGATGGTGACTTCAAGTCGGCTGATGCCGCTGCCTTCGCCCGGTTTGATCACTACCGTGCCTGCAAGGGCGAGGGCATGACCCCGGAAGCCATCTCCGAGGTTCTGGTGGAGGCCGCCGGACATGTCGGCCAGTTCATCACCAGGCTCTTTGGCGTGGGCGCGGAGGAGGAAGCGCGGCGTGAGCGGGTGAAAGCCGAGTTCGAGACGATCTTTCGCCTCAAGCACGAGCTGCTGGACGGACTGACCAAGCGCTTCAAGGGCCAGGATCCGGCAAGCTGGGACCAGACCCGGCTGAAAGCCACGATGGCCACTTTGCGACAGATCGCCCACGCCGCGGAGGATGTGCTTGGCGACGAGGAATTCCTGACCGCCAAGGTGGGCATCGGGCTGGTCGACTTGGCCGCACGCCTCGCCCAAGGAAATGAGGCTGCGCGCGGCGATGCCGCCGCCCTGCGCGCCACAGTGGCGGCGAAGGCTGCCCGTGAATGTGCGGACGCATTGGCTGCAGAAGGGGATGAGGCTTTTGTGCAGGCACTGCTGGAAAGTGTTGCGCGTTGGTGCCATATCGCTGCCACGGATGCGGACTTTGCTCCGTCTACCCACGAGTGGGCGCTCTTTCGCCATCCCGAAAAGACCGACTGGAATGCGCTGGTCGAATTCGTGCGCAACGACCGGGGCGAATATGAGGCGCTGATGGGGCCCGTGGGCCACCGCCGGCGGCGCGACGGCTTCTCGCTCACGGATCCGCGCTTCCCGGAGCGGCGGGTACACCACGAGATAGACCATTGCATCTACTGCCATGACCGGGACGCGGACTCCTGCTCCAAGGGCATGCGGCAGAAAAAGGAAGGCGGCTTCAAGACCAATGCGCTGGGCGTCACCGCCACCGGCTGCCCGTTGGGCGAGAAGATCTCTGAGATGCATCTGGTGCGGCGCAACGGCGACAGCCTGGGCGCACTCGCACTGGTGATCATCGACAACCCCATGTGCCCGGGCACCGGTCACCGTATCTGCAACGACTGCATGAAGGGCTGCATCTACCAGAAGACCGAGCCCGTCAACATCCCGCAGATCGAGACCAACGTCCTGACCGACGTGCTCTTCATGCCGTGGGGCTTCGAGATCTACAGCTTCCTCACGCGTTGGAATCCGCTGAACGTGCAGCGTCCCTGTGCCCTACCCTACAACGGCAAGAATGTGCTGGTGGTGGGCCTCGGCCCTGCGGGTTACACCCTCTCCCACTATCTGCTCAACGAAGGCTTTGGCGTGGCCGGCATCGATGCACTCAAGATCGAGCCGCTGCCCCAGGCGCTGCTGGGCGGCAATGGCGCAGCGCCAGAGCCCATCCGGGATTTCCGCGTGCTCTATGATGATCTCGACACCCGCACCAACCTCGGTTTCGGTGGCGTGGCCGAGTACGGGATCACGGTGCGCTGGGACAAGAATTTCCTGAAGGTGATCTATCTCACCCTGCTGCGCCGACAGAGCTTCCGTGCCTACGGCGGCGTGCGCTTTGGCGGCACCCTGTCCATCGACGACGCCTGGACTCTGGGCTTCGACCATATCGCGCTTGCAACCGGCGCCGGGCAGCCCTCGGTGATTGGCCTGAAGAACAACCTCATTCGTGGCATCCGTAAGGCTTCCGATTTCCTGATGGGCCTGCAGCTCACCGGTGCGGCCAAGGACGCCGCGCTGGCAAATCTGCAGGTCCGCCTGCCGGCCGGCGTGATCGGTGGCGGCCTGACGGCCATCGATACGGCCACCGAGGTGCTGGCCTATTACCCGAAGCAGGTCAGCAAGTTCCTCAAGCGCTACGAGGCGCTGTGCGCCGCGCTGGGCGAGGCCCAGGTGCGGGCGAGATTCGATCAGGAAGAGCTCGGCATCCTCGATGAATTCGTGAGCCATGGGCGCGCCGTGCGGGCCGAACGGCAGCGCGCGGAAGCGGCAGGAGAAGCCCCGGATTTCGCAAGCCTGTGCCAACAATGGGGCGGCGTTACCCTTTTCTACCGCAAGGATATCAGCGACTCGCCGGCCTATCGGCAGAACCACGAGGAGATCAAGGAGGCGCTCGCCGAATCCATCGCGCTCGCGCCCAACATGAATCCGCAGGAGGCATTGGCCGACGAGTTTGGTGCGCTGCGCGCGGTGCGCTTCGAAAGTACCCAAGGCGAGGCAAAGAAGCAGGTAGAGGTTCCCCTGCGGGCATTGTTCGTCGCCGCCGGCACCTCGCCCAACATCATCTATGAACAGGAAAACCCGGGCACCTTCGAGGTGGCTGGCAAATTCTTCCGGGATTTTGCGCGCAAGGAAGCCGAGATGATCGCAGGCCCCGGCGCCGGCATCCTCAAGCTGACCGAAGTCGCGCCCTTCACTTCCTACGCGGAGCACGGTCGCCAGATCAGTTTCTACGGCGACAACCATCCGCTCTACGCCGGCAACGTGGTGAAGGCCATGGCGAGCGCGAAGGACGGCTACCCGCATGTGGTGGGGCTCTTCGCCGATGCGCTCGCGGGACTCAAGGCCGAAGACCAGGGAACACGTGACAAGTCGCTGGGCGAACTCTTTGCCCGCCTGGATGACGTGCTGCTTGCCACCATCGTGCGGGTCGAGCGCCTGACGCCCACCATCATCGAGGTGGTGATGAAGGCCCCCTATGCGGCGCGGGGTTTTGAACCGGGGCAGTTCTATCGGGTCCAGAATTTCGAGGCCGACGCAGAGGCGGTCGACGGCAGCTTGCTGAGCGCAGAGGGTCTAGCGTTGACCGGCGCCTGGGTGGACAAGGAAGCCGGTATCGTGTCGACCATCGCGCTCGAGATGGGTACCTCCAGCCGCCTGTGCGCCACCTGGAAGCCGGGGCAGCGCGTGGTGGTGATGGGCACCACCGGTGCTCCCACGCATATCCCGCACAACCAGACGGTCATCATGGCTGGTGGCGGGCTGGGCAATGCGGTGCTCTTCTCCATCGGCAAGGCGCTGCGCAATGCCGGCAATCGCGTGGTCTACTTCGCCGGTTACAAGAAGGCCCAGGATGTCTTCAAGCTGGATGACATCGAAGCTGCGGCCGATGTGGTCATCTGGTCGGTGGATCGGACGCCGGAAGCGGTCGCCCCCACCCCGCGGCGCCCGCAGGACAAGTCCTTCGTCGGCAACATCGTGGAAGCCATGGTCGCCTACGCCAAGGGCGAACTCGGTGCCGTGGATATCAAGCTCTCGGATGCCGACGAGTTCATCGTGATCGGGTCCGATCTCATGATGGCGGCTGTCAAGGCTGCGCGCTTCGCGGCGCTGGCGCCGTACCTGAAGCCCGAGCATCGGGCCATCGGCTCCATCAATTCACCCATGCAGTGCATGATGAAAGGGATCTGTGCCCAGTGCATGTGCCGCCATGTGGATCCGGTTACCGGCAAGGAGAGCTTTGTCTACTCCTGCTACAACCAGGACCAGCTGCTGGACCTCGTGGACTTCCCGCACCTGCGTGGACGCCTGCGCCAGAACTCCGTGCAGGAAAAACTGGGTAACATGTGGCTGACGCAAATCGCGCCATCACTGGCAAGCTGAGGCAAGGATGAACCTGGAAAAGATTCTCGTCATCGCGGACCGCGACGATTCCCGGTAGAAAGCGCTGCGCGCGGCCCTGGACCTCACGCGAGGCACCCGGGCCATCATCTCGGTGGTGGGTTTCCTGTTCGACGACATGGTGGAGAACGCGGAACTCATTCCCGAGAGCACCGCACGCCAGATGAAGGCCGCGATGGTCAGGGACAAGAAAGCCTGGCTGCAGAATGCGTTGGAGGGCATCGATCCGGGCGAGGCGAAGATACGCCAGACCGTGGTCTGGACCCGCGACATCAGCGCGTGGGTTACGGAGCACGCCGGAGAATTCGGGCTGGTCGTCAAATCCGGTAACCGCAGCGAGGGCCTGGTGCACACGCCGCTGGACTGGCAGCTGCTGCGGGAATCGAAAGTGCCGGTGATGATCGTACGCGATCGCCTGCGCAAACGACCCGGGCGCGTCCTGGCCTCGGTCGATCTCGGCTCGACCAAGGCGGCCCAGCGCGATCTCAATCGCCGGGTGCTGGCAGCTGGTCATATGCTCGCCGGCCAACTGGGTGCTGAGCTGCATGTGGTGTACGCCATTCCGCTCTCGGCCTTGGCGCAGGATCTCGATCTCGTCGACCGTGCATTGATGGAACGCAAGACCGTGCGCAAGCTGGAAGAGGAGTTGGCGGCGATCACTGCGGAATTTGATGTGCCGAGAAAGAATATCGTCATCAAGGCCGGCCCACCCGAGCGCATCCTCGATGGGCGGGCGAGCAAGCTCAAGGGCACCCTGCTGGTCATGGGCACCTTGGGACGCAAAGGTCTAAAAGGCAAACTGCTCGGCAATACCGCCGAAAAAGTGCTGCATCTCAACCGCTCCACAGTGCTCGCCCTGCGGCCACTCTGAGGCTTCTACAGCCGCCGGCGCCGACGGCACTACCCGTCCGCGCCTCGGTGGTGAGTGCACAGTGGGTGTGCCCCCCCCCCTTCCA
>Ga0194123_10005377_pt1 | contig 13781 bp, 22 predicted proteins | sample TA2MahsurfametaG_5_FD_155479 | JGI IMG/M metagenome (GOLD analysis project Ga0194123, IMG submission 155479) | Freshwater microbial communities from Lake Tanganyika, Tanzania - TA2015023 Mahale A surface | ecosystem: Environmental > Aquatic > Freshwater > Lake | place: Tanzania: Lake Tanganyika... | reverse complement strand
AATTAAGTTATGAAAATAAACAAAAAGTTCAAAAAAGATTATATAAATTTTTTCAAAAATTGAATTAAGTAGTGTGTTTCTTTTAAAATTTTCAACCGAAATGATGATTAGAACGATGAACAGAACACTTACACATAACGAGATGATAATGGTAATAATGTTAAAACCTATGGTCATGATGGAGACGAATATTGGGAGGAGTATTATGATGATAATGATGTTGAGTATAATGGTTAATACGATATGAAAAATTTACAAGAAGAAATAAAAAGAATGAAAGAAATGATGGGCATTATAACAGAAACTAATGTTTATCAAAATAATTTAATTACTGAATCTATTGAAGGTAAAAGATGTTGGTATTATAAAAAAATTGCTGATGGTTCTTACAACAGTGATGAAAGAGTGCCTAACCCTAATAATGGGGCTGGTGACGTACAAGAATTTTTGATTAAAGTGGGGTATAAGATCACAAAAGATTGGGACTTTGGTAATGGTACTGCTAAGGCATTAGGTACTTGGGCATATGGAGCTAAAGAAGGTATTGATAGTGTTGATAAATTATGGGCTAGAATGAAAAAGTCTGGTTGGGATGTCGGTACAACTAGTGGTTATGGTCCTAAAATGATGAAAGCGGTTGCGGATATGATAATAAAAATGTGTAAGTCCTTATCTAAAACTTGTAAGGTTGATCAACAAACTTTATTTGATATGGATTTTGATTTAGTCCCTAAAGAAGTATCGGATGCAAAAAATATTACTATACCTGCGGAATTAAATAAAAGTTTTAAATATGCAGTAGGTTACTGGAGGAAATATTTAAATACCCCAAAAGTACAAAAAAAAATATATGCCAATATGACTACTACGGATTATTTAAAAGATATGTTTTCTTTAGATAGTATAATAGAAAAATATTTAAATGCTTTAGATGAAGTAGAAAAAAAAGGTTGGTTAGATTATACCAAAAGAGCAGAAGAAATTGGTGCTTCTATGTATGTTAGTGGGAGTTGCCCAAGATACACAGTTTGTGTTAATATTAATTCATATTACTATTATTTTAAAGAAGGGATAGAAACTTTAAAAGAAAAATCTAAAAATACCTTTGTTCATGAAATACAACATATTTTATGGGCAGAAGTACGAAATTTAAATTCTACCATAACCATACAACAAGCCTTTCCTGCGGCATATGATTATTATGGTACAGAAGAAAAGGAAATGGAGAATAGAGCTTCAATCGAAATTATACCTGTCGAAGCTAAAAATGAATTAGATTCTAAAGGTATCAATCATAGGGATTTGATAAATTATTATAGTACTGAAAATTGGAAAAGTGGTTATAATTGTGATTGGAATGAAAAATTATCTAATTTGGCAGCATATAGAAGTTATTTAGGTGAGAAAGGTTTGATTAAAACGGGTGAGGATATTCCATTAAGTATAATAACTAAACATATAAAATCTATATTAAATGGTGAGGATATATCAGGTGATTTAGAACGTATGATAGGTTGTTGGGTTATAGGTAATTTTGAACCAAAATTATCCGTATTTGTGAAAGAACTTAACGAACTAGCTAAAAATGATATAGACTCAAAAGAAAAAGATTTTAAAAACCCTAACCAAATAGATAAAACAACAGATGCCTAACATGAAAAATATTAATGAAGAAATAAATAGAATTCAAAATATAATGGGAATTTCACCCAAAAATTTCATGAATGAATGTACAATTGCGGGAGTTAAATTAGAGGACACAATTGTATTGGCAAAAAATAGAGATAGGGGTTATAAAGCGAAAATAGAATTGGTGCATGAAATAGTTGACGATATTGAAATTGCCTATTGGAGAGATATTGATACTGATTGGAGTGAGGGTATGAATGAATATGGAATAGGTATTGTTAATTCAAGTTTAGCGGTTAAAGAAGACGAAAAAGAAGGTGAAAATATAAATAATTTTCGTGAAAATGATTCTACAGAAAAAAAAATGAAATCGTATAACGGTAAAAAAATTAGAAAAGCATTATCCTATAAAACAATAGAAAAAGTTATAAAATCTATTGTTTCTTACACTGGCGAAGATAAATATGACGTTGGATTGAAGGGTGAGACGTTAGTTGCAGATGATGAAAATATTTATGTCATTGAAATGACGAGAATTCATAATCATATAATAAAAAAATTAAAAAAAAATTCAAAACTTATTGTAAGAACTAATCACGGCATCTATCAAAAAGATGCTGGGTATACAAAAGGTGAAAAAAGGAAATCATCTTTATCTAGAATGAAATTGGCGAAAAAACATTTAAAAGATGCTAAAACTGATATTGATGTTATTGATAAGTTAAAACAAAAATATGAGGATGATCCATTTTTAAACCCTTATAGAACTAAAAATATGTACAATATGTCTACTGTTGGGCAAATTATGTTGAACATAGAAAAAAAAGAAATTGTTGTTAGAATAGATAATGAAATGGGTGAATTTGTTGGTATAGAAAACAAATTACCTAAAGATTATACACCTAAGATTAAAATTAGGGTAGAAAATGAAAAAACTCACCTTGATGGTGAGAAATTACCTACTTAATCCTTAAAAATTTATTTGACATTTCAAAAATAAATCAATAATATTGGTTTATGAGAAATATATTTACATTAAAAAACTTAGGGTGGTTGGTAACCTCACTAGTTTCGTTTATGCTACTAATGTCTGGTATAAACAAAGTAATTGGTTCAGAAGAAATGATTAATAACTTTACTGCAACTAATTTATTACCTTATTTAGGTTTAGTTGGTGTATTAGAGATTGTTTCTGTCTGTTTATTGGTACATCCTAGAACAACACTTATTGGTGCGATTGGGATTACTTCTATTATGTCTGCAGCTGCAGTAATCCATTTATCTTATATGGGTGGCGCAGGTGTACTGGTACCGATACTATTAGGTGTATTTTCTTGGTTAGCACATTTTCTAAGAAAATAAAATTAAACCTCCACAAAAAAAGTGGAGGTTTTTTTTGTTTATAAGAAAAATAATTTATATTTTTGTCTTAAAATAAATAAAATGTATTAATGAATTTTTAAATAAAAAATAAAGGTTATGGAAGAAGGAATTACAGTAAATCATCATTTAGTTCAAACAGTAATTGACATACTAAATAAAATAGAAGTTGATGGGGAAACAATACAACACATTCTCAAAGAAACAGAAATGGAATGGCAAATGCTTCGTCAATTGATTATGACATTACCAATTGAACAAGTAGAGTATTTAATTGAAGAACGTAAAGATTTAGGACTATGATAAGTATTGAAGAAATTAAACAAATAATCATCAAAAATGAAACTGGATGGATTGAAGAAATCCATACTAAAGATGAAGCTCAAATGTATATTGATGGGATGAAAGAGGATATAAATAAATGTGAAACACTTTATGATATAGTTAGTTTTTACCATGATTGTGGTTACACTATAGAAATGGGGTGGGAAGCTATTGTTGCATTATTGAGAGAAAATACTCAAATAAAGGACGAAAGTAAGTAAAAGATCTTTTGTATATTAAAGTAAATAAAAAAGAAAAAAATAAAAGTTATGGAAAATTTAGAATTTAATTTTAATGAAGGTAAAGAGTATTGTGATATAACAGAACAAAGAATAAAAGAAAAAGTAGGATGTTTAAATTAATATACGATTTTTTTAGGTTGTGGATTAAATGGGGTAGCATTAAAGAAGCGTGGGAAGATGCCAAATTCATCAACGATAAAAAGATTCAAAAGGAACTGGAAGAACAAGGATACGAAATAGAAGAAATGTTACAGAAATTAAATAAAAAAGATGAATAGAGAAGAATTAGAAGAACAATTAGAAAATTGGCATAATGTCGATTATAGAATGAATAATGAGGGATTTGAGTATTGTTTTAAACAATATAGTTCATTTAGTGAAATAAAGGATGAAGAATTCCATAACCTTAGATTAACACTAATAAATCAAATGGAAAATATGAGAAAATTGGTACACGATAGAATAGAAACATTCACAATACAATAGATGAATTAGAAGATGAGTAATTTGAAAAAAATATTATTTTTGGTATTACTCACGTCTTGTTCACCAAAGGTACGTGTAGAAAGAATACATGTTCACTTTTATAATCACAATACATGTGAATGGAGTTGTTTAGATTTGAACGATACTATTATCCCCAAAAAAGAATGGAAAGAATATAAAAAATTTAATATAAAATAACTATGTTTAAAACTAAATTAAATTATTGGAATCCTATAAATGAAACCGTTGTAACTGAATCAGGGTTTCGTTATTTGGATACCACATCGGTTATCACAAACACAAAGGACATCGAAGACACAACTGATATAGGTTTGTTTGAACAGTTCTATAAACTTAATAATAGTCTGAGATATTGTAATGGAAGTTACTATGAATTTCAAGATAAAATAGTAGAACAAAAATATAAAGAATGGTTAAAGTCAGATGATTATAATAAAAAAAGTTTTTACTTATACTATGGTAATGGTGTAGTAGATTAATTAAATTAAATAAAGTATTTTATGATATGAAAAATTATAGTCAATTAACTATGAGTAAAACTGTAAGATTAATGACTTGGGAAGAACAAGTTCAATGGGTGATGAGAAACACTGATGTTGAGTGGGAGAATCTTTATATCACAGAAGAAGTATTTAAAGATACTACACCTACACATATTGTAACTACACAAATAGGTGAGGAGATAGTAACCACATATACAAGAGAATAATAACCATTAATAAAAATATAACCCTTATAGAAATGTAAGGGTTTTTTGTTTTATTAAATATTTATAAATATGAAACTACAAGAAGAAATAAAAAGAATTAAATCAATTATGGGAATTCTAAACGAACAACGGTGGTTGGATGATATTATTAATTCCGCCAAAAATTTAGACGCTAGTAAAAATATTCCAGACTTCAAATCAATTTTAACATCTATAGGTAAAAGTTTTGATGATTTTTTATTTATTGGTAACGATATTTTTAAAAAATTAGAAATAGAATCACTAATAACTAAATCAGAATTTACTGCATTCAGAAGTCAATGGGATAAAACTATTAAAGATTTAATTTTGAGGAATGTTGGGATAAAAGATATTCCTAATATCGATTTAATTGATTTTGTGAAAGGAAAAGAATTATCTGGTGAAAATTTAAAAAAAATAGACACTGATGATTTAGAATATCTTGTTAGTTTACAAGTATTAAACAGACATGTGGTTTATAAAATAGATGAAATTGAAAATGGTTTTAATAAATTATTTGCGGAAAAATTAAATGAATATATTAGAATTAATGGTAAAGAAAGTTACGATCAATTAAAAAACGATTTAATATCTGGTAAAAAAACTTCGGAAGAGGTGTGGGATAGTATAAAAAACCCAACAAAAATTAATGTTACATCCGATTTAACTCAACTACTCAAATCCTATCAGATACCCATATCTGAGTGGGGGAAAGGTTATGCAAAAACAATAGGTCATTTACAAAAAGAAATAGATAGTAAAGAATGTAATTTAATTGTTGAAGGTGGCACTTTAATAAGAGAAATAGAATTTGTTATGTGTGAAATAATACATGTAGAAAATAACAAAATATATAAACTTATAGAAGAAAAACAAATTTTTACTGATGGAAGAACGAGAACTAGAAATAAAGAATCGTCTATGTCTGAAAAAATGAAAATAGGTGAAGATCCTTTACAATCTTTAATTAGGGGTGTGGAAGAAGAACTAGGTTTATTATTGGATCAAACACAAATACAAAAACAAAAAAATATATACGAAAATGAAATGTCTAATTCTTTTCCTGGTTTAATGACAAGATATAATGGTCATAATTTTTCTTGCCAACTTACAAAAGAACAATTTAATCCTAATGGTTATATCGAAACTCAGTCAGATAAAATAACATATTTTAAATGGAAATTAATTGAATGAGGAATTTACAAGAACAAATAGGTAGAATTAAACAAATGATGGGACTGAACGAGCAATCAAATAACCCATTAGGGTTTATAACTGACCCAACTCATATGGATTATAATAAATTTAATTATAACCCTAAAGACAAACAACCAATAAATGATCAACCAAAAAATGTTACTATCGATTGGGTTGATTCATTTGATAAGATACAGGATAAGAATAAAAAAATATTTTTATACCTTACCGCCAGAAGTTGTTCAATATGTAGAGTAATAGAAAAAGAATTCTTTAACACAAAAGAATTTTACGATTTTATAAAAACAAAAAATGTAAACTTAGTAAAAATAGATATCACTAAACACAGAGATTTTTTAGAAAAGTTTAACGCAACTGGAGTTCCTGAAGTTTTTTTAACTGATTATGATATTTCATTTAAAAAGAAATTAAGGACAAATGAAAATCCTTTTATACATAATGCGGGTAGTATGCCTGAAATCTATACTGATGTTAAAAAGGCAATAGACTTATTAGATAAAGAAATATAAAAAAATGGTATGGATATAATTAATAGAGTAGAATACGATTTACTGTTAAGTGAAAATCCTTGTGAAGTATTTAGATATTTTAATGTGGAAGAGATGCATGGATTAAGTCTTAACGAATGTATGTCACATACTAATAATGATGAAAGTAGTTATATTTGTGGTTGGTGTAATTACATACCAAAACCAGAAAAGGATTATAATTCTAATGATAGGTACTTTGTTTTTATTAACCTTAAAAGATGTAATAGTGATATAGAAATGTTTGGGCATTTATTTCACGAATTAATGCACCTCAGTATTAATTTACATGAAAGAGATTTAGATAAAGAAGAAGAGATAATTACTTGGGCAGAGATGGAAACACATAAAGTATATGGGTTAATAAAATACCCACATATTTAAAGAAAAAAAATAAGATATTTATTAATATGAACCTACAAGAAGAAATAAATAGAATTAAACAAATGATGGGACTTCTTACTGAAGTAACTAATCCATATAAAGTAGAATGGGAAGTACCAACGCAAGAATATTTTACACAGGAACTTAGTGAGTTATTGGGTAATCCAGGAAGATTCACAGAAAAAGAGTTCTTCAACCCAGAAAACTACAACACCGTATATAATATTATGCCAAACACATTTAAAACAATTGCGGAGTTTGCTAAAGGTGAAGATGTGGAAAATGAAAGTGAAATTAAAGATATATTATTGAATCAAAATATGATATCTCTTTTAAAAGAAGAAGAAAGATGGAATGAATTAAAAAACATATTAATGAATGACCCACAATGTATAGAAGAAGGGTATAATTTCTTTGGTCTTGGTGAAATGAAAGTATGGAAAGGAACAGATCCAGAAACAGGCGAATATATAGATAATGTTAAAGACACTGATTATATGGGTAAAATATCAGATTTCTTATGGAGTCAATCACCAGAAAAAGGTGTATCATCAAGGGTATCACAAAGATTAAAAGATTCAGGTGAAGAAGACCCAAAAAGACTAGCAGGAAATATGGACCAATATAGAGAATACGCAAGGAAAGGTGAAGAAAGAAAACTACCTGCAGCATTTGTTGTAAAATACTTTACAAAAAAAGATGGTAATGAATATGTTTTAATTGGCGGATTCAAAAGAACATCAACCGCACTACAAATGGGAATTGAACCAATAAAAGTTTGGTTTATAGATTTAACTAAGAATAAGAAATAAAAAATATATGATATGAAAAAAGTAATAAGATTAACAGAATCAGATTTAGAACGAATCACCAAAAAAGTATTAAAAGAAAATAGAGGTATGTCCGATGATGAGGCGATTGGTATCTTTAAAAAATTAGAGAGAAACGGACAAGATATAGATAGTGTAATAATGAAAGTTAAAAGAGGTAAAGACTCATTAAACGAATTATTAAAAAAACACATACAAAGAAGTACTGCCTCACAAGTATTTGATGAAAGACAAAGAACACCTAATGATGTATTAGAAAGTGTGGCGTTATTAAATAGTGGTTTAAATCAATTGGAGTTATTAATATCTGATTATAAAAAACTGATTAGAAGAAGTATTAGTATGTAAGTTATGAACCTACAAGAATCCATAAGAAGAATATTAAGGGAAGAATTTACCGAAGATAAGAATCTTTATGGTAATAAACTTAAAGTCTGCTCAACAAAACCAATGACAGGTTATTATAGAGATGGGTATTGTAGAACAGGAGACGATGACACAGGAAGTCATACGGTGTGTGCGAGAGTTACAGAAGAGTTTTTAGAGTTTACCAAATCAATGGGAAACAATCTTGATATGTTAGAACCTGGTGACAAATGGTGTTTATGTGCAAAAAGGTGGGAAGAAGCAAATAAAGAGGGAGTGGCTCCTGAAATGATTAAAAGTTCAACAAACATCAAAACATTAGATATAATAAATAATGAGAAATATGTGAATATGAACCTACAAGAATCCATAAGAAGAATATTAAGGGAAGAGATGAAAAAAGAATCTGAATGGGGAAATTCTAAGAAAAAACTTTCGAAAGAATTTAAATTTAAGGATTTTGAGGAATCTATGAATTTTGTAAACAAAATTGCAAAAATTACTAAGGTACAAAATCACCATCCTAACCTTGAAATTGGATTTAACAATGTTAAGGTTACAATTTCCGACCACGATGAAGGTGGAGTATCTGTAAAATGTCATAGGTTAGCAAAGGCTATTGATGAACTTGAAGAAAATAAACTAAAAATGAAAGAGGGTGTGTTAACGGAAAAGTGTTGGTCAGGGTATACTCAAAAAGGAATGAAGACAATGTTTGGTAAGAGATACCCTAATTGTGTAAAAATAAAAAAGAAATAATATGTCATATTTAGTTGCGAATATACCACCTATTGAGGTTTTTATAAAAAAAGAATTTTTATATGACTTTGAAAAAAATCAATACGGAAAACTTATTGGAAATGGAGAATACGAATCCGCTCATTGGATAACAACAAAATCAATACCAAATCAGGCACTTTATTTTGAGTCACTAATTCACGAATACGGTGCTCTATATGATAAGTTACCATTACACGCATATGTTTGGAAAACAGATATTAAAGAAAGTGAACTGTACCCTTTAGATTGGCTCCAATTATGGGATTGTTTTTCTTATAACATAACAATAATAGAAAAACAAAGATTAAGAAATGCCAGATGTGAAGTTGTTATGAAAGATAAAAGTCGAGCTTCTGGTTATTATTTATTTACAATTGATTCATGTTCTTCAGAACCAAATGAATTGGATGTTTCTTGGGCTGAAACACCAAATGAACATAAATCTTTTAATATAATAAAGTTAGACAATGGACAATTTGCCGCACAACCAAATAATAGAATACTTTGGAAACATCAATCACAAACACCATCCACTAGTTTGAAAATACCATACTTTAAATTCTCAACAAAAACTTGGATATGTGAAAATCAAGATAGATGGTCGGCAGCTGGTACTACTAAATTTAATTACGATGATTAAATTATTATATATATTTATATCATATGAACCTACAAGAAAACATAAGAAGAATATTAAGGGAAGATAATGACAAAAAAGAAAGGACACATTATCATAAATATAATTTGGGGGACGTTATTGATGGTAGTAAATTAGATGATTTGTCTGGTGGGTTAGTTGGTAATGATAATAACCAATATGTTCTTGTACAATACCCGTTATCTAAATTTCCATATACCAGACAAGATTTGATTGATTCTGATCCCGAATATGAAAAAGAAGAAATATGGAGATTGGAAAGTATTAAAGATAATTTTGATAAAACCCCACCAATACCGCAAGAAGGTGATGGTTTACATAGAATTATAGCGGCAAAAGAACTTGGATATAAAACAATATTAATGTGGAAAAAAATAACAAACCTACAAGAATCCATAAGAAGAATATTAAGGGAGGGGTTATATTCCCCATCAGGTGATGAACACATACCTAGTAGATTTGTGGCTCATAAATCAAATCCTGTTTGGAGAGAGAACATAGAACTTACTGGGTTACAAATATCAGTGGGGGAATGTTATCAACAACACGTTGGTGGTGATGTTGAGTGTAAAAAATCCATATTTGCAACAGATTCTAGTAATAAAAAAGATTGGTTTGACTCAACATATGATGATGACATTTGGTTGATTGATACTGAATGTGCTGGAGTTACTTGGTATAAAGATAGACATTTTGATTTCAGTGATCACAAATATCATATTGTTACCTTTGAGGACATATCACCAGATTGTCTTAAACTGATATATAAAGGAACGGGAAGTGGAGATGTAAAAACATGGCCCAAAGATTCACCAAACTTATATGAATCCATACAAAGAATATTAAGGGAAGAATCCAAAAACACCAGTCTTCAGGATAAGGTATTATACATACTCAAATCCAAAGGGGTGGAACTAGCTTCAAAAGCGGTAGGTGGATTTAAAAACTTATCTAAAATATTAAACATAAATTCACCAATGGATTACCTACACTTATTTGACGATCTAAAAATTATTCCACTCTCAGAGACGGAATTTCATGATGTTTTTTTTAATGAAAATGATGTGGATTGTTATGGGTATAATCCTGATAAAATTATATTCATACACTTTAAAGATTTTTCTGGTGTAGGACAACTTTTTTACCCTAATAAAGGTAGGATTAGTTATGAAGAAATATGGGGGATCCTACGAGAAGAATTCGAACTTAGTTACGATGAAACAAAAGAACTCACAATGGAATGGTTAAATTCCGTATTTGATTTAAATGTGAATAATACATTTGATGACGGTTATTAATAATAGATATTTATAACATATGAACCTACAAGAATCCATAAGAAGAATATTAAGGGAAGAGACCGAAAATACCAGTCTCCAGAATAAGTTATTACATATTATTAAAACAAAGGGGATCATGATAGCTTCAAAAGCTGTTGGGGGTCAAAAAAAATTATTTAGTATTCTTGATTTAAAAGGTACGAAAGAAGATATGACGTTTCTTATTGAATCAATAATGGAAAATGAGGTTAAAAAAGTGTTTGACATTTTAGGATTAAAATACTGTAATTATATTATTATACCGTCACATTATCATATTACATTATATGTTTATATACCTAAACCATTACCCCAACACGAAGGATGGTCTTATTACCACTCGGCACGTTATCAAGTGGAAGAATCAATAAGTCATTTGTTACACAATTTAGGTGGTGGATTAATCAGAGGACATAGTATATATATAAAATATAACACAGGAGATTGTTAATATGAACCAACAATAAAACTAAATAGACTCGATTTAAGACAATAAAGTCTACGATCAATGTATTCGGTTCATTGTCCTCCACTTCGTTTCACTACGTCGAGGAATTCACCTCATAAATTAATCCTACACTTTATTTATCCCCCCCCTTTAGTGGAGGTCCCCCATTTATAGACGGACCCTAATGATTACACATTTTGTGTAACACATAAAGTATAATGGATGAGGTGTTCACTTTCAGACATTGTTCATTGACAATGAACAAGTAGATATAATGAACATATGTGGTATTATATTTTGGTGTGGTTATAAGTGGGGGTGATTAATTATATCCGTATTGTCAGGTTAAACCTGACTGGAATGATATAAAAGATACCCACATTTTACCACTTGATTTTGTGTTATTTATTGTGTATAATTAAAGGGTCAAATGTTGGACCTTTATTGATCCTCCCGGATGTTGAAGGACTTATAAGTAGACTACTAAATAGACTATAAATGGGTTCTTCTAACGTCCTAAAGGACTGTCCCCCGGAAATGTACCATTACTGTATGGTTTTCGCTGGGGAATAGGTATAGTAAAAAAAATGGTCCTGACGGTACCAGGAGAGGGGAAAAATTGACTTCCCACTATCAAGAGGGGTAATTCCTTTTAAATGGGGGGAATTTAACCCGGTGGTAAAAAGTGGTAAAGGGATTGTGTGGTGTGTGACGAGGGACTGACATTTTGACAAAAACAAGAAATTTAACAAAAAGTTATTAACAAAAACCCCCACTATGAGAGAGATATTAGACATTTTCAACCCCCAGGTTCACCAATCAGGTGATACCGTAACTGTACTTTATGAGTACCAATCATTTTCTGGATCCTGTACATACCAGGAACACCACATGAAAGGGACCAACAAACCGATCAATCAAAGATTTTTTATTCTGACCGGATGTGAGATGGGGGATGTGATAGAGTACATACATAAGACTTCCCCCCTTTCAAGTGAGGATTTCAATAATGTAAATCTTCTAATAAGGGAACATTCATTACACACACTAAACAAAGAACTTCATAATAGATCACTCAGATAAAAGGACCACTCTAAAATGGGGGGTCACTGACCACCGAATTAGACTAGCTAATAAAACTGGGGGATCTCACATAGATCACTAAATTAAATGGGGGGATAACAAACAACAACTTCCCCCCACCTAAAATGAATGAAATAATGTTACCACAAAGATACGGGAAACATTTGACATTACCAAATATTTCTCCACCTAAAATGGGGGGACCCTTATAAAAAAAATATAAGGTAGGGTGGAGTCCACCCTCTGCGACCCCCAATTCTATTGGTCGAACCCGTCTCGAACTCAATCACCGACTATACAAAGATACAAGAAATAAATGAGACCACCAAATAAAATTGATTTTTTAATTAAAATATTTTTCATATATTTATAGTTATGAAATACATACTTACAGAGGATCAGTTACGAATTATCCAAGAGATGAGTTCCCCCCAGGTTAAAGTGGGGGTAGCTATGAAGACAAGTGGACCGGAAGGTGATCTATATGAATCATTCTTTAAGGAGTTCGATAGTGAGGATGATCTAAAACAATGGGTTGACTCCATCAATGAAGGTGGGGGTGATAAGAAGATCATTGGTTTAATTAATGTTAAGGACTAGACAATGATTACCCCCCAACAAGAAAAAGGATTTAGATTACTGGAGAAGTTGATCCGGACCAAATACCCATGGATCGTTAAACTAAATGTGGAGAACCCGGAGAAGTTCATGTATCAGATGACAATTAACTTTGACGTTAACTTAAAAAGGTTTGTTGACATGTATGATCTACATGACAGTCTAAGGGAAAGGTTTAATAATGATCAGTCTTCACTTGATCATTTTATTGAGTACTCATGTTGGTCCTACATGTACTCCATTGTGATCGGTAGTAACATCACCCAGGAGACAGACGAAGATAAGTTACGGTTCTCATCCCAGTTGAATGAGGGGATCGAACAGTACATGTCATTTGTTTACTCTAAGTTACCCCCAGACATGGTGGTGAAAAGTTTTAACGGTGATCTGGAGACCGTGGAGAGAGAAGCTCCATTCTTATTTAGTACACTAAAAGACACCGGTGGTGAAGGTTATGTATTTGAAGTGAAGACATTAGTTGTTGGGTGTTATAATATTATACCTGAGTCCTGTGGGGATCTCCTGGGGGGTCTCTAACCCCTCCCTCCCCCTTAAATGGGGGGTCCCCCCTCCCGTATCCCCCCCATATATGACATTTTGTCAGGTAAAAAGGGGGGCTCAATCCCGTAAATGAAATATTCGTAAAAAATTTCTGGGAAAATTTTTCTGAAAAATCCGGTTTGTATATCCCCCCATTTATATAGGATAGTTTTCTGAAAACGCGACCCCCCATTTATA
>Ga0194123_10005376_pt1 | contig 13784 bp, 15 predicted proteins | sample TA2MahsurfametaG_5_FD_155479 | JGI IMG/M metagenome (GOLD analysis project Ga0194123, IMG submission 155479) | Freshwater microbial communities from Lake Tanganyika, Tanzania - TA2015023 Mahale A surface | ecosystem: Environmental > Aquatic > Freshwater > Lake | place: Tanzania: Lake Tanganyika... | reverse complement strand
CTACAGCCTCCTGCTTTTGCTGCGCCGTAAACCGGCGCCTGGTCTTGGTCGGGTTGGTCATCGATGGACAGTCTGAGGGTCATGGCGTGACTCCTATCGACCTGTCCACGAAACCGGGGCAACCCCACTCAAGCCGGACATCGGCGTTGATCACGGCACCGGCCAACACAACGCAACCGGGAGCCAACTGAGCTGGTGAACTCACGCACGCACGGGGATGAACCACTACACCCACTGGAGCCCCTGCGCCCTCCAGCTCGTGCTGCCAGCGCTGACGCAGAACTGGATTACCAATGGCCACAACGAACCGATCGGGCGTCGGCGCTCCTTCAGGGAATGGCTGAGTCTTGACGTCCCAGACCAGATGCAGAGGACCGAGCACGGGGACGCCCGCCACGAGCGCATCGACGAGCCGGCTGTCGTCGAGGAAGCCGAGCACGTCATCGCCCTGCGCTCTGATGGAATCAGCAACCGAGCGGCCATAGCCGCCGGATCCAAGGATCAACCAACGCTGTGGCCTCAGCTCTGGGTGGCCACAGCGAAGGGCACCGCCACACGCTGATCCAGCCAGACCCCAACCAACAGCTCCACAACGGCCAGGCCGAACACCCAGTGCCAGCCTCCCGCGAGCATGGCTACCGCAAGCACCGCTGTGGCCACGATGTAGGTGAGGGAAACGCGGGCGTGAGGCCAGCCGGCCTGGTTCAGGCGCTGAAACAGATGGAGACGGTGGGCCTGGAACACGCGCTGGCCAGCCAGCAAACGACGGGGGACACAGAGGCAAGCGTCTCCCAGCAGAGGAGTGGCGACCAACAGGCAACCCAAAGCCTCCGGCCAGCTGGAGGACTGGAGCACCAGACCGGCAAACACCGCACCCAGAAAGGTGCTGCCCACATCGCCCATAAACACCTTGGCGGGGCCCCAGTTCCAGAACAGGAAGCCGAGCAGGGAACCCACCAGGGCCCATAGCGGCCAGAGCTCAGCGTGCGCAATCGCCAGAGCGGCGATGGTCACAGCCATGCAGCCGCCCACCAAGCCATCGAGGCCGTCCATGAAGTTGGTGAAGTTGATCACGGCGGTGACGGCAATCAACAGAAGGGCGAGGACAGGCAGGAGAAGCCAACTGCCGGAGCCGACGGCAAGACCGAATCGTTGAACGAGAGGGCTGCAGCCGAGAATGAGAGCGGCCGCGATCAGCTGAACGCCGTAACGCCACGATGCGGGCAGGTTGTGACGGTCATCGAGCAAGCCAACAACCGCCAGGGGGGTAGCGAGCAAGGGAAGGGAAGCGCCAGCGAAGCCATGACCACTGAGCAGCGCTATCCCGGAAGAAACAGAGCTCACTGCGACAAAGGCAAGTCCACCACCACGCGGGGTGGGCTGGCGGTGGGAGCTGCGAGCATTGGGCTGATCGAGCAATCGGCGGCGCAGTTGCGGGATAAGGGCTCGGAGGAGCAACCAAGCGATAGCGGCTCCAGAAGTTAAGACAAAAGCTACGAACAACCGATTTGAGATCAGGGGTAGTAAAGGACACGGCTGAGACTAAGCCTTCTAGAGCTGATGCTCTGATCTACAGCCTGAGAGGTTAGAGCATGGCTGCCCGACACATCTCAGCGATGAGTTTCATGTGACAGCCAGCTGTGGCGTGTGATCAGCCGCTGATCGCAATCGCGGCGGCATCTCAATTGTTGAGAACCAGGCCTGCGCCTGTCTTCCTCTGGCCCTGCGGCTGGGGATGCAGGGCTCCAGCTCCTGGAGTGGGATCGGCCGCCAAAACATGAACCCGGCCGTGACATCGGCCACGGCCATCTGCAGTGCGGCCAGCCCGATGCGCAGAAAGCTCATGCCGCGCTTCCAGTGTGGATCCACCTGCCTGCGTAGGCCCGCCAGACTAAGAGCGTAGCCCTACAAACTGCTCGCCAGCACAGCGATGGCGACCAAAGCAGCAACCGATCGATTCGAGCAGGATCCCGTAAACCGCTGTCTGCCAGTTGAAAGACACCGGATTTCTGATCGCGGAACAGCTGCTCACAGCAGAAGCGCTTCTCGTAGCTCTAGACCAGATCGAGTTCGACAGCAAGGTTGCTGATCCGATACCAGGGTTCCTCCACCGGCAAGCCGATGGGATGGACAATCACCAGGTTCACGCTCTGGCTGCCATCGGCCCAGAGGCGCACGCCACGGAAGCCCCGGCACTGCCCGCGGCGCAGCTGCAGCTTGCGCACCTGGCAGCCAAGAGGCGCTGCGGTGCCGTGAATCTCAATGTGGCCACGCAGCAGCATCACAAAACCCCACCGGGGCCTGCCCTCGAACCAAGCGATTAGCTCCTCGCAAGGAAAGGCGCGATCGGCCAGCAGCGTGATCGACTCGAATCCACTCAGGAGCTGGTCCGCCTTCTCCAGCAAGGAGATCGACACCGAGGTGGGCGCCGTGTTGCAGGAGCAGGACGAGCACTGGCAGCTTGAGGGCCGCAGGATGTTCTCCACCGAGAGCATGGCTGCCACTCCCTCGCTGCAGAAGCTGCCAACTCACCCCTCGCTGCAGGAAGCAACCGCCTGAATCCACGGCCTACACCAGGCCCCAGGTGAGCACAGCTGAGATTCGGGCGTAGCCAACAACCAAGCACAAAGCCAGGCAAAGACTTGAAAAGTCAATTGCCTGGATTCATCGTGCAGCAACGAAGTACACATCACCTCGCGAATGACAGCCGCCATTCATCCCAGTTCACTCTCGGATCAGGGCAAACGAGCCCCGGGATTTACACCTCTGGAAAGGACGCGGCCCACAGCATGAAGCCAAGCAAATAGGTGCATCATGAATTGGTTTCGCGGTCGATTCCAAGAGTGACAGAAGCATGAACGAAACGGGTGGAAACCATTCTCCAAGAACGGTTTTCACAGTTGATCTGAACCCTACTCAACGCATGAAGAGCACGGCCGCCGGCTCTACGGGTGAACGCCCGTTTTTCGAAATCATTTCGAGCCTCCGCTACTGGGTACTCCACACAATGACACTGACGTCGATCTTCCTGGCTGACTTCCTGTTCGTGTCGACAGGCCTCGCCTACGAAGCCTTCGGCGCCACTCCACCGGATGCTGACTTCTACGCCTTCCTGAAATTGTAGAGGGCAACGACTTTCCTGAAACCGGGGGGAGGGGGCAAATACTTTGCCAATCTAGGATGGACATTGGCAAGCGGCATGAGATGTCAACTCCTAATTCGTTTATCTATTGGTGATGTATATGTGGGTTCGTGCATCTTGGCGCGACTGGGGTACACGTAGGCAAGGGTAGGGTTACTGACTATTAGCTTGCAATAGACAACGAAGACAATTTATGTCGATCTTCTGATGACACGTAAAGTAGGGCCATATAGGTTGAACATCAGAGGTGAGCCGCATACTAAGCACGAGTCCAAAACAGCGGGGAGATCGGAGGGCAGTTCAATGACGACAAAGAGTCACGGGCAATGTAGCTCTAGGGCTCATCAGGGAAAGACATCAAGCTATATTGCGGATATGCAGATTCGGAGCTAAGTGGTTGATTTTTCTACCAAATGAGACACCTTAGGAAGACCTGCTTTAGGCTAGTAGTGGTAGCATTTTGCAGGCAGTAGCATGTCGATGCGACGACGACATTGCAAAGTGTGCTGAACTGAGCCTATGAACTCAAACCAAGTGATAAGCAGGAAATAAAGCAACGGCTAAAGCAAGTAAAAGATGCAATAAGAGAACATCAGTAAGACAGAGCCGAAAATAAGAGACTATGAAGGGATAAGAGAGAGGTAGAGTTAGTTAGTCAATAAGAGACGTGTCAAGGAGAGAGCTTTTGATCGCTGCAGGAACAGAGTACGGGGGGTGCCATGCAAGAAGCTGATGCGACTTGCTGATGTCAATCTGAAGAGAACAACAAAGCTTGCGGTAAAGAGCAGCCTGACCAGACGAATAAGCAATAACCTTTAATATTGAGGGAGGAACAGAAAACAAGGAAGACGTCTTTTGTTGTACGTCAGAGATAAGGTGGATCAGCTCAGGAAGGGTGAGGTCATTGCCATCACTAACGAGAAAGATATTGTTAGCTGCACTAGGATGGGAAGCACAGTTGACAATGAAGTCAAGTAGGTTCCCAAGAAAGACAAAACTACGCTTATTAGCTAATGCTCCAAGGGGCAGAGGAAGACCAGCGTTGATGGCACGGAGTAAGGTGCGGAAATTGCCGGGAGCAGAAGGACCGTAGATTAGGGGTGGACGAATAACAACAACCTCTAGTCCGGTATGTTTTGAGACAGCAAATAGCTTTTTCTCTGCTTCAAGTTTAGATCTGGTGTAAGAATTGTAAGGGTTAGTGGGGCTAGTCTCTACAAGAGGCTGACCAGGGAAGGTAGATTGGCCATGAACACCGATAGAGCTGATATATATAAAACGCCTGACACCAGCATCTGCGGCGTTTAGGGCAAGGCTGAAAGTTGCATCAACATTTGTAGCCCTGTACTCCTCATAGGCAGAAAAAGCGTGAGAGAATGGTTCGCTTGTGTGAACTCGAGCTGCTGTATGAACTATCACATCGACATCCGCGAGAGAGCGACATAGTTCGGGGTCGGGAAAGCCAGATGACAAGTCTCCCAATGGAACTTGTTCTACGTTGGGGAGTGATATTGGCAAACATGTACGGCTAGCAGCTAAAACTGAATAAAAGAAAGGTGCGGATGTACCAGAGAGCTTGTTTGAGAGTTTGTTAACAAGTGAGGACCCAAGGAAACCACTGCTTCCAGTGACAAGCACACGCTTGGACATTATGATGAGGTAGGGTCAACGAGAGGAAGATAGCACTGAGTACAGTACAGAGATAATTTTATCTAGAACAACAGACTGACTATAGTACTTCAAGAAGATTGACCGAGGTCTTTGTGATTTGACAGCTTCGGGATGAGCACAAATGTAATCTATTAATGATGCTAATTGTTTTGGGTCACCAGGGTCGCACCGCCAGCCAACAGGATGCTCTGTTAGTAGATAGCCAATTTCGGACTGTGAATCAACTGCTGCAAGAATCGGCCTACCCGAAGCCAGGGAGAAATAGACCTTGCTGGGCACACCCAAGCCAAGCATTTTCGAATTAAGACTGACGAGAGCAACATCACACATGGAGAGAGCGAGATTCTTGTCTTCAAGGGGGATGTGACCGCCATAAACTGTATTAGATGCCGGATGAGAGGCAATAAATTCATGAAGTTCTGGCAGAAGGGCACCCGCGCCAAAGAACAGAAAGGATGCAAGGGGGGACTGGACCAAAGATATAGCAGATAGTATTGTATGAATTCCTTGTACTCGGCCTATATTGCCAAAGAACTGAAAGACAATTTGGTCTTCAGGAATGCCTAGTGTTGTGCAGTCCTTAACAAGAGGATAGATCTCATTTTCATCGACCCAGTTAGGAATGTAGACTGACGAGCATGGCTTCCTAGTCTTAAGATCAACAACCCTCTTCACATCTCGACCTATACAGATAAGAAGATCGGCCATCGAATAAATGCGGTCAAAAATAGTCTTTAGTATTCGATAAGTGAATGAGCGCTCCTTAACAAGGCCGGCCGCTAAGAGATTCTCTGGGAAGACATCGTGCACGAGAAGAACCCATCGGGATCTACGCAAGCAAATGACAACAGGAATTAGACAGAGCAGAGCGACAGGGTTCGTTCCGGTGAAAACGACAGAGTCGTGGTTGGAACGTTGAAGCACTTTGAATGCAAGTGATGTGCCGACTCTGAACTGCTTCAGAAGTTTTTTAATGAGTGAAGTATTGCCACTGAATGATTCATACGCGACGAGCGAAGAAGTAGAGATTAGCTCAGGATTAAGCCCTACTTTGATACATTTGTGAAAAATTTTTGACCAAAGATACCCAGTAGAGTTTTGTGTTTCAGAAATGTACTCAGTGGCAATAAGAAGCCTCTCCATGGTCAATTATTAGATTTAGCACTTCTTCCAGACTATGCGATTAATATACTGAGTATAGCTAAGTATGATGCGAAGCACTTTCTCGCTAACGTTGGGACAAAAATAGTCTTCTACTAACTTGAGGCTACGCTGGTCACCACGTAATTGACGATCAAGGATACCCAAGGCTTGCTTAATGAGAGGGTAATCTAGACCAACCATCATTACCGCTGCCTCCTCAAAAGCCTCGGGGCGTTCATGTGCTTCCCGGAGATTAAGGGCAGGAAAATTCAGAATTGATGATTCTTCGCTAATTGTGCCACTATCTGACAACACACACTTAGCTTGAATTTGGAGCTTCACATAGTCAAGGAATCCAAGAGGTTTCAAAAGACGCACTAAAGGGTGAAAGGATTTATCTGTACTATTAATACGGTTGAGAGTGCGTGGATGAGTCGAGACTATAATGGGCAGCTGAAAGTCATCGGCGAGAGAATTAAGAATGTTGACAAGCTTATCAAAAGAAGATTGAGATTCTATGTTTTCTTCCCGGTGTACGCTTATGAGAAAAAAGTTTTTGTCTAACAAGCCCAATCGACTAGATATATCAGAAGTCAGGATCTGTGGAAGGTTATATTGCAGAACCTCATACATCGGGCTTCCTATTTTGATAATCTGATCAGGCGGAAAGCCTTCACGAAGCAAGTACTCTCGTGCAATAGCACTATACGTCAGATTAATATCTGAGGTATGGTCGACAATACGTCGATTTATCTCTTCGGGAACTCTTTGGTCAAAGCAACGGTTTCCGGCTTCCATATGAAATATAGGGATCTTTCGTCGTTTAGCTGGAATTACCGCAAGGCAGCTGTTAGTGTCACCTAGTACAAGCATAGCTTGCGGTTTAGAATCTGAGAGAACTTTATCAACATTCGAGATTAGGTTGCCAATTGTATTCGCGGCACTTGTACTGTCGTGTGCGCTGTTCAGAAAGTAGTCAGGCTTACGAAGTTTTAGGTCTTCAAAGAAGATCTGATTGAGCTCATAGTCATAGTTCTGGCCAGTATGAACAAGGATGTGCTCACAGTATGTGTCAAGTAGTGGAAAGACTCTGGATAGACGGATGAGCTCCGGCCTAGTTCCAACAACGGAGATTACCTTAAGTTTAGTCACTGGTTGATTTCTGCTAAGAAAGTATCGGGATTGGCCTTGTCAAAGATTTCGTTGGCCCAAAGCATGACAACCAAGATTGTGTCTCCGGTATTAGTAATGTCATGGACCCAACCAGGTATTGAATCGACAACCTGGGGTAAGTCAGAACATATTTGAAGCTCTATACTCTCATTAGTAGTTATATTACGAAAACGGAAGAGTGCTTGTCCTTGTACAACAAGAAACTTCTCAGTCTTGGTATGGTGATAGTGACCACCTCGAGTAACACCAGGGGGAGCTGTGAAAAAGCTGAACTGACCACTATCGGGTGTCTTGAGCATTTCGACAAAAACACCACGTGCATCAACATTTTTTTTGAGTTCATAGGAAAATTTCTCAATGGGCAAGTAACTCACGTAAGTGGCGTAAAGGGCACGAACAAAGCCCGTACCAACCCGCTCCGACATTAGGGTGGAGCGGCAAGCAGAAAAGGCACGTATCTGGTTGGCCAGTTCAGACAGAGCTACGGCATACTCAGGCTCAACCTGAGCCTGAACACATCCTAAAGCTGGGGAGTCCAAGGACGCCAACATTGCTGTGATCACGTCATCTATATAGACCAATCGCACAATGTGCTCAGGATTATCAACCTTGACAGGAAGACCGTGTGCATAATTATAGCAAAAAGTAGCAACTACAGAATTATAGTTAGGCTTGCACCACTTGCCAAACACCCCAGGTAGGCGAAAGATTACACACGGGTTACCTGTTTCACTCGCAAGCTCATGAACAGACAACTCTGCAGAAAGCTTGCTTCGCCCGTAGGGATTATCAAGACTCGCCTGTGTAGACGAAGCTAGCACCAAGGGTATATGCCGTCCGTTAAGTTTGTACTCCTTCTCAATAGCATGACATAGAGAAGAGGTTAGGCCTGCATTCACGTGATCAAAGGCAGCTTCATTTACTGGTCTATTTTCGCCTGCCAAATGAACAACAACATCGGACTTGGACACCAGCTTGGGCAGAGATAAGACATCATCGCCACGCAAAAAAGTAGTTACAATAGCATCTTGACCTTCATTCAGACGAACAATCAAATTCTTACCAATAAAGCCATTTGCACCAGTAATCAAGATGCGGCGATCAGAAAGAGCCATCCTGATTACTCCTCTGCCTCGACAGACTCACCGCGCACAGTGGCCTGTATGAAGCGCAGTTTCATCAACAATTCTTTCATGGCAGACACATCAAGACGGACTGTGTTGTGAGAATTGTAGTCGGTGGCTTCCGAGATCATCGCTTCACCTTGTTCAACAAACTTACCATAGTTGAGATCACGAAGATCTGGTGGTATACGATAATATTCTCCTAAGTCTTCAGCCGCCACCATTTCCTCACGGCTAAGCAAGGCCTCATAAAGTTTCTCCCCATGCCGCGTACCAATGACCTGTAGCTCATGCTCGGGCTTACCGAGCAAGCTAGTCAAAGCTTTAGCCAGGATATCGATAGTCGCAGCGGGTGCTTTCTGCACAAAGATTTCACCTGGTTTTCCATGTTCAAATGCATACAACACCAAGTCGACAGCATCATCCAGCGTCATCATAAAGCGGGTCATGGCCGGATCTGTAATGGTTATGGGCTGCCCGGCACGAATCTGAGATGTGAAGAGCGGGATGACCGAACCGCGTGAACACATAACATTCCCATAACGCGTCACGTTGATCACGGTTCTATTGTTATTGCGTGACTTGGCGACAGCGACCTTCTCCATCATCGCTTTGCTGATTCCCATGGCGTTGATAGGGTATACAGCCTTGTCTGTACTGAGCACCACTACCCGATGGACACCAAGAGTAATGGCTGCTTCAAGTATGTTTTCAGTGCCCAATACATTGGTCTTCACGGCCTCTAACGGATGAAACTCGCACGACGGAACCTGCTTGAGAGCAGCTGCATGGAAGATAAAGTCTACTCCGCGAACGACATTCAACAGAGACTGATAATCGCGAACATCTCCAATATAGAACTTAAGCTTAGGGTTGCTGTAATGCTTTCGCATATCGTCTTGTTTTTTTTCGTCACGACTAAGGATTCGTATTTCGCTAAGATCAGAATCCAGGAGTCGACGCAAGACGGCATTGCCGAAGGAGCCAGTGCCTCCAGACAAGAGAAGTGTCTTATTGGCAAACATGCGATTCACATGAGAAGGATTAGTTAGGGGGGGTCTGGATAACCCGGAAAATTGCTCAACGCCGGGATTGAGACTCATGTCTCAATCTCAACGGCAACTTCTCAACAAGAGGTTGTCCAGACCTTGCTTAGACGGGGAAGTCTTAAAAAGACTTCGTTTCCGTTCGGGTATTGGGAGTTCACAAGAACTACGCGGCACTTTCCCTTGGAAACAAACATACTATCTGCAGCAGAACCGAACAAACCAGAAGAACAAAATAAATCAAGGCATTGGTTTAATGATCCTGCTCCTCCTGAGATAGTCAATGGGACTTTGAGAACCTGCTTTGGCTGTACTGCTAATTCCAAATCGAAACTTTTTATAATACCATCTCTGTCCAGGGAGTTGACAAGAATCTCACAAGCACTAACATCTTGTAACTGCTTAGCCAATTATATGGGTTCTAACTTGTGGTTAATTTTACAGTTGTGAGAACATACCTCAAGGGCGCTTGTAAATAACCCCTTACGGTTACGGACATCCAACACAGAAACTACTCATTGGCGGCCAACGGCTGCTGCCATTTCTGTTAAAAGAGAGGGATCAGCAATTGCCGCGGCACTGACTGCTATCTTTTCAACACCAATATCAACAAGGCGACCAGGCTGCTCTGAATTGCTGAGCCACCTACGTACCAGAGAGGCATGCGTGATTCCTCAGCCAAATTAGCAATCAGACCAAGATTTGGTTGCACAGTAGCGTCAATATCTAGAACAATCAACTCATCTGCTTCTTTCTCATCAAAGAATCTTACTGCATTGATTGAATCGCCCATATACTGGTTCCTTAAAGCATCTAGTCTTGACTAAACCACCCTTATGTATAAGGGGGCACGGAGTGATTATGGGCCTTAACACCTGCTAGATAGAACGCATGGAGCTTGATGGTGGGGTGATCGGAGAGGTTGGGTTCGCAGGCGAGCACGTCGAGGCCGGCCACCAGCAGTTCGGTAGTGCTGTGCAGCGCGGGGGATTCGCGCAGATGATCAACATCCGGCTTCAAAGCTGCCTGAAAGTTGAATCGGGTAGCGTTGTCGGCGAGCTGAACACCGCCCAGCGCTAGCATCCCATTAATGTCGTGGACTAGCGCGAGCTGACCGCAGCGGATGGCGCGGTAGCAACTACGCCGCAGCAGGTTCATCACCACTGTCTGCAGGAAGGAAAACACTGGGGCTCTGATCCGGTTGGCGTAGCGATGGGCATCCTCACCGAGCTGCGTGTCGCGGACCCAGTGCCATTCATTCTCAATGCTCCAGCGCTGCTGGAGCAGTTGTAACAATGCTTCTGGGGCGGCGTCACGCTGCTCGAGGTAGGCGAAAAGGGCGGTTTGCATGCAGCGCGTCCGCCTGCACCAGCAGGCCCTCAAGCTCGACACGATCGAGCAGCTCGCGCAGAGCCTGGATCTCGCTGCCGCTGTCAGTGGCGTAGGTGTTCTGGGCGATCGCCACGCCGAGGCTGTTGGAATACAGGCTCACCTGGGCAATGAACCGGGCGGCGCCGGAGGCGTTCTCGGCGATCAAACCCGCAGCGTCTTGCCATCGCACACCAAAGTGTCAAACACCTCAGTCACACCAGACTGCGCTGTGATCCATTGCTGCAACAGGGTTTCGAACCCTGCCACATCGAGCTGACTCAGCAGCCAGCGAAAGGTCAAGTCCGACGGTGATTTGCCGATGTGGGTGCCGAGAAGCTGATTGATCGTCTTGCGGTGGTGCTTGGCAAAACGCACCATCCCAAGCAGTGAGCCTTGACCGCTGAGGATCGCGAGGATCGCCACCAGCAACATCGACCACTGCGGAAATCGCACCCCACGGCGCATCCGGCAGTCCGACAGCGCTTTGAGGAAGCTGATCAGATCGGTGGCTGCAGCAGGGCACTGGAGCGACGGCGTTGGCAAGGATTAGGTGCGGGTGCCTCCAGGAGAAACCAGGCAGGGACTGGGCCGGGAGCCGACTGGGACAGACCTTTAATAGGCCCTGGGTGGTGAGTCCGCCGATCACGCGGTCGTGGCTGATCAGCTCCTGGAGAATGCGGCCGAGCAGCACCCGCTCGGGGCAATAGGGAATACCCCCAGACGCTCACTAAGTCTATAGGCAAATATTAATCATAAAATGAAAGATAAAAGAACTTTCAATGCCGAATCCGGCACTATCCGGTTGGCAGCCCCTTAAAATCTGCTTTATTAGCATTATAGCAAGCTACCGCAGCAAAAGCTGATAAGCAAAATACGAGGGAGCTCGCATAAATGGGCTGAGTAACTTGAGTATTGACAGTATTGCCAACAAAGAGTGAGGCCAAGAGCAAATATGAGGCAACATTCAACGGCGCTGACCTTGGCGGCTTAACAGAATACAGATGGGCTATCGGCTGAAGAATACACACCACTAAGACTAGTACTAAAGGGATTAAGCCGAGAAGGCCTACACGAAAGATAGTATCGAGGAAAAAATTATGTAGGCCCGGGGGGTCGTTACCACCGAAACCAAGAAATAAGTCGTAAACATTAGATTTGTCAGAGAAAAAGATTTCAAGGAACAGAACATATTTGTCAATGCGGTCATCTGCAACCGAATCGCTTTGATGCAATAATCTTTGCATAATAGGCAGATCAAAAGAAAAGATTAGAAAAGCGACTAGAAGAAGAAAACAGATAACTGACAAGATGGGCTTTGAAATTTTATTTTTAGCAGCTTTCAGAATGAAAACGGAGCTACTGCACATCAAAACCAATGCGGCCTCAAGAAAAGTAACCTTCCGAGACAAAAAAGATAAATAGAATATTTGCAGACACAAAACAAAAAGATAAAAGGGTTTTGACTGTAAAATAGAACCAACAGCCGATAGCCTGTAATGAGTTTGATTTGAAATCAAATGGATCGCAACAAGAGATGCAACGATGCATAGATCTATAACTGCCGGATAAGAGACCAAGCCAGAATAAATAACAGACCCGTAAAAGCGAACGAAAGCATAGTTATGCGAGGAGTAAATATTGGTGGATTCCACAAAGCTGCCATTTGTAATTATGTCGGCAAGATGAAGAAGCTGAAAAAACAGTGTGCCCGCGCAAGCGCTAAAGATATTTGTCAATAACTGACCGATAGAGCTCGGAGCTCTTACAAACATTAGCAATAATACAGGCGATAGCAATTGAAACGCACGCACAAGGGGGAGATTAGAGAAAAGTAGGTAAAATATAATTAAAAATGCAATACAAACAAAAATAAGTTGGCGTTTAGTTTGTATGAGATATATGGAAGTCGAGCGAAGGCCGGGAAACAAGTTGAATGAAAGAATTAGTAACCCCATGGCTAGTGCTCCAATGGGCATTGGAACTCCCTTCATCTGGTGGACCGTATTTTCATCTAACCAAATGAAACCAGAGAAGGGATCTGAGAGATTAAAATATAGAGGCATGAATACAAAAAAAGATAGAAACGAGGTAACTTGCCAAGGGCCGGCTGTCAATTTATAATTCATGAACTTAGTGAAAGCATTTGATTATACCAGGCGGAGACAGACAGGCAGCTATAAATCAGAGAGGCAGATTCTTGTGCTCCAGAAAAATGGCATCTGGGTAAATTATTGATCACATCAGGGCAGAAGATGCTAACTTCTCTAACCCGATCTAAGTTAAAATATTCGTTGGAGGTGGTTGTAGATCGTGCGCCAACCAGCGCCGCAGAGGAGCCCCGAAACCGGTCTTGGGGCGATGGATCACGTCGTGGGGGAGGAGGCCGGCCATGGCCTGCTTGAGCACCCACTTGCCGCAGCGGCCGCACTGCTTGAAGCGATCGGGCAGCCGCTAGCTGAGGGCCAGGAGCTCGGGATCGAGGAAGGGCACACGCACCTCCACACAGGCCGCCATCGAGATGACCTCAGTGCAATGGAGGTTGTGATCAGCGAGGAAGAAGCACTGCTCGAGGGCCAGCAACTGCTGCAGGCGGCTTAGGCCGCGGCAACTGGGCGAGCCAGTCCTGCAGAGGGGTGGGGGCGTGGAGCTGGCGATGCAGCGGTTCGCTGAGCAGCCGGCGCAACCGGGCCGGCGTGCCCCAGCGGAAGCAATGGATCAGGCGCTCCTGAGGATCGGCATCGGCCAGCTCAAAGCTGCGTGCCAGGCGGCGGCCGAGGGGAGAGCGCTGGATTAGGTGTGTAGTCCCACCAGGTTGTTCAGCTGACAAGTGGGTGTGAGGTCGTCATGGTCCGGGTGTCACCACCGACCCACTGACCTCACATCCCATGCATATCCACCCGAATGCTCGGCTGACACCCCTCGGCCGTGAACGGTTGCTGCGTCGACACATTGAGGACCATCTGACGCTGTCGGTTCTGGCGGCTCAGGCGGGTTCAGTGTACGGACTGCCTACAAGTGGCTGGTGCGTTACCGCTCCGGTGGTGCCTCGGCCCTGGTGGATCGACGGAGTGTTCGCCGCACCCAGCGGCGGACGCTCGATCCACTGCAACTCCA
>Ga0194123_10005372_pt1 | contig 13788 bp, 15 predicted proteins | sample TA2MahsurfametaG_5_FD_155479 | JGI IMG/M metagenome (GOLD analysis project Ga0194123, IMG submission 155479) | Freshwater microbial communities from Lake Tanganyika, Tanzania - TA2015023 Mahale A surface | ecosystem: Environmental > Aquatic > Freshwater > Lake | place: Tanzania: Lake Tanganyika... | reverse complement strand
TGCGCTGAGAAGAAGTCTTCCCATCCACCCTACTGGTACGAAAATCTTCGGTATTTACGTCGGTCATGTTTTCTATCATTCTTGACCTACCAAGCCCCATAGGGATAATGGACTCTACTACGGTGACAATTCTCCATTCATTAAAATTTTGAGTGGTCATTTGCTGCGCCTGTACAGTAAGGCTTCCTAATGCAAAGACAATTAGAGCTAAACAAATTTTTTTCATAGGTTACAATGTGTTATGGATTTTTATACGCTGTTGTTTGGTAAAAGTTAGGGTTATTTCCTGATAAGAAAATTCTATCCAGGTTTATTTATTGTATAAAGAAGCGCAGTGCAGCGGTGATTCTTGTCTCAACCCGCCACCGCAGATAAAAGCCAAAGCAGACATAAACAAAAAAGGATGCCGAAGCATCCTCTCTCAATGTAGCGGGAACAGGGCTACATACCCTTTAAGCCAATCTAATCTTTTTTTGCTAAAATATGTCATAAAATTCATTTAAATGCACTTTTTGAAATAAATTAAATTAATCAAAGATAAAAAAAGTAAACTAAAACAGCCTACTGAACAGCCTACTGAAAATTTTTGGATTATATTTACCCTAATAAAAATAGGAACAGTGGCATCATTCAATTTTTACCTTAAAGAAAAGTGGGCTGAAAAGGAAACTCCGATTCACCTTTATGTCCGATACAACGGCCAAAGATTAATTTATTCAACGGGCAAACTACTTCATCCTAAATTTTGGAGTGAGGCTAAACAACAAGCTCGTGAAGTCAAGGAGTTTCCACAGTATAAGCCATTCAACAACACTCTAAAAAATATTCGAGAAACGGCCGAAAAAGAATTGCTTCAACTCGAGTCTGAATTAGTACGAATCCCCACAACCAAAGAATTAAAAAATAGATTAGATGAGGTTTTTTCACCCTCATCACGAATTACTTCGCCCAGTATTGAAAATCAGCCATTCACATTTTTGGAGTTATTTGAAACCTTTATCGAAGAGTCAGAATCTGGAATTAGGCTTACCACTAGCGGAAAAAAATTCGACAAAAGATCAATTCAAAAGTATCGGACGGTTTATGAAAATTTGAAAGAATTTGGGAAAACCCATTACCTCACATTTGAGACCATTGATAAGAATTTCTATTCCAAATATGTGGCATCCTTGAATAGAAGAAATTATAGCCTGAATAATGTGGGAAAATACATTCAAGTGATCAAAACGTTTCTCACGTATGCAACAGAAAATGGGCATAACAAAAATATGTTTTTTCAATCCAAGCAGTTTAAAGCACACAAAGTGCCTGGATTTTCAATTTATCTCAATGAAGAGGAAATCTCCTCCATTTATAAATTAGAGTTGTCTGATTTTCCCCATTTAGAAAGAGTAAGGGACCTGTTTGTAGTTGGATGCTGGACTGGATTACGGTTTTCCGATTTCACTAACATTAAACCTGAGAATATCGAAGGAGATTTTCTTGAAATCAAAATGTTTAAAGGGAAGAAAAAAATTATGATTCCGATTCATCCCCTTGTTCGTGAAGTGATGCTAAAATATAGTGGCAAATATTCAAATAGCCTTCCACCAGCATTAAGTAACCAGAAAATGAATGACTATCTTAAAGTGATTTGTGAAAAAGTAGAATGCCTTAAGGCTTCTGTTGAGACCGAATATGTAAAAGGAGGAGTGGAAGTTTCAGAAGATAAAATGAAATGGGAGCTAGTCACCACTCATACTGCAAGAAGATCTTTTGCAACCAATGTTTACAAAAGTGGATTTCCTGCTATAAGTTTAATGAAGATAACAGGCCACCGGACCGAAAAAGCCTTCCTGCTTTACATAAAAGTAACCCCAGAAGAAAATGCTCAAAAACTATTGTCACATTGGAATCTTAACAGTCAAAAGATAAATTAAATGGATAAGGACAAAGAAAAAATAACAGATGAAGAATTTGAATCTGTTAAGGATAATTTGAAGACAAAATTATCCCCCGAATTAATTGAAATGGTTTCTAAATTCTCAGAAGACTGGAAAAAATTCGAACAATACAATGAAACAGAATTTAACAGAACTAAAAAGGCAGTAAAGCGGATTCTTAAACGAAATTCACTGATTTTACCAGAAAATTGGAGGGATGCTTTTATTGATTGGTACATGAAAGGTGGGCTTAGTCAGGAAGAGAAAAGTGAATTGGATTCAAAGCCACTAGTTGAATTATTAAGGGATCACACGGTTATTTTGAAATGGGCAAAGCAATACACTGAAAAAATTGATAACGAGGTTTTTCGAATTGAAGAGAAATCTGAAAAACTCAAAAATTTACCCCACAAACTCTGCCTCCTTGAAGACCTAGGAATCTTAGATCTTATTGAAGAGAGATTTCAAAACAAATACTATCAAGGAAAAGCAAGAGAGACAGACAAAGCCAGACTTCTTGCCTCACTTTTTGAAATAGATGACCATGAAAAAGTAAGACAAGCCTTGAAAAATAAAGACTATTTATCAGGTAAAGCCAAATCCAACGCCATTCAAACTCTTAAAAATCATGGACTAGATTCTAAGAAATTAAGAGATTAATTAGATTTAATCAAGTTGGGGATTCCCCGTAAAATCCCCGCTTTCAACTTTTTCAGATTTGTCCATAACAAAAAAATAAATGTCATGGAAAATCTATTTATCACCACTCACACCACTGAAGAACTGACAGGATTAATCAGTCAAGCAGTGAAGGAGGCAATTAAAAACGGCCTACCTATTGATTTATCAACAGCACCAAGCGAAAAATTACTAACCCGTAAAGAGACTGCTGATAAACTAAAAATTTCTCTTGTCACTCTAAATGACTGGACCAAGCGGGGCTTGATTCAATCCTACCTCATAGGAGGTAGAGTTTTGTATAAGGAAAGCGAGATTGAAAAATCATTGCATCAAGTCAAAACTATAAAATATTAATCCTATGGAATCAATGAAAGCCAGAGGGTTAAAAGCATCACCATCAAATAGGTCTGATGTTGATTATGGAATCCGATCAACCTTAATTTTCAAATGTTTCGAGTTTTTGAAGTATCAATTTCTTTCAAACCCTGAAATTCTATTAATAATCGGAAGGGAGGCCGTACAATCATGCCCAAGGTAATTATTAAACCAGGAACAGATTTAAACACTTTAGGAGAGTTGTTACTAATACAAGAGCAGCGATATGATTCCAAGGTGGAAGAACTGTTAAAACAGGCTAAAATCGATCCTAAAAAACCATTAAGCCTTCCTCCAGTATGTCTTTCCCTAATTGGTTCTGATGGCAAGGAGGGGATAATTGGTTCACTCGGCGATTTCTCTTTGGTTATTGGAAAAGCAAAGTCTAAAAAAACCTTTTGCATTTCCATGTTTTTGGCATCGATGGTTCAAAGCATGACAACTCAAAAACGAATAAAAGGAGAACTCCCTATCGGTAAAAAGAGAGTGATTTTCTTTGATACCGAGCAATCTGAATTTTATGTTCAAAAGGTTTTACATAGGGTATTTAAGATAATTGGCTCAACTCCTGAACATTTTGAAGCTTATTGCATGCGGAAATTTACTCCAGGAGAAAGGCTTCAATTAATTGACACAGCGATTCAATCTATTCCAGACTTGGGGTTTGTAGCTATAGATGGTATTAGGGATCTTGTCACATCCATTAATGATGAAGAGGAAGCCACCAAAATCGCTTCATTCATATTGAAGTGGACCCAAGAAAAGCAAATTCATATAATCGCCGCCCTACATCAAAACAAGGGAGATCTAAACGCTCGAGGGCACCTTGGTACTGAACTAGTAAATAAGGCACAAACAGTCTTATCGGTATCACGCGATCCAAACAATAAAAACATTTCTATAGTGGAGGCTGAATTTTGCCGTGACAGTGAGCCTGAGACTTTTGCATTTTATGTAGATGAAGAGGGACTACCCCAAATAATTGCGGGATTTATCCCCAGTCAACTTCAGAAAGGTGGAAGACCAAGAAAGGATTTACCTCAAGATATTGCTTCTAAATTTCACTGGGATTTTCTGGGTGAGGTTTTCCGAGACTTACCTCAACCAAATGGAACAACAATAAAAAACTGCATCATTTCAAGATTTGGTATTGGAACGAATAGGGCAGGCGAATACCTGACTTACTATGAAAAAGAAGGGTGGATAAAAAGAGAAGGAAATAAGAATTCACCAAAATGCTTCTTCACCTTAGAATTAAGTTCAACCACAGACTAACTCATTTAACCTAGGGGTATAGGGTATTTGGAGTAATTAACTAACTCCAAAACACTCTATACCCATTTATACTATTTTAAATAAGTACTATGCTAAAAGAGTCCGTTTTAAATGTCCAAGTATCCTGTTTTAAAAATTATGATACTCCTCAGAATCCAGCCACAATAAATTTGTTGACCTGGCTAACTTCCTCAAAATATAAAGACCAAGTTGAGCATATTCGACTAATCGGAAACAAAAAGGAAAGAGATGCAATCAAAAGCAAACTCCCCGCAATTACTCCAAGTGGGATATTTTCTTACCGCAAAGAGTCTAGCCTTATCCAGCATTCAGGATTAATTCAAATCGATATCGACCTTACCGAAAAAAACAAACTTATTTGTAACTGGGATGACCTCAAGCTCGAATTGATCAAATTACCTCAGATAGCCTATTTAGGAAAGTCAGTTTCGGGACTCGGGTACTGGGGCTTGATACCAATCCCAAATGATGAAAAAAGCCACAGGTTATATTTTGATGCCTTAAATAAAATTTTCTTGACCAACTGGGGGATTGAATTAGATGACAAACCCAAAAACGTAGCATCACTCAGAGGATATTCATTCGATCCTGATGCCTATTTCAATCATAAGGCAAAACCTTTTCTGATTAAAAAGAGACCTAACCCAAAACTCGTTGTACCAACCAAGAATTCAGGATTAAAATCATCAAAATTAGGAGATTGGATAATCAGAAAATTGGAAAGTTCTCAGGTAGGTAACAGACATGGAGATAGACTTAAATATTCCTTTCTCGCAGGTGGACTTGTAGCAGCTGGATATCTGGATTCAAATTTTGAAAATAGCCTTATTGAGTCCTATTTAAGTCAATATAGCCACATAGACAGCCCAAACATTCAAACTAAAGAAATAAAGGCAATAAAAGATGGGTTTGGAAATGGGCTACACCATCCTATAACCTTAAAATAAGAATTGAAAATTAATAGAGATTTTAAATTCTTTTTTGAAAATTTCTTTCCCAAACCGGATCTGAAACAAATTCTTTGTTTTCAAAAATGACCTTTTGCTGACCGTTTTCTTTAAACTCAATTGATTCAACCAAAGTCCCATCCTTATCAAATCTCTCCCAAATACCTATTTTAAATTCAACATCAGGATTACTAATATCAATCTCGTCAGGAAAATGATTCTTTGAAGACATTATTGCCCCCCTTTCTTTTATTGTACCATCTTCATACCTCCAGACAAGGTAACCTTCTTTTAAGATCCCGAAATCATAATCACATTCAAAATACTTATTGCCATTTGAATAAAATTGGGTTTTTTTTCCATTTTTAATTCCGAATTCATATTCAGTGATATCATATCCAATTGGAGGGGTGTCATAATATTCTGTGACGTCCTCCTTCTTTTTCATTTTTGAGTATTCTCCTTGAAATTCAACTCTATCTAAGAATGATATTTCATCTTTAGTAATAACAAAGTATCCTAGTTCACTATCTGGAAACATTTCTTTCTCATGCTTCTTCCTAAGGCTAGATTTTTCTTTTACATCAATCTCCTGAAAATAAAATTCAACTCTTTCGTTTCTAACCAATCTAATTAAATTTTCCTCAAAAGTGCTAGCGTGAAATTCTTTTATTAATTCCTCCGTCTTAATAGGAAATTTTGAAAAAACTGCTAAAGACAACTTTGTATAGTTTTCATCTTCACTCAAATCATAATTAAATATTATTTCTGAATCTACATCAGAATATTCGCATAGATAATCAGAGTAAAATTGAATATCTCTAAACCTAATGCCATAAGGATTCTCTGCTAAAAATTCATTCCTTTTTATTTCTATTTTCAATTCCTTTGTGTGATTTTCAAATTGCTCTAACATTAAACTTTTAATGTGACCTCCTCGAAAAAAGGAAGAAGCAATATTTCTTGCAATTGAATTTTCAAAAAGGTATCTCACTCCTATTATCATAGAAATAATTATAAGGATAGAATCGAAATAAAAATAAAAGCTAATTATGGACGCTAGTAGAAAAATATACGGCACGATAAAATAAAACCATCGATTTTTCTGCCAAGATACAGTTGTAGAAAACCATCCCTCAATGTAATATGAAATAGAATTAACAGTGTCAAAATTATTAATGTCAAAATATATTAGATAAAAACCAATAGCCAATCCAAGCTTATAATCAGCAAAAACGAATAGTCCGCCAGCAATGAGTATAGCTAAAAATTTTAAAATTCTTAATGCTGAATAAAAATAAAGAGCTTTTTTAAATGATTTGTAGATTTTTTCTAGTGCCCTTTCAAACTCAAGCTCACTAGGAAATTCATTAGAAACTTTTTTTTGAAAAGATTCATTTGAATTCAAAAATGCAATTTCGAGAGTTTTCGGCCAAAAACTTTTTGAAGTTATTGGATTTAGAAAAATATCCTTGTAAGGATCATAAAAATAAAAATTAGAATGGCAGGCCTTAATAAAGCTAAATTTATCTTCATCTTCAAATCCCTTTAAATTCCCTCTTTTTTCAAGGCGCTGAATTTCCAAATCAAGATCAATAGAACTCATATGTATTAATTTTAGATGAAAAACCGAATTATCATAATTGTAATTCCAAGGAAAAACCCAAATGCAAAACCACTCATTGAAAGGGAAACTGAATTTGGAACATGGGAATATGCTTGATTATTTTCAATCAATTTATTTGAACTGTAAAATAACCAAAAAGAAACAAGCAGTAATAATATTGAGAAACCTAAATACACTAAAGAAATTTCTGCAATTCCACCAAAAAGCATCCTAAAATAAAATAAACCCTTCTTATGAATAATCCAAAAATTGCAGATAGCCACCCAGATAATATCATTAATAGCAAAATAATTACACCAAATATTATTGTTGTCATGCCTCAATTATTTCTAATTAATTATTAATCTCTTTTATTTTTCTTTAAATTGCTCCAAATTTTTAAACCTTTTCAAATAATCTTAATAAATTAATTACGTTTAATTGGATACTAGTTTTTATTCACTAGGTGTTTTTTGTCAAATTAATCGGACATTAATTCTCTCCCAATTATTTCCAAAACAACGGGAATTGGTTTCTTTTTATTATCCATCATGCTTTCAAATAATACCATTGATTCGTCCTTTAAAATCACATCTAAAAATTTAATGACAAGATCAACTTGAGAGTCTTCAAAAAATTTACCAGCCCTTAAAAGGCCAACACATTTTTTATTGAACTCATTCAGATTTTCTAATTCGATAATTCTCTCTTTAATTTTTTCAAGGGTTAATTTTTCATCAAAGGGCACATCTCCTTCTTGAACATGAAAGAACTCTGTGATATCAAAATAAAAATTCTCTGTTTGAGTAATGATTTCATTTTCGGTCAATTCTCTTGTCTTGATTTTTACCTTATCGATTGTTCTATCCTCAAATCTAACTGTCTCAGCACCTAATATTTCCCATTCAACACCTCTACCCTGACCTAGGCATTTTAATACAAAATGCTCTATTTCGACTTTATCATTTCTGTCAATTTTATGGATTATAATAGAATTCATTATTGAATTCCCAAATCCCCCAGAAATAGGTAGCTCTACTCCAAAATCCTTTTTTAATAATTCTTTCAATTCCATTTTTTAGCAATTTTTAATCCAGGACCTCTGCCCTGAACATTAAAGATCTTAAAACTAGGCTTGAACCCAATTATAAAGAAAAATATTAGAATTCACTTGGTATTTTTTGTCATAAATGGTTTCAAATTAATTTCGATAGGCACGAAATTTCGAGGATAGAAGACACTTGTACTTTTTTGTTTTTTTGGATTTGAATATTCATCTATTTCTTTGAGTCCAAAGTTGTTCCAGTTTAGCCAAGTTTGACAAATTTGACTAACTGAGCGATTTCTTACGCTTAAACCAATCTTTATAGAATCCATTACAATAAATTCAGTGATCTCCATGTCACTTTTTTGTTTGTAGAAATATTTATAATGTCGAAGAATCTCCTCCAAAGATTGAATTTTTTGATTTCTAACTTGAATTGAAGCAGCGATAAGTAACACCAAAGGTAATCCAATAGCAAAAAGCATTTCAACATCTATGTACATAAGTGAGATTTTTAATTTTTAAGGTATAAATCAATCAAGGATTAAATTTTTATTTGATACTCCTCTTATTTTTTGAAGTGGAACTTCAGAATGCTAAAAGAAAACCCTAAAGAAGCTACAAACGAAACATAAATTAGAATTCAATTTTGTAAAGTGTTGAAGAAAAGTAGTTGGAATCAAGTTTTTCATATAAATGCAAATTATTATCAACCGCCACTATTTTCTCTTTAATCTCAATTTTTAGGACGTCATTTACGAAATCTGAGAATAATAATAGGCCAAATACGGTGCTTGTGTCATATCGTCTAACATCATTGAAATATCTAGCCGATATATGTTCAAAATTCAAAATGTAGTTTTTTGCCAATTTTGAGAATAATTCATCAAAATTAGTATCGTTGATTAAATCGTTATTTTTATTTCCTGTCTTTTCTAAAATTTCTATATCCACATAATCCTTAGTAATTTTCATTGAAAAGTTTCCTTGAGGAATTTGAAAATGAAAAAGATCTTTCCCCACTTCCTTCAAATTAATCTTTACAATCGAGCCAGCCTTACTCCCTTTTAAACTGAGATTATATTCTTTAGTTGCAGTATTTTTTGCCTTGAAAGACAATTGAAAACCTTGAAAAAGAATCTGACTCCCTTTTCTAGAAAATCGCCCTTCAAAATTTACTTGATTAAGCAATTTGATATTGTAGGCATAAATAAAGTCCCGTAATAAATCTTGATAGAGAAGATCAAATTCCAACCAGAATTTTGAGCGCTTTTCATAACTATAATATGGATCTTTTTTTTCCATTCGATCCATGAGGTCCAAATGTTGAACCCAAATTCCTTTCAAGAATTCATTTTTTGGATAATTACTTTCTTTAAAATCAAAAGATTTTTGAAAGACGTATAGAGCTACATCAAATTCCTTCGAAAAATAATTCAGAACCAATGATAAAAATTTGAGCTCTCCGCTGGGAAATACAACAAAAGTCTCATCAGTAATAAACTTTTCAAATCGGGTCCCTAAAGTGGGTTTGTCAAAGAGTAAATTTTTCCTTTCTTCAATTCTCACTTCACCCAAAAACAAATAAAAATCTTCCATTCCATAGGATCGGAATGCTCCAATATTTGAAGGGACTCTATTATTTTTGAATATGGAGAACATAAAATTACTACAATTAATAAAATAAAAACATCACTTATTCTTTGAAAATAATTTAATTATTGGTTCAATATAAATATAAAGTATAACAAATAAAATCATTGGTAAATACAAAATGAATGACAAAATTGCAGTAGTAACTATACTTAGGTAATAAATAATATCAAAGAATCTTTTATAAACAGCCCATCTAAAGGACTTGTAAAAAAGAGAAATACTAATAATGATTGATAAAATTGATAATGAAATAATTAAAAATGGAAATGGATTTGAGTAATCTATTCCAGAATAAACATTATCATAAATATAATAATCAACTCCCCCGTGGTGAGAGCATGTTCCAGGGCCTTGAGAATAAGATCTCCAACCATCATTACAAACAGCTCCATTTGGTTCTTTTGAAAAAATAGGTTGATGACCTAAGAAATACTCTTTGGCTCCAAAAATAAAAAATATAACGCATCCAAAAACAAGTACTGTGGATAGCACTCTAAATACGTTTCCCCTTTTGCGAGGCTCCACATTTAATAAAACATCCCTCCTTTCCCAAATGAAAAAATATTTTTTTTCCATTGTATCAGAAAAAATTTCAAAAAATTTAATTTTCATTATTTGAAATTTATAAATAACTCAAAATGATCTTAATTCTTTTTGAAAGTTCAAAAACTTAATTGCTTAATTTTTCTTCTATCTCTTTAATCTTTTTTTTCAGCCCAATTGCTGGGGAAAACTCGATAGCCTTTTTGTACCAGTATAACGTCTCGTTTAAACTGCCATTTTTCTCATAAAACTCTCCAATCGGCCTGATAAAATCACTTGCAATAGTATTCCTTGAGATGGTTGTTTTAAGATTTAAAATGATATCAAAAAATTTCGTTGCCTTTTTTGATAGTTTGTAAATATATTTAAACAAACTGTAATTTAGTACTTTTTATATTTGTAATAAACCTTAAATTCTTTATAATCTTTATAATAATAAAGATACCTATCTTTATAATATGGTGCAGAATACATTACTTCAATAAATTTATCCATACTCTTGTCACTAGCAAAACTAAATTCTAAAATATGGTCTTCAAATTCATCCTTTTCATGAAGAAATAAATAATTTAAAGATATTAAATCAAGATTATATTTTTTAACAAACTCATCTTTTCTCTTTCTAGTGCCTCTATAAAAATAACGAGAGTCTTTATCTGAAGATAGCCCTCTTCGGGAATTTGCTATCAAATTAATTATATCTAAACTAGCAATGTTAGTAGGATTGTCAGATAAGGGAACATCATCCGTAGGAGTTTTCTCGCGGTTCTCAACAATTATCGATCCATTATTTGCAACAGTTAAAGACTGGGGGCTTTCAATAATTTTCACCTTACTATTTGCAACAGTTAGAGATAATTCATCTATTAAGGAAATAGGAAAAATATTATCACCAATACCTAAATAATAAGAATTGACATCCCAATAAATGTTATCTGTGTTATAAAATTCAGCACTGATAAAATTCAAAATATTTGTCCATTGGTTTGTCTCAAATAAATATGTCCTAGATTTAACTTTTAAGACAAAATATTTTCCATTAGGACTAAATGAGGCTTTAAATCGCTGTTCTTCCCAAAATTCATGATCAAATTCAAGGTCATTCAATGCCTTAACATTAATTTTTTTAATAATATCTCCCGATTTTCTTTGAATTATATAAAGCCAATCACCCCTAAATCCATTACTATAAGGTAATTTCGAATCGTCTGCGAGTTCAAAATCTAAAATACTATTATAAAGACCAGGATAAAATACAGGTTCGGATACAATTAACGGCTCTTTTACATTTATTTTGAAGTCAGAAGGATTCGTCAAATTGTAAGATAAAGTGTTAATATCACGATTAGAATCATATTTAGAATTCAATATAGCAGTTCGGCCTGAATTAAATCTAATATATTCACCCTCAACTGCTCCTGAATTTATATCATAATCAGGACAACAATCATAATAAAATTCAAGCTGAGATGTTGAATAATCATTTTCATCATCCATATTTACAATATTAATAGTATTATAAATACCATCCTTTCGAGAATATTTAAAATAATACTTAGGCATACCATTACTTACAAAGAATCTAAAAATATTTTCGTCAGGCTTAAAAGTGTCAGAAATATATGAAAAAGAGCCTGACTTATAAAAATTATCAACAAGAGAAAGATTTTTCCAAAGTGACGTATTTTTATATGGCAACAATTGCTTTTCAATATTTCCGGTTTTGTAGTTACTAATTTTTAATAATAAAGGTTCGTATTGCAAACTTAATAAATTAATAACATACTTTATTTCAATTGAAATATCTGTGAAATTATTTTCAATCAATGATTTAGCATCTGCTTTTGGCTGATAATAAATATATGCAAAAGATTCTCCCCCAAAAGGATTTTCAAACACTAACCTCCAATACTCTTTATCAACATTATAATTTTTTAAATTAAATATTTCATCATTAGGAACTTTCACATCCCTTATCTGACTAACAATTCTAGAATTTAAATTTGAAAATAAACTGTCTTGAGTTCTGATGAAATTATTTTTTATTGAAGAAAAAATATTTGATAATCTAATATTTTTCTCATTATCACTCTCCAAAAGCTGATTTTTTTTTGATTCTGCATTAATTGATGAATTATAAACCCCATTAAGCATTTCGTCTATTTCAAAAAGGCTTTTCTTAACCTCTTGAATATTTGGATTTATATTTGATTTTAAATCCCCGTTTAATCTTTTAATAAAAACTAGTCCATCCAACTTATCTTCAGAAGAATCTATTTGATAATATAAATTATTATTTAGACTATTCAAATGAGCAAATAATATATTTGAGTTCTCAAGTTTAAATGGACTTATAAAACTCGTATTTAATAAATTGTTTGATATTAATGGCAAAACATACAATCCATCCCAAGTAGGCAAAATTAACTCATTATTATTGCTTAACTGAAACTCTCGCATTCCCCATGATATTCGAGAACCTAAAAAAGATTGACTAAGATTTACCTCAAACAAAACACCAGATTCATTTGCTTCATATATTTTCAATAAGTTTTCTTTTGAAAGAATCCCATTTTTCAAGATAAAAACAGAAGGAAAATTTGCGTCATCACCAAAGTAAACAATAATGTGTTCATTTAAAGATCTACTATTTACAGGCTTAGTAATAATATTATTACCATATATCAATTTTAACATTAAAAGTTTATCATTTGTGTCTCCCGAAAGAAAATTAAATATTTTTTGAAAATCACGTTTAAAAGAATTATCAATATCATTGTATTTTTCTATTGTAAGGGATTTTGTCAATAAATTATATGAATAATGAAAAATTATTTCTGGATAAAAATTGTGAACAAAATGAACAGTATTATTATCGATTACCATATGTTGATAATTGTATGATTTAGTATCTAAACGAAAAACATTGGTTATCTCAAAATTAACAAGATCTAATTGTTTAACTAAATTATCATCAAAAAAAAATAATTTAGTATCATCCGAATTAAACAAGTAGTTAGTAAAGGTAATATATGGAAATTCATAAATAATTGAGCCATCAGTTAAATCGATAATTCGCGCAATATTATCAGAATTACCCCGATTACCCCCATTAGCTCTAGAGGACTCCGCCACCGCAAATTTCCCATTGTGACTTATCTTTAGCAGAGTTAGTTTTTTGGAGCTTTCTTTATCATTAATCTTATCATCCTCTAAGGGTCGAAAATAAAATTGTTCTTTGCCAATATTTGTGAATGAGATTGAATTTTCTAAATTCACAGTATTAACTTGTGCAAAACTATTATTTAATATTAAAAAAAGAATAAATAAATTTGAAATTGGTATTTTTTTCATATTTAAATAAATTTTAAAAATAACTTTTATGGCCGATTTTTCGTATTTTAGGTAAAATTTACGGGAAAAATGGCACAATTTCAAAAAGGAAATCCAGGAAGACCAAAAGGAGCAAAAAACAAATCTCCTCAATTCATGAGGGATCGAATTCAAGCTCTTTTTGATAATAATTTTGAATTGATTCAAGAGGATTTAGAATCATTAAATCCTAGGGATAGACTTAAATTCCTCACGGATTTGATTCCTTATCTATTGCCTAAACTTCAGACCACCACATTTAGTCAAAAGATTGATTTTCAAGAATTGAATGAAGATGATCTAGATATCCTTATTGAGAGGATTATGAACGAATAAAACCAGCTG
>Ga0194123_10005368_pt1 | contig 13793 bp, 10 predicted proteins | sample TA2MahsurfametaG_5_FD_155479 | JGI IMG/M metagenome (GOLD analysis project Ga0194123, IMG submission 155479) | Freshwater microbial communities from Lake Tanganyika, Tanzania - TA2015023 Mahale A surface | ecosystem: Environmental > Aquatic > Freshwater > Lake | place: Tanzania: Lake Tanganyika... | reverse complement strand
GGTAGAAGTAAGGCGACTGCGCTGCCACTCGTTGCCGCCAAGCAATGCGCCCCAGGATTGATGCGCAATGCTCAAAAAACTGTAGCCGAGGTAGGTCAATATCAAGGTCGCTGCAGCCCAGACCAGCAAATCCGAAGGAGCCGGCTCGTTGAGCACATAGTCGGGCGAGAACAGGAGCAGCAGGCCAACCGCCAGCATCACCGCGGACGCGGCACCGGCCCCCAGCACGGCGCGACTCGAGCGCGCCAGCCACCGGTCACTGAGCCGCCCCAGCCAGGGATCGAGCACCGCATCGAACAGACGCGCGCCCAGCAGGACCAACCCCAGGGCAGCCAGCGGAACCCCATACGCCTTGGCGTAGTGGTTGGGCAAGATGACATACAGAGGCAGCGCCGCGAAGGCCAGAGGCAAGCCGAGCAAGCCGTAAGCCAGGGTATTGCGCCAGGCAAACGGGTCGCTCATGGCTGCTGGCCCAACAGGGCCCGACGCAGAACCGGCTGCGAGGTCTGGGGCGAAAGCCAAATGCCGAAAAAACGCTGCGCAAATTCCGGATCGCGCACCTCGCCCCGAAAACGGCCGTTGAACCAAAACGAGGCCCCCACCCCGGGCCGGTGCAAGCCCAGCAGGCGATCCCCCGCTCGAATATCAGGAAAGACGCGCAGCATCTCTTCCAGCCATCGTTTCTCCCGTTCGGCCGCCAGTTCGCCGCTGCGGCGCATTTCCTGGATCGAACGCTGGGCCAGGTCACGGGCAGAAAAGTCGCGCAAATAGCGCAGTTCCAGTGCCGCAGGCCCGGCCCCGACCGCACCGGCAGCCAGTCCCGGCGCCGCCCATAGCGTGGCATCGTAGACCTCAAAGCCCCAGACGCGAAGCCGGCTCTGTCCCCTCAGGCTGAGCTCACCGGCGGCCTGAAGCACCTCGGCAGGCAGCGCAGCGGCCTGCTGAGCCGACACCGGCAGGCCCAGAGCGAAGGCAAGGAAGGCGCCGCCCCACCAGCGCGGCTTGAGAACCCTCATCGAATCAAGCCTTGAGCAGGGTGTACTGCACCACATCGGTGTTGCGCTCGGCGAAAGCCGCCTCGCAATAGGCCAGGTAAAACTCCCAGATGCGGATAAAGCGTCGGTCAAAACCCAGGCTCAGCACCCGGGTCTCCTGGGCCATGAAGGCCGCACGCCAACGCGCCAAAGTCAGGGCGTAGTCTTGGCCGAAGCAAAATTCATCGACCACCCGAAGCCCGGCGCGCCGGGCCTGCTCGCGAAAGGCCTGCGGACTGGGCAGGCAACCGCCGGGAAAAATGTACTGCTGAATGAAGTCGGTCGATTGCAAGTAGCGGTCAAAAAGCTCATCGGCAATCACGATGCTTTGAACACAGGCCCGCCCCCCCGGCTTGAGCATCCGCGCCAAGGTGCCGAAGTAGGTGGGCCAATACTCGCGACCCACCGCCTCGATCATCTCGATCGAGCAAACGGCATCGAAAGGCTCATCGCCCTGCGGACCGCGTCCAATGTCGCGGTAATCTTGCAGCCGTAACTCGACGCGATCGGCCACCGCGCAGCGGGCCATGCGCGCACGCGCCCAATCCAGCTGCTCGGTGCTCAAGGTCACGCCCACCAGATTCGCACCAAATTCGACACTGGCCATCTCGGCCAAAGCGCCCCAGCCGCAACCAATCTCCAGCACACGGTCGCCCGCCTTGACGCCGGCCATCTGCAGCGCCCGCCGCACCTTGGCCCGCTGGGCCTGGGGCATATCGTCCTGGGGGGACTCAAACCAGGCCGAGCTGTAATTCATGGTCGGGTCGAGCCAGAGCGCATAGAAGGCATTGCCCAGGTCGTAATGCGCGTGGATGTTTTTCTGACTGTTGCTGCGCGTATTGCGATTAAACAGGTGTCGCAGGCGATAGGCCAGGCGCCCGAGCCAGGTGCCATAAATCACATCGTCCACTTCACGACGGTTGGCGATAAACAGACGCAGTAGGGCCGTCAGATCGGGAGTGGTCCAGTCACCCGCGATGTACGCCTCGGCGAAGCCTATATCGCCGGACTTCAGGGCGGCTGCGCAGACATTCCAGTTGTGCAGCCGCAGGACTGCAGCGGGCGCCGGGCCGCTGCCGATGCGATGCTGCGAGCCGTCGGGCAGGGTCAGCTGCAGACTGCCGTGCTTGAGTCGCGCCAGCAATTGCAAAACGGTACGCGCCGCAGCAGGGGCGCCCACAGGCAGGCTCAAAATCGGGGACGCCGCAGAAGTGTTGGTCAACATATTCACCGTGTCAGGAAATGCCGGGGTGGCTGGGGCTTGTGGAAGAAAGGCACACGCTTGAGCCAGAGCCGCAGCGCCTGCCAATGAATGCGGGCCACGACCGCCAGGGTCATCACGGGATGGGCCCAGACAACCGCGCGCAAGCTGGCGGCGGTCAGCGGTTCGAGCACCCCAGCCACGCTGGTCTTGAGCAGGGGGCCTTGGTCATCGTCATAGTCAATGCGCGCCACCGTCCGCTCCCGGCCTTCGCGCCAGGCACGCATGAACCGAAAGCGGTAGTGGCCTTCGACCTGACAGAAGGGCGAGACATGAAAGACCTTGCGGGTATGCAATTGGTGGCCGTAGCGCGGCGATTCGAGCAAGTAGCAGTGACGCTCACCGAAGGTGTTGTTGACCTCCACCACGATGACTTTGAGGCTGCCCGCTTCGTCGTGGCAGTACCAGAAACTCACGGGCTTGAAGGCATAGCCGAACATCCGGGGGTAGGTGTGAAGCCAGACTTCACCCCGAAGGTGCCAACCCTGGCCGGCCAGCAGTTCGTCGATCCAGCGCAAGCAATCGTCGCTGCCATCGCCATGGTCGCGATCGCGAAAGCCGATGAGGCCGGGCCGATTGCGCGGCAAGGCGCCGCTGCCCCCCAGGCGCATGCTGCGCAGCGGCAGCATAAGGAAAGCCGTGGGATAGCAAAAGCGGTTGGGCGCCGGTCGCAGCCGCTCGTGGCGCACCTGGCCGCGACCGATCAAGGGCCCCGCCACCAGTTCAGCTTGGGGTGCAGGGGCCGACGCCGCCTTCATGCGGCCGCCCGAAGGGCTAATTGGGCCTGCTGCGCCCAATCGGCGAGCAGTTGATCGGCCGCCAATATGCCCGACTTCAGACCATCTTCATGAAAACCGTAACCCGCCCAAGCGCCACAAAAATAGCTGTGCTTGACGCCCTGCAAGGCGGGCAGGCGCCGCTGAGCCTCGATGGCCCGAGCGTCAAACACAGGATGCGCATAGTCAAACTCGCCCAGGACGCACGACGGATCGATCGGGCGCACGGGATTGAGCGAAACGACCACCGGCTGCTCAAAGGGCAGGGGCTGCAATTTGTTGAGCAGGTAATGCAGACACACCCGCGCCGACTCGCGTCCGACATCAGCGGCGCGCTCGTAATTCCAGGCAGCCCAGGCCAGGGGCCGCTGCGGCAGGACGGAGGCATCGGTGTGCAAAACGGCTCGGTTGTCCTGGTAGGCAATGGCACCGAGCACTTCGCGCTCATCGTCTGAGGGCTCCCCCATCAGAGCCAGCGACTGGTCGGTGTGCGCGGCCAAGATGACCTTGTCAAAAGTTTCGACCCGTACCTGCCCCTGGGCACGGCTGCTGACCCGCACTCCGGAGGCGCCGCGCTCGACGAGCAGCACCGGGCTGCTCAGCCGCTTGTCCTCCAAAGAGGCGGTGATCTTGTGCACATAGTTGCGCGCCCCGCCATCGACCGTCCACCATTGCGGCCGGTTCGAAATTTGTAGCAGGCCGTGGTTGTGGCAAAAGCGAACCAGGGTCGAGACCGGAAATTCAAGCATCTGGTCTGTGGGACAGGACCAGATGCAGCCGATCATCGGCAGGAAGTAGCCGTCGCGAAACTCGTCGGAAAACCGGTTCTCGCGCAGGAAACCCGACAGCGACTGGCTCAGGGCGGCGCTGAGCGAGCCACGCTCGAGTTGTCGAGCCAGAGCGGTGCACAAGCGGTTAAAGCGCAGCACATCGGCCAGCATGCGCCAAAAGCGTGGACGAATCAGGTTGGCGCGCTGGGCAAACACCGTGTTCAAGCTCGAGCCGCTCCACTCCAGGGGCGGCCGGCCCGCACGGGCTGGTGCCTGAACCGAAAAGGACATGTCCGAGCGGGCGACCGGGACCTCCAGCTCTTTGAAGAGGGCGATTAACTGCGGATAGGTGCGCTCGTTGAACACCAGGAAGCCGGTATCCACGCCGTGGGTGCGCAGGCCTTGCGCTGTCGGCAGGGTGACATCGACGGTATGGGTATGCCCTCCGAAATAGTCACCGGCCTCAAACAGGGTGACCGAGGCACGGCCCCGCAGACGGTAGGCGGCCGCCAGGCCGGCAATGCCCGATCCGACGACGGCCACCCTCGGGCCATCCGCCGGGCCCCCCGCGGCTAAGCCTGGCAGACCCGAGCGCATAAAAAGATCCACGCCCATCTCATACGCTCGAAAAGAAAAATGTTGCGAAGCGTCCCGGGGCAATGGAGGGAGGGAGGGAGGAGGAGAGACACCCCGGGGCTGCAGCCGGGCCCGAGGGCGCCGGAAGGCTCCGCAACAAAAAAAACTGGCGGCCGCGCAGCCCTTGCGCCCCCGGCACCAGGCTCGGTCGCAGCGCGGACCTCGACCGGCCCGGCCGCAAAAACACCGAGTCGCCCATGACCCAAGGCATCATCGACTCAAGAGCCACGGAAACATGCATGCTGCGCCTTAAAGAAAAAAGAAGCTGGCCCCGCAAAAATACCAAATGGTCATTTTATGACCGAGAAGTTATTTTGCAAGCAGCTGCTCTATTTGCTTGACTAAACGGGCATCCTGGGGGGAGGTCGTAGATCCGTGAGCGCTCACTACCCGTCCATCGCGGTCAATGAGGTACTTGTGAAAATTCCACCGTGGGCCCCCGCCCGCCTCGTTGGCCAGCCGCTTGTAGAAGGGATGCGCATCCCGCCCCGCAACCGCAGTCTTCGTGAACATCGGGAACTTGACGCCATAGGTGTTCTGGCAGAAGTCGGCGATGTCCTTGTTGTTACCGCGTTCCTGCGCGAAATCGTTGGACGGAAAGCCCAACACCACCAGCCCCTGCTCGCGATAGCGGGCGTAGAGCGCCTCGAGCCCCGCATACTGGGGCGTAAATCCGCAGGCGCTGGCCGTATTGACCACCAGCAGCACCTTGCCGGCGTACTGACACAGCGACTGGGGCTTCTCGTCTTGCAAACGAGGCAGCGTATGGGAGAGCAGGGACGGGCAGGTGGCCGCCCCGGCGCCCTGGGTCGAGGCCCAAGCAGCTGACGCTGAAAAAGCGATCCACACCGCAAACGCACAGTGCAGACCCCGGACATGAAGACGCGTCATCATCGACCCCCGAGACACAAGATACCGAATCAACCGAGTTGATCCAAAAATATGACAGCATTGATCGTCTAAAAAAGCAGACGGTCCAGCCATGTCTAATGTAAACCCTCTGGCCCTCCGGAAAAAGCCTGACCCTAAAATTAGGGGAATTGCGGTCTTAAAAGCCGCACAAGGACCTCCATGCTTTACCCCGAATTGTTCAAGCAGCTCGAATCCGTACGCTGGGATATGGATAAGGACATCCCCTGGAGCCAGTTTGACGGCTCCCGCTTGTCTGACGAGCAAGCGCTGACCATCAAGATGAATGCCATCACCGAATGGGCAGCGCTGCCAGCCACAGAAATGTTTCTGCGTGACAACCGAGAAGACAGCGACTTTTCAGCCTTTATGTCGATCTGGTTCTTTGAGGAGCAAAAGCATTCCCTGGTGCTGATGGAATACCTGCGCCGGTTCAGGCCCGAACTGGCCCCGAGCGAGCAGGAACTGCACGAGGTGCGCTTCGAATTCGAGCCGGCCCCGGCCCTGGAAACTTTAATGCTGCATTTTTGCGGAGAGATCCGACTCAACCACTGGTACCGGCGCGCCGCCCAATGGCACACCGAACCCGTGATCCAGCACATCTACACCCAGCTGAGCCAGGATGAGGCCCGCCACGGCGGTGCGTATTTGCGCTACATGAAGCGGGCCATCGGCCGCTTTGGCGACGAGGCTCGGGCTGCGTTTAGCAAGATCGGCGTACTGATGGCCAGCGCCAAACGCACCGCCCAAGCACTGCACCCCACCAACCTGCATGTCAACAAGGCCCTGTTCCCGCGCGATACGATCCAATCGCGACTGCCCGACCCGCAATGGCTGGAACACTGGCTGAGCCAGCAGATCAAGTTCGACGCCGAGTGGGAGAGCAAGGTTGTCGAGCGGATCCTGCACAACATGGGTCTGCTGATGAATCGCAGCTTCGAGACCGTGCAAGAGCTCAACCGCTTCCGCAAGGACCTTATGGCCCAGCTCGCACCGGCCCAACAGGTGCAAGCGGCGTGAGCACGCTTGCAGTTGCTGACTTTCAGAGCAAGATAACGCCGCGCGAGCAAATCGGCGCCCGGCTGGCTCAACTGCCGCGCCCCTGGGTCTTGACCAACGGCGTCTTTGATGTCCTCCATCGCGGCCATGTGAGCTACCTGGCCCAGGCACGCGCGCTGGGAGCGGCCTTGGTGGTGGCGCTCAATACCGATGCATCGGCCCGGCGCCTGGGCAAGGGACCAGACCGGCCCCTCAATCGCCTGGAAGACCGCGCCCTGATGATGGCCGCGCTGCAGTGCGTCGATCTGGTGACCTGGTTCGATGAAGACACGCCGCTGCAGTTGATCACCGAGCTACGCCCGGACATTCTGGTCAAGGGCGGCGATTACGACATGGCCCGGCTGCCCGAGGCCTCGGTGGTACAAGCCTATGGTGGGCGGGCTCTGGCGCTGCCCTTCGTTGCGGGCTACTCCACCTCCGCGCTGGTGCAAAAAATTCGTCAGGGCTGAGTCGGCGCATCCGGTCGAGACTGGCCGCGCAGCCGGCGCCAGATCGCGCCCGTCCACTGACCCAGGTCATCCAGATAGGTATAGACCACCGGAATGACCAACAAGCTCAGCACCGTACTGGTGATCAGGCCACCCATGACCGCAATGGCCATGGGCGAGCGAAAGCTGGTGTCGGCCGCGCCCCAGCCAGTAGCAATGGGCAACATGCCCGCGCCCATGGCGAGGGTGGTCATGATGATGGGCCTGGCTCGCTTGTGACAGGCATCGAGCAAGGCATCCCAGCGCGACATCGGCGCCACCGCCTCGTGCCCCTCGCGCGCCGGTTGGCCCCGCCGGGCCACGATGGCGTACTCGACCAGCAAAATCGAATTCTTGGTGGCCACACCCATCAGCATGATCAAGCCGATCAGCGAGGGCATGGAAAAGCTCTTGCCCGCCAGCAGCAGCCCGACGAAGGCCCCACCCAGCGACAGGGGCAAGGCCGCCAAAATGGTCACCGGATGCAAGAAACCCTTGAACAACAGCACCAGCACGGCATAGATGCAAAAAATGCCGACGGACATCGCCAAGCCAAAGCTCGCAAAGAGCTCCCCCATGACCTCCGCATCGCCCACCTCGACCACCCTCACACCAGGGGGCAACTCACCGATGGAGGGCAGTCGTTCCACCGCCTCGGTGACTTCGCCAAGCGGCAGGCCCGATAACTCGATTTCGAAATTGATATTGCGCTGCCGGTCGTAGCGGTCAATCACCGCCGGCCCACCGCTGATCTCCAAGCTGGCCACCTGCCCCAGCATGACCGGCCCACGCAAGCCTGGCACCATCAGGCGCTCGAGCAGGGACAGGTCCTTGCGGGCCGACTCTTGGAGCTGCACCACGATGGGCACCTGCCGCTGCGCGACATTGAGCTTGGGCAATTGCGCCTCGTAGTCACCCAGGGTGGCAACCCGCAGGGTCTGCGCAATGGCCGCCGTGCTTACCCCCAGATCGGCCGCGCGCGCAAAATCCGGCCGCACCGTGATCTCGGGACGAACCAGGCTGGCGGTCGAGGCGATGCTGCCCAGACCGGCAATGGTGCGCAAGTCTTTCTCCACGGCCAGGGCCGCCTGCTGCAAGCTTCGCGGGTCATCACCAGTCAGTACGAGGACATACTTCTCGCCCGACCCGCCCAGGCCGACCTTCGTGCGCACACCGGGCAAATCGATCAGGGCCTGACGGATGTCCGCCTCGATCCTCTGCTTGCGCGGTCGCTCCCCGCGCTCGCTCAAGGCAATGGTCAAGGTTGCGCGCCTTACTTCTGCTGCACCGGCATTGACAAAAGGATCGCTGCCTGCACTGCCCCCGCCTATGGTGGTGTAGACACTGCGCACATCGGGCACGCGCATCACCAACTGCCGGGCGTGCTCGGCGCTCGCCCGCGTTTGGGCCAAGGTTGAGCCCGGCGGCAGCTCGACATAGACCTGGGTCTGCGAGTTGTCGTCCGGCGGAATGAAGCCGGTGGGCAGCAAGGGAATGAGCGCCAGGGAGCCCACAAAGAACACTGCGGCAGCCGCTACCGTCAGTAGCCGGTGACGCAGGCAGCCCTGGGCCAGCCGCATGTAAAGACGCAACCAGCCCGGCTCACGCTCTGCAGCCACCAGGGGCTTGAGCATGTACGCGGCCATCATCGGCGTAAGCATGCGTGCCACCACCAAGGAGGCAAACACTGCCAGCGAGGCGGTCCATCCAAACTGCTTGAAAAACTTGCCCGCAATGCCGCTCATGAAAGCGGTCGGCAAAAACACCGCGATCAGGGTGAAGGTCGTGGCGATCACCGCCAGTCCGATCTCATCGGCAGCCTCCATAGCGGCCTGGTACGGCGTTTTGCCCATGCGCAGGTGGCGCACGATGTTTTCCACCTCCACGATCGCATCATCGACCAGAATGCCGATCACCAGGGAAAGCGCCAGCAGGGTGACGACATTGATGGAAAAGCCCAGCCACGCCATGCCAATGAAGGCCGGCACCACCGACAAAGGTAGCGCCACCGCTGAAATGAAAGTGGCTCGGACATCACGCAAAAACACCCAAACCGCCAACACGGCTAAAAGCGCGCCCTCGTAGAGCAGCTTGAGCGAACCCTGATACTCCTCCTCCACGGGGGTCACGAAATCAAAAGCCTCGCGGATCTCCACATCAGGGCGGGCTGCCGCGTACTCAGCCAGTACCTTGCGTACGGACCGGCCCACTGCAACCTCGCTCTCGCCCCGACTGCGAACCACCTCGAAACCGACCACAGGCTGCCCGTTGAGGCCGGCCCAGGAACGCGGCTCGGCCAGGGTATCGCTGACCGTGGCCACCTGATCGAGCCGAATGCGTCGACCACCCGAGGCGGCTATCTCGATGCGCGCCACATCCTGCGCGCTCTGCACAGTTGCCACGGTTCGCACCGGCTGCTCCGCCGCGCCTAAATCGACCCGCCCGCCGGAGGCCTCCTGCTGCGTCTGCGCCAACTGCTGCGACACCTGCGCCGCGGTCAAACCCAGCGCTTGCAGGCGCACTGGGTCCAGGGCCACCCGTACCTGGCGGCTGACGCCGCCGACCCGGGTCACCGCGCCAACCCCCTTGACGGCCAGCAACTTGCGAGTGAGTTCGTCGTCAACCAACCAGGACAGAGCTTCATCGTCCAGGCCGGGTGAGCGCACGGTGTAAGCCAGCACCGGCGTGCCGGCCAGATTGAGCTTTTGAATAATGGGGTCCCGCAGATCGGCCGGCAGGTCGGCGCGCGCACCCTGCACCGCCGAGCGCACCTCATCGAGCGCCTCCTGCACCGGCTTTTCCAGCCGGAACTCAGCGGTGATCGAGACCGAACCGTCCTGCACCTTGGTGGTGATGTGCTTAAGCCCCTGCAAGGGCGCCAGCGCGTTTTCCAGCTTGCGTGCCACATCGGTTTCCAGCTGCGAGGGCGTGGCACCGGGTAGGCTGGCGCTGATCTGCAGAGTCGGCAGATCGAGATCGGGAAAGTTCTGCACTTTCATCGAGCCGTAGGCAATCAGCCCGGCGACACTGAGCAGGGCAAAGAAGAGTACCGAGGCGATCGGATTGCGGATCGACCAAGCCGAGACATTGACCATAAGAGGGCTCGGCTTACTGGGCGGAAGGCGCCGGGGGGGCGGCCGAGACGACGCGCACCACATCCCCATGGTTCAAAAAGGCGCCGCCGCTGGCGATCACCCGCGCCTGCGGCTCCAAACCCGAGATGATTTCCACCCTGTCGCCGCTGATGCGCCCGGTTCTTACCTTGACCTGGGCCACCCGATCCTGCGCCGCCAGCACATACACAAAGCTAAATCCTTCGCGCACCACCAAAGCCGACTGACCCACGGTAAGGGCTTGTGCGCGGCCCAGTTCTATTTGCCCGCTGGCAAACGCCCCGGGCACCAGGGCAGCACCCGAGCCGCGCGGCCGGCTGATATCTACATACACCAGCGCGTTGCGCGACTGGGCATCGGCCGAGGGCGCGATCGCGCGCACTCGGCCGGCAACCTCCAGGCCACTGGCCGTCCTGATACGAGCAGGCATGCCGATGCGCACCTGGGGCAATTGCGCGGCGGTGAGCTCGGCGCGCCATTCCAACCGTCCCTGCCGTATCAAACGGAACAGCTCGGCTCCAGGCGACACCACCGCGCCCAAGGTGGCATTGCGCGCGGAGATCACCCCCGCGTCGGGGGCGCGCACCTCGGTCTGAGCCAGACGCAATTGCTGCAGACCCAGGGCCGCCTTGGCCGATTGCACCCGCGCCTGCGCCACGGCATCGGATGCCAGCGCTGCCGTCAACTGCGCCGGGCTGAAGAAGCCCTGCTGCTGCAGTGAACGAGCGCGATCGGCTTGAGCACGCGACTCCAGCGCTGCCGCCTCGGCCTCGGCCAGCGCGGCCTGCACCTGCGCCAGTTCGGCGCGCAAAGTGTCCGACTGCAGCCGGGCCAAAAGATCGCCCTTGTGCACCGAATCACCCACATTGACGCGCACCTCCACCAGCTTGAGGCCTTGCAGTTCGGCGCCCACCTGGGCTTCCTGCCAGGCAGCGATCGATCCGGAGGCCTGCAAAACCTGCGGCAACGCCATGGACTGCGCCTGCTCGACGGTCACCGTCAGCGTCGGCCGAACCAGCGGCGGTTTTGCATCAACCTTGTTTTGAGCAAGCGCAACAAGAGGGAGCGCCGCGACCAACAAAGCGAGGCGCCACGCGGTGACTGTCTTCATCATCGAACCCAGGGAGAACGCGGGGGCAGAGTGTAGCCAGAGACGACGGACCGCCACGGCGGCGGGGGATCGCGCCCTTCAGCCCAGGACCTGGCCCCAGAGCTCGAGGACCGGCTGGCGCAGGCTCTGCACCTCCCCAACCGGCTTATGGGTGGGCTCTTCATTGAGGCGGGCACGGTGTTGCAGCCGCCGCAACTCACGGTAGGCATCGGCGCTTGCGTGGCCGACCCCGGGCAACAGCAAACCCGCCTGCTCGGCGCGCTCGAGCAGGGCAATATTGCCCACATTGTCGGCCAGGGCCGGATGCGAGGCCGCCTGCGAGAGCACCAGATACTGCACGACGAACTCAACATCGACCATGCCACCGGGACTGTGCTTGAGATCAAACACCTCCTGGCCACGGATCGGATGCGCGGCCCGCACCTTCTCCCGCATGGCGACGATCTCGCCGCGCAAGGCTGGCGCGTCGCGCACCGCAGTGATGACCTGCCGGCGCACCTCGTCAAACTGGCACCTCAAGGCCGCGTCGCCCCAGACAAAACGGGCACGGGTCATGGCCTGATGCTCCCAGGTCCACGCGGTGTTGCTGCCGCGCTGGGCCTGGTAATCCGCAAAGGCGGCAAAGCGGGTCACCAGCAGACCTGAATTACCGTTGGGCCGCAGGGCGGTGTCGATCTCGAAGAGGTCGCCCTCGCCGGTCTTGACGGTCAGCCAGTTGATGAGCTTGCGCACAAAGGCGGCATAAACCTCCGTCGCACGCTCGTCATCGTCCTCATAGACAAAAACCAGATCCAGATCACTGCCATAGCCGAGCTCCTTGCCACCGAGCTTGCCGTAGGCAATGACGCCCAACTGCGGCTCGGGGCGGTGCCGAATTCTCAGCCGCTGCCAGCTCCAACGCACCGTAATGGCCAGCACCGCATCGGCCAGCGCACTCAGGTCGTCGGCCACTTGCTCAACGCTGAGCTGGCCCTCCACATCGCGCGCCAGGGTGCGGAATACCTCGGCATGGTGTGCGCGGCGCAGCAAATTCAAGCAAGCCTCTTCATCGTCCTCGCCAGTGCGCCGCAGCGCCTCCAGGCGGGTCTCCAGCTCGGCCGCGAAAGCCTGTGCATCAAAGCGCTGCTGCAACATCTGTCCGTTGGCCAGCTCATCGATCACGCCGGGATGCCTGAGCAGGTAGCGCGCCGGCCAGCGCGCCGCCCCGAGCAGGCGCAGCAAACGCTCGTGCACCGAGGGCCGCTCCATCAGCAGGGCCAAATAGCTCTCGCGCCTGAGTAGGGGCTCAATCCAGTCGAACAGACGCAGCGCACCGTCCTGGGTAATGCGACCGGCCTCCATCCAGGTGACCGTGCGCTGCACCAGACGCAGCAGACGGCCGCGCGATTCCTCGCGCAGGGCCAGGATACGGGGATGGCTCTGCCAGGCGCCCAGGCGCTGGCGAAGCGGCTCGGGCCACGCCACTCCCTCGCGCGCCAGCAGCTCAGCCAGGTCCTGGGAGCCGGTCTGACCCTTGTGACAACCGACGCAATCGGTATGGCCGCCAAGCAGCTTGTCGAACTCCTCGGCCACGAACTCCCGGTGACGGTCAAGCTCGGCCAGAAAGGGGCCCACCCCCGCCAAGCCCAGGGTGGCTGCGATCCAGGCCAGGTCTTCGTCGCCAGTGGGCAGTGCATGGGTCTGCTGATCGTCGAGATACTGAATGCGATGCTCAACCCGCCGCAGAAAATCGTAGGCCTGAGCCAGCCCGTCGGCAGTGGCCGGCGGCATCAGGCCCGCCTTGCTCACCCGCCCCAGGGCTTCGAGCGTGGGCCGGGTGCGCAACTCGGGAAACTGGCCGCCGCGCACCACCTGCAGCAGCTGCACTGTGAACTCGATTTCTCGTATGCCACCGCGCGAGAGCTTGACATCGTTGGCGCGCTCGGGGTGACCGGCGGCGCGCCGGGCCGCCTGCTCGCGGATCTGCCGGTGTAACACCCGCAGGGACTCAAAGACGCTGTAGTCGAGATAGCGCCTGAACACAAACGGCAGGACCAATTGGCGCAAGCCATCGGTTGAGCCATCGCTGCGGGTATGACGCGGGGCCACCACCCGGCTCTTGAGCCAGGCAAAGCGCTCCCACTCGCGCCCCTGGACCTGAAAATACTCCTCCAGCGCACCCAGGGACACCGCCGGTGGGCCCGAATGACCGTTAGGTCGCAGCGCCAGATCGACCCTGAACACGAAACCATGCTCGGTGACATCGCCAATCAGCGTCTGCACTGCCTTGACCTGCTGCGAAAAATACTCGTGGTTGGAAATGACCCCCCGTCCATCGAGCTGGCCAGTGGTGTGGCCCTGCTCGTCGTAGATGTAGATCAGGTCGATGTCGCTAGAGACATTGAGCTCGCGCGCGCCCAGCTTGCCCATGCCAATGACCCACATGCAGGCACGACGCGAGGCAGGACCGGCGCCGACCTGCGGCATGCCGTGCAGCGCATCGAGTTCCTCGGCCGTCTTGCGCATGGCCACATCAAGAGCGAATTCGGCCAGGTCGGTCATGACCCGCGTCACCAATGCCAGCGGGGCCGACTGCGGTCCTTGGGCGTCAATGACCACCAAGCGTTCGAGCACCAACTGCCTGAGGATGCGTAGCGCGGCGCCCACCTCTTGCCCCG
>Ga0194123_10005363_pt1 | contig 13805 bp, 9 predicted proteins | sample TA2MahsurfametaG_5_FD_155479 | JGI IMG/M metagenome (GOLD analysis project Ga0194123, IMG submission 155479) | Freshwater microbial communities from Lake Tanganyika, Tanzania - TA2015023 Mahale A surface | ecosystem: Environmental > Aquatic > Freshwater > Lake | place: Tanzania: Lake Tanganyika... | reverse complement strand
GATGACGACTGTCGTGCGGGGCCGTGCAAACTCCACGGATTTCTGCAGAAAGAGGAATTTTCCACTCTCCATGGCCTTACCGAGCAGTTCATCCACCGCGCTGTCGAGCGCTGTGTAATCGCCCGGAGTCAGCACCACGAACTGTACCGGCAGGCCGCGGCCCGCGCCGGGCAGGCTGGGGCGCGGAAAGGCGTTGGCCTGTACACCTGTGAGTGCATTCAGCTTTGGTTGGAGTTCCTGCTGGATTTCCGTCTGGTCGCGCTCGCGTTCTGCCAAAGGCTTCAGCTTGAAGCCACCGAAGCTTGAATTGGGGCTGCCATTGAAACCGATGATGGAGAAGCTCTCCATGTACTCCGGGACCGTGGCGAAGGTGTCGAGCATCCGCCGCGTATATCGGGTGGTGTAATCCAGAGTGGCCGTCTCCGGCGCGCGGGCGGCCACGAAAAGGATGCCTTGATCTTCAGTGGGAGCGAGTTCCTTCTGGCTCAGGAGATACATGGGAAACAGGCTGAGCGCGATCAGCAGCCCGAAGACGATCAACACCGGCCACCCGCCCAGACTCCAGTGCAGGGAACGGCGATAGGCATTGCCCAGACGCGTGAAGAAATGTTCGGCCATGCGTTCGAAAGCCCCCGGCCCACCGGGCTTGAGCACCCGTGCGCTCATCATGGGCGAGAGGGTCAGTGCCACCACGCCGGAGATCAAAACCGCACCGGCCAGGGAGAAGGCGAATTCCGTGAACAAGGTCCCCACCAGGCCGCCCATGAACCCGATGGGCGCATAGACCGCCACCAGGGTCGTGGTCATGGCAATGATGGGCAAGCGCAATTCGCGGGCACCCACCAGAGCGGCATCGAAAGGTCGCATGCCCTGCTGCATGTGGCGATGGACGTTCTCCACCACCACGATGGCATCGTCCACCACCAGGCCGATGGCGAGCACCATCGAGAGCAGGGTGAGCGTGTTGATGGAATAGCCGAGCAGCAGCATCAGGAAGGCCCCGCCGACAATGGACAGGGGCACGGCCACGGCCGGCACCAGTGCGGCGCGCAGGGAGCCAAGGGACAGGAATATCACCACCAGCACGATCAGCACCGCTTCGGCCAGCGTCACGAATACTTCCTTGATGGATTCCTCGATGAACTCGCTTGCATCGTAGGGAATCATCACCTGAAGCCCTGCGGGCATCTGCGTCTTGATGCGCGGAATTTCTTCGCGAACCAGCCGTGCCACGGTGAGTGGATTGGCGCCGGGGGTGGGGTCTATGCCGATGTAGCTGGCGGGATTGTCCTTGTACCAGCTGGTGAAATCGTAACTCTCGGCCCCCAGCTCGGAGCGTGCCACTTCCGACAGTCGCACGAGGTTGCCATCGGCGGCGCGGATGACGAGATTGTTGAAATCTTCGGCGCGGCTGATGTCGGTGGTTACGCCGAGATCGATGCCGGTGTAACGTCCGCGCGTCGCACCGGGCCCCACCAGGTAGTTGTTCTTCTGCAGTACGTCGCGCACATCGGCCGCAGTCACGTTGAGCGCCGCCATGCGGCCGGGATCGAGCCAGATCCGCATGGCATAGCCGTTACGGCCGAAGATGTTCGCCTTGGCCACGCCGGGCAGTGCCTGCAGCTGTGGCCTCACCACCCGCAGCAGGTAATCCTGGATCTGCTGCGGTGACATGTCCTTGCTGTAGAAGGCGATGTACATGAGCGAGGTGGGGTCTCCCACCTTCGACTCGATCACAGGGTCGTCCGCCTCGCGCGGGAGCACGCCGCGCTGGCTGGCCACCTTGCTCTGAATTTCCGCCACCGCGTCATTGGCCCGGTAGTTGAGTTTCATGGTGGCTTCGATGGTGGAGATCCCCTGGCGGCTGCTGGAGGAAATGAAATCGATTCCATCGGCCTCCGCGATCGCCTGCTGCAGCGGCGTGGTGATGAAGCCTTTCACGAGTTCGCTGCTGGCGCCGGGGTAGGTGGTCGTGACCGTGACGATGGCGCTTTCCGTGCGCGGAAACTGGCGCAGCTCCAGCGAGAAGATCGCGCGCACACCGAGCATCAGGATGAGCAGGCTGACCACGCTGGCCAGTACCGGCCGGCGCACGAAGATATCGGTGAAGGCCCGCGCTGCGCCGGTTTCCCGTGGCATCAGGGTGAGTCGGGCTGCAAGGTGGGATCCTCTGCCACCTCGACCTTCACGCCGTTGCGCAGCTTGTTCTGGCCGACGGCGACCACCCTGTTGCCTGCCGTGAGTCCCTTGGTGATGGCCACGTCACCCGCGCGCGTACGCCCGGTTTCCACCGGCTTTCGCTCCACCACGAGACCCTCGGGTGTCTCGACGATCAGAAAGACCGAGTTGCCATAGGGGCTGTAACTGATGGCGGTTTCCGGCAGGGCAAGCACCTTGTCGGCATTTGCCTGCACCAGTTTGAGATCGACGAACATGCCGGGCCGCAGGCGCTTGTCGGCATTGGGAAACTCGGCACGGATGCGCACCATGCGAGTGGCGGGATCCGCGCCGGGCTCGATGGCGGTCAGCCGCCCCGAGAAGCGTTCCTCGCCGTAGGTCTGGGAGTGCAGCAGGATCTCCTGCCCGGTCTTCAGTTCCGCGATATAGCGCTCCGGGATGGAGGAATCGAGATAAATGGGAGCGAGCGTCTGCAACGACACCACGCTGGAACCTGCCGCCAGATAGTCCCCCAGATCCACGCGGCGAATCCCCAGTGTTCCGGCAAAAGGTGCGCGCAAGGTCTTCTTGGCGATGGTGGCCTGTTGGGCTGCAACCTCCGCCCGCAGCCGCGTCTCCTTGGCCAGCACCTCGTCATAATCCGCCTGCGAAAGCGTATGGTCCTTCACCAGTTTCTTGGCACGCTCGTGCTGCAGGCGGGCCAGTTCCAGTTCGGCCTGCAAGCCCCCCAGCGTGGCCAGATCGACCGTGGCATCCAGGCTCACCAACACCGCACCGGCCGCGACTTCCTGACCGGAATCGAAATGCAAGGCGGAGACGATGCCCGGAATCTCATTGGTCACGAAGCTGTCCTGCACCGCGGTCAGACTGCCGGTGCTCTCGATGATGCGCGGCCAGGAGGCCTCGCGCACGGTCACCGCTGCCACCGGCGTGGGCGGCTTGGGCGCCGAATACTTCTCGACCATGGTCTGGACCTGGCGATATTTGGCATAGCCGAGGCCGCCAAAGATGGCGCCTGCGATCAGGAGCATCACGAGAAATCTGGAGGCCATGCGGCAGCACCCGGCGATAGGCGAGGAACAGGCGTGGAGTCTAGCACCCCTGCCAAGTGTGGATGTGCCCGTGCCGGCGCAATGCCGGCAGGTGGGGCTCAGGCCTTGACCGATTCGCTCAGCACGCCGAGGTGCGCTTCCACGCATTCGGCCAGACGATCGAGGTTGTAGCCGCCTTCCAGGAGGGAAAAGAGTCGCCCACCGGCGTGTTGGTCCGCGACCTCCAGCATGCGCTGGGTCATCCAGCGATAGCATCCCGTGCTCAGCTGGATATCCGCCAAGGGATCATCGCGATGGGCGTCGAAACCCGCCGAGACAATCACGGCCTCGGGGCGATACAGATCAAGCGCTGGCAGTATCTGTTCCATGAAGGCCCGTTCGTAGGCGGAATCTCCGGCACCCGCCGGCATCGGGCAGTTCAGGGTGGTGCCGCGGCCTCGTCCAACGCCAGTCTCGGAGGCCGAGCCTGTACCCGGGTAGTAAGGGTACTGGTGCAGGCTCGCGTAGAAGACCGACGGATCTTCCTCGAACAGATGCTGGGTACCGTTGCCGTGATGGACGTCCCAGTCGAGGATCGCAATCTTGTCCAGGCCATGCACGCGCTGAAGGTGACGCGCCAGCACGGCAGCGTTGTTGAAGACGCAAAAACCCATGGCGGCGGCATGCTCAGCATGGTGACCAGGTGGGCGCAGGAGCGCGAAGGCATTGTCGGCCTCACCACCCAGCACGGCTCTTGCCATGCTGGGGCCGGCACCCGCGGCGAGCAGGGCAACCTCGAAACTGGCCGGGCAGACCGCCACATCCGGAGTATCGAGAAACGGTGCTCCAGATCCGCAGACTGCCTCGGCGCGCCGGATATAACTGAGCGAATGTACTGACTCCACCTGCTCCAGCGAGGCCGCCTCGATGGGTACCTTGGGCAGAGTGGTGAACCAGGGCTGCGGGGCGAGGCGGGCCTCGGTGGCGGTGACGCGCGCGGGACGTTCCGGATGACCTTCCCCGGTCAGGTGATCCAGAAAGCGTGCGTCACTGAGAAACGCCGTGCGCATGTTCGGCATCGACGCGCCCGGCAGGTGCGGCTTCGGCCAGACGACCCTGCGCCGCGCCGGTCACCAGCAGCAGGTCGCGCAGCACATTGGCGGCCTCTTCGAGGACCACATCGTATTTGTCCTGCTCGTCCTCTTCCTCGACGACGAGATCCTCTTCTTCCTCGTCGCCCTCCTTGAGGGCCACGGGAGGTAGCCCGTGCGCGGCCCGGATACGGTTTTCGTTTTCGTTCTGTTCCCGTCTGGCCTTGTCATGCTGCGCGCGCCGCTTGCTCTCCAGCAGCGGAACCTCGGACTCGTCCGCCGCCTTCTGCACGGCACGCTCCTGTGCGAGCAAGGCCTGGTAGGCCGAGTCACTGGCCACACGCTTCTGATGCAGTTCACGCAACTGTGGGACGTGCGACTGCTCGTCGTTGGGCAGCGCGGCATACTTCACGGCCGCAATCCTCGCGAACGGCAGGGCATGATCGAGTGCCCGCTCGCCCTGTTCATCACTGCTCAAGCCGGTGGGGAAGGCAATGTCCGGAATCACGCCACGATGCTGTGTGCTGTCACCTTCCACGCGGAAAAATTGTGCAATGGTTGCTTTCAGCTGTCCGAGCTTGCCGCCGGCATCCTCATCGAAGCGATTGAGATCGACCAGATTCTGCACCGTGCCCTTGCCGAAGGTCGGTTCGCCGAGCACCAGTCCGCGGCGATAATCCTGAATGGCGGCGGCGAAGATTTCCGAGGCGGAGGCGCTGTTGCGATCCACCAGCACGGTCAGCGGACCGTCATAGGCCACGCCGGCGTCCGTGTCCTCTTCCAGCTGCACCCGACCCTGCGAGTTGCGCACCTGCACCACCGGGCCGGTGTCGATGAAAAGGCCGGTCAGTTCGGTGGCCTCGGTGAGCGAGCCACCGCCGTTCGCGCGCAGATCGATGACGATGCCGGCGACTTTCTCGGCCATGAGTTCCTTCACCAGCTTGCGCACATCGCGCGTGGTGCTGCGGTAATTTTCGTCGCCTGCCATGCGTGCATCGAAATCCATGTAGAAGGTCGGTACCTCGATGACGCCGAGCTTCACCTTACCGGCGTTCTTGCCGCCCGCGAGTGACACTTCCAGTACTTTCTTCTTGGCCGCCTGCTCCTCCAGCTGGATGGTGTTGCGCACCAGGGTGATCTGGCGGGTCTTGCCGTCGGCGCCTGCACCCTTGGGCAGGATTTCCAGCCGCACTTTGGAGCCCTTGGGGCCACGAATCAGGTCGACCACATCATCCAGCCGCCAGCCGATCACATCCGCCATTTCGCCCTTGGAGCCCTGGCCGATGCCAATGATGCGATCGCCCGCCTTGAGCTTGCCGCTGAGGCCGGCAGGTCCCCCGCGCACCACTTCACGCACCACGGTGTACTCGTTGTCACTCTGCAGGACCGCGCCTATACCCTCCAGCGACAGGCTCATGCCAATCTTGAAATTCTCCGAGGTGCGCGGCGAGAAATACGCGGTGTGCGGATCGATGGCCGTGGTGTAGGCATTGATGAAGGTCTGGAAGACATCTTCGCTGTTGAACTGGGCGGTCTGGCGCGTCAGCCCCTGGTAGCGTTTGCGCAAGGTCTCCACGATGTCCTCATCCTTCTTGCCGGAGAGGCGCAGGGACAACCAATCATTCTTCACCCGCTTGCGCCAGAGCTCGTCGAGCTCGGCCGCGTTCTTGGCCCAGGGGGCATCCTTGCGATCGAAATTGAAGCTCTCGTCCACCGAAAAATCGGCGGGCTGCTCCAGCAGCGCTAGTGCGTGCGCGATGCGCTCGTCCACCCGTCGGCGATAGCGCACGAAAAGATCATAGGCGGTGCTCAGGTCCGAATTGCGGAGGTCGTCATCGAACTCTTCGGACAGCACGCCGAATTCCAGCACATCGGATTGCAGCAGGTAGCTCCGGGTGGGGTCGAGCGCCTTCAGATAGTTCTCGAAAATCGTTTCCGACAGGGCGTCGTCGAGGGCCGCCCGCTTGTAATGGTAGTTGCCGATGAAATGGGTGATGAGGCGGGTTGCGCGCCGGTGTTCCGGGTTGGGCACCAGGGCTTCCACCGGCACCGTGGGTGCCAGGGCTTCAGCCGCGAGTGAGAGAGTACAGAAGAGGAGGAAAAGGGACGCGCGCGAAATTGTGCTCATGTTGCTCGCTGTGCTGATGGTTGCCGGTATGTCGGGCCAGGAAGGCCCTGAGCTTGGAACCGGGTTGGGCCTAGTGTAGCGTATCTTCAGTTCCGCAGCCCCCGACCTCCATGACCACCCCGCACTCTGTTTCCCCCCATTGGGTCTGCGACACCGCAAGCCTGCAGGCCATGCTCGGCGCGATGGCCGACGCGCCATGGCTCGCTCTCGATACTGAATTCATGCGTGAGCGCACCTACTACCCGCGACTGTGCCTGATCCAGCTCGCCACCGACCGCGCCAGTGCAGTCATCGACCCGCTGGCCGTTGCTGATCTCGCGCCACTGGCGGAGTTCCTCGGTCGGCCCGGGCTCACCAAGATTGTTCACGCCGCCAGACAGGATCTGGAAGCCCTGCAGTGCGCGGGGATTCGCCTTGCAGGCCCCCTGTTCGACACGCAGCTCGCAGCCGCCCTTGTCGGGCACCCGGATCAGGTGTCCTATGCCTGGCTGGTCGAACATTATTGCGGGGTTGCCCTGGACAAATCCCAGACCCGCACGGACTGGTCCCAGCGCCCGCTGTCCGACGCCCAGATCCTGTATGCGGAAGAGGACGTCAAGCATCTCGGCAGACTCCATCAGCAATTGCAGCAAGCCCTGTTGGAACAGGGGAAGCTCGATTGGCTGTGGGAGGAAACCAACCCGCTGCTCACGCTGGCAGCGGAAGGTGATGCCCCGGAGGACGCCTGGCGACGCGTGAAAGCGTTGTCTGCTCAACCCGGCGAGGTGGCGGCAACGGCCCGCGTGCTTGCGGAGTGGCGGGAGAAGGAGGCAAGGGCAGCGGACATTCCCCGGGGCTGGTTGCTCAAGGATGACGTACTGCTGGAGATGGCCCGCCGGCTGCCCGAGAACGTCGCGGCGCTCGCCCGTATTCCCGGAATACCAGCCCCGACCGTGCGCCGTCACACAGACGCGTTACTCGCGATTCTCGCCAGTCCCCGGACGCCCCTGCCAGCGTCTCCCTCGGCTTGGCGGCTCACCAAGGCGGGGCAGAAGGTACTGGGGGAACTGCAGGACTACATCCGACAGCAGGGTGAAGCGCTCAAGGTGAGCCCCACGGTACTCGCCACCCGGCGCGATCTGGAACAGTTGCTGCTTGAAGGAATGCCGGCCCGGCTGCGGAACGGCTGGCGGGCGGCAGTGGTGGGGTCGGGTGTGGAAAAGGCTACCGCAAACCTGGACCGAGAGTCCTTGCGCCAGTCGGCGCAGGGCTGAGCTCACCCGAGGTCTGCGGGGAGGCCGATCCTCACCTGGTGTTTGCGCCCGGATGGCTACTTCGCGATTTCGAGCAATTCGATTTCGAAGACCAGGGCCTCATTGGGTCCGATACCCGCGCCCGCACCCCGCACGCCGTAGGCGAGCTTGGGCGGAATCACCACTTCCCAACGGGCACCGGTGGCCATCAGCGGCAGAATCTCCTGCCAGCCCTGAATCACACCATTGATGGGGAAGGTCGCCGGTTCGCCCCGCTCCTTGGAGCTGTCGAAGACGGAACCATCGATGAGCTTGCCTTCATAGTGCACCACCACGGTGTCGGTGACTTTGGGGCGGTTGCCCGTACCCTTGCGCAGCTCTTTGTATTGCAGGCCGTTGGACAGGGTGATCACGCCTTCCTTGCCCTTGTTGGCCTCCATGAAAGCCTGCCCGGCTTCCAGATTGTTCTTGGCGCGGTTCTTCAAGCTGTCGTTCACCGACTTGGTGGCGCTGCCGAGCGCTGTCTGGAATTCCTCTTGGCTGAGGCGCGGCTTGGAGCCATCGAGTGCATCGCGCATGCCCAGCATGAAGGTGTTCAGGTCAAGTTCCACGCCCTGGCGGGCGATGCTCTGTGCCGTGGTCAGGCCAATCGCGTAGCTCATGCGCTTCTGCTCGGAATCCAGCGCAACGCCGGTGCCTTCCTGCGCAAGTGCGGTACTCACACTGGTGCAGAGCGTCGTGCAGAGGGCGAGGGCGGTGAGGGTTCTCGTCATGGTCAGCAGTCCTTGGGGATGGAGGGGAGGGATCCGGGCGCACAGGCCACGGACAGGCCGGCGCAATCTACACGGGAGCAGGCGGTCGCGTCATCCTCGCGGGCTCCGCTGGAAGCCGTAGCATCCTTCCATCTCCCGGGCTCGCATGCTGCGTACCGCGAGTTGCCGCCCCAGCCAGTGACAAGTTGTCTCGCGGCCCGGGTGTGCGCTGAGTTTCACCAACTGCTCCTCGAGCGGCAGCCCGTCGGCGGCGGGGCCCAGTTCGGCCAGCAGTGCCGGCCAGTCGCGATCATCGAGCCCCACCAGGCCCAGCTCGCACTGGAAGTAGAGCCGTGCGTCTTCATCGAGGATCAGCGCTTCGATGTGTGCGAGGGGCACGCCCGTGTGGCTCACCCACAGCCCCTCACCATTGCGTGCCGCGACATGCGGTGCGGTGGCGAGGTCCACGTACACCTGCTGGGGCCCGTTCTGCACATACCATGCGCCCTTTGCATCCACCCGGTAATGCTGTGACAGGAAACGCTTGAGGCCGTCATGGGTGGCCGCCGCACCCTGCAGGCACCAACGGCCGCGCGCATCCAACGAGAGCCAGCCATAGGTGGCGGGCACGCCGGGCCAGCGCGCCAGGGCGCGACTGGTCCAGTCGCTCTGTTCTGAATCCGTTGACTGCATGGTGTTCTTTTAATCGCTTCACCTGGATCAACACAAGACGCACATTCCGGCCGTAGCCTCGGAACCTTGCAAGGGCTGCGGCAGTCATCCCCTTGTAGCCAGTGATCGTCAAAAGGAGCCAGCATGCGCATCGGAGTCCCGAGGGAAATCAAGGCCAGCGAATATCGGGTCGGTCTGACCCCCGCCAGCGTGCGTGAAGTCGTGATGCACGGACATGAGGTACTGGTCGAGCGGGGTGCCGGGCAGGGCATCGGGGTCACGGATGAAACCTGGGCCAAGGTGGGGGCAACGCTCTGCGACACCGCAGCTGACGTCTTTGCCGGCGCCGAGATGGTCGTGAAGGTGAAAGAGCCGCAACCCGGAGAAGTGGCGATGCTGCGTCCCGGCCAGGTGCTTTTCACCTACCTGCACCTTGCGGCGGACGCCGAACTCACGCGCGCACTGGCCGCGACGGGTGTGGTGGGCATCGCCTATGAAACCGTCACCTCCCCTGAAGGCGCATTGCCCTTGCTCGCGCCCATGAGTGAAGTGGCCGGGCGCCTGTCAATACAGGCGGGTGCGCGCTGTCTCGAAAAGCCTATGGGCGGTGCCGGCATTCTGCTGGGCGGCGTGCCCGGCGTGGCGCCGGCCGAGGTGGTGGTGCTGGGCGGTGGTGTGGTCGGTTCGCATGCGGCGGCCATGGCACTCGGGCTCCATGCCCGTGTGACCCTGCTCGACAAATCCCTGCCGCGCCTGCGTCAGCTGGACGCACAGTTCGGCGGGCGCGTGACTACGGTATTCGCCACCCACGACTCTACCGAACGGGCCTTGCTCAAGGCGGATCTGGTGATTGGTGCGGTGCTGGTGCCGGGTGCTGCCGCGCCCAAGCTCATCCGGCGCGAGATTCTGTCGCGCATGAAACCCGGTTCGGTCATCGTGGATGTCGCCATCGATCAGGGCGGCTGCGCGGAGACCAGTCGGCCCACCACGCACCTCGATCCCGTGTTCGTGGTGGACGGCGTGGTGCATTACTGCGTGGCCAACATGCCGGGCGCCGTGGCGCGCACGTCCGCCCAGGCACTGAACAACGCAACCCTGCCGTTTGTCCTCAGGATTGCGGAGCAGGGCTATCGCAAGGCGCTGCTGGACGATTCCCACCTGGCCGCAGGGCTCAATGTGTGCCAGGGCCACATCACGCACCCGGGAGTGGCAGAGGCTATCGGCGCGCCGTGTGTTGAAGCACGTCCACTATTGCAGACGTGAGGTGAGCAACATCCGGTGCCTCCATGACAAACGGGGGCATCACGTAGACGAGGCGACCGAAAGGACGCACCCACACGCCGCGCTCGACGAAAGCCCCGGGCAGTACGCGCATGTCCACCGGCTCCCGCATCTCCACCACGCCAATGGCGCCCAGCACCCGCACGTCAGCCACGGGCGGCAACTCGCGGCACAGCGCGAGGCCCTCGCACAGACCTCGCTCCAGGGCGGCAATCCGTTGCTGCCAGGGACTTTCGAGCAGGAGTTCAAGGCTCGCATTCGCCACCGCACAGGCCAGCGGATTGCCCATGAACGTCGGGCCGTGCATGAACACGCCGGGCGGCGCACTGGCAATGGTCTCGGCCACTTCGCGCGTGGCAAGGGTGGCGGCGAGTGTCATGAAGCCGCCGGTCAGCGCCTTGCCCACGCACAGGATGTCGGGCGCGAGGCCTGCATGTTCACAGGCGAAGAGTCGTCCGGTGCGCCCGAAGCCGGTGGCGATCTCATCCGCAATGAGCAGCAGGCCGTGGTGATCACACAGGCGCCGGACTTCTCGCAGGTAGTCGGGATGGTAGAACCACATCCCGCCGGCACCCTGCACGATGGGTTCCAGAATCACGGCGGCCAGCGTGTCGGCGTGGGTGGCAAGCAGTTGTTCCAGTGCCAGCGTGTCAGTGGGATCCCACACCGCATCGAAACGGCAGTTGGGTCGTGGCGCGAAGATCTGCGGGGCGAGGGTGCCTGCAAAGAGGGTGTGCATGCCGGTGACGGGGTCGCAGACCGACATCGCGCCGAAAGTATCTCCGTGATAGCCCCCGCGCAGCGCGAGCACTCGTTGCCGCGAGGGATGGCCGGAGGCCGCCGCGAACTGCAGGGCCATCTTGAGCGCGACTTCCACTGCCACGGAGCCGCTGTCCGCAAGGAACACCGTTTCGAGGGGCGCCGGCGTGATCTCAACCAACCGCTCCGCGAGGCGCACGGCCGGTTCGTGCGTGAGCCCGCCGAACATCACATGCGACATGCGCGCGATCTGCGCCTCGGCTGCAGCATTGAGGGCGGGCACGTTGTAACCGTGGATGGCGGACCACCAGGAGGACATGCCATCGATGAGTTCGCGCCCATCAGTCAGGGTCAGCCGTACCCCACGTGCGGATTGCACTTCAAACAGGGGCAGCTCGCTGCCGATCGAGCTGTAAGGATGCCACACATGGCGGCGATCCCGCGCCGTGAGTGTCTCCCCCGAGGTCGTGCCGCGAATGGACTTCACGCGGCCGATGCGAGCCGTTCGACCTGCCAGCCCAGGATGCGCGCCGGCGCGAAGACTCGCACTTCGCCGTCCGGTGTCACCAGATCCGGCGGCGCGGCCTGGGGCTCCGTGCGGAACAGGCGAATCCTGTCCGCATTGAGCGGCAGCCCGTAGAAGGCTGGACCAAATTCGGACGCAAAGCCTTCCAGCCGCTCCAGACAACCGGCTTCCGCAAAGAGCTCCGCATAACAGGCCATGGCAGTGGGCGCGTTGTACACGCCGGCGCAGCCACAATCCTGCTCCTTCAGATGCCGCAGATGGGGTGCGGAATCGGTGCCGAGAAAGAAGCGGGGATTGCCCGAGGTGGCGGCTGCGCACAGGGCCAGTCGGTGCCGTTCGCGCTTGGCCACCGGCAGGCAGTAGGCATGCGGCCGGATGCCGCGATCGAACATCGCGTTGCGGTTGATGAGCAGGTGATGGGGCGTGATGGTGGCTGCGGTCGGGCCTTCCGCCGCGCGTACGAAAGCCACGCCCTCGGCGGTCGTGATGTGTTCAAACACAATCTTCAGCGCGGGAAAATCCCGCCGTAGCCCACGCAGGATGCGGTCAATGAACACGGCTTCGCGGTCAAACACGTCCACGTCGTGATCCACCACTTCACCATGCACCAGCAGGGGCATGCCGATGGCCTGCATCCTCTCCAGTACCCGGTGCAGGCGCCGGACATCGGTCACGCCCGCGTCGGAATTGGTGGTCGCTCCCGCCGGATAGAGCTTGGCCGCAGTGAAGACGCCCTCGGCGTGACCTGCAGCCAGATCTTCAGGATCCGTATTGTCCGTGAGGTAACAGGTCATCAGAGGCGTGAAACCGCTGCCAGCCGGGGTCTGCCTCAGGATGCGTTCCCGATAGGCCGCGGCCTGGGCCGTCGTCGTGACCGGCGGCTTCAGGTTGGGCATCACGATGGCACGGGCGAAGACTTCGGCCGTGGCGGGCAGCACGGCGGCAAGCATGGCGTCGTCGCGCAGATGGATATGCCAGTCGTCTGGACGGCGCAGGATCAGGGAGTCGGTGGACATGCGAGGACTTTACCACGGCCGGACTGCGGCCCAATATGCACCCGGCAGGACATCTGCAGCCAGAGGGGACAGTCAATGTTGGGTTTGATGATGGATACGCCGCTGACGCTCACGGTCATCATGCGGCACGGGGATCGCAACCACGCGCGACGGGAGATCGTTTCCGTCACCCATGATCACGCGCTGCACCGGTACACCTTTGCCGATTGCTTCGCGCGCACCCGCCGGCTCGCCAATGCGCTGGACCGCCTCGGCGCCGGGCCCGATGCCCGCATCGCGACCTTGGCCTGGAACGACTTCCGTCACCTCGAACTTTATTACGCGGTGTCCTGCAGCGGTCGCGTATGCCACACGGTCAATCCGCGCCTGTTCGAGGAGCAGATCGTCTACATCCTGAATCACGCAGGCCGAGTGGGTGTTCGTGGACCCCGCCTTCGTGCCGCGCCTGGAGGGGCTGGCTGCCCAGTGTCCCGGTATCAAGGGCTATGTCGTGCTCTCGGACGAGGCACACATGCCAAAGACCAGCCTGCCCAATGTGCGCTGCTACGAGACCCTGGTGGCGGCGGAACCGGACCACTACGCATGGCCCGAGCTCGACGAAAAACGCGCCAGCGGCCTGTGCTACACCTCCGGCACCACAGGCAATCCCAAGGGCGTGTTGTACAACCATCGCTCGGCGGTCCTGATGGCCTATGCGGGCGCACTGCCGGATACCTGCGGCGTGTCGGCGATGGACGCCATCCTGCCCATCGTGCCGATGTTTCATGTGAATGCCTGGGGCATGCCGTTCTCGGCAGTCCTCACCGGCGCCAAGCTCGTCTTCCCCGGTCCCACCTTGAGCGATCCGAAACGGCTCGCGGATCTCATCACCAGCGAAGGTGTGACGATTTCCGCCGGCGTGCCCACCGTGTGTCTGCCCTTGCTGGCGCATGCGCGGGAGACCGGGCGCAGCCTGGCTCCGCTCAATCGCATGGTGATCGGCGGGTCAGCCTGTCCGCTGTCCATGATGGAAGAGTTCCGCGACCGCCATCAGGTGCGTGTGGTCCATGCCTGGGGTATGTCCGAGATGAGCCCGCTGGGTACGGTGAATGCGCCGACGCCGGAAACGGGCACCTTGAGCGGTGCGGCGCTTGCGGATC